>Ga0209488_10000798_pt1 | contig 26772 bp, 22 predicted proteins | sample Rivendell_Oct201_8_FD_188349 | JGI IMG/M metagenome (GOLD analysis project Ga0209488, IMG submission 188349) | Vadose zone soil microbial communities from the Eel River Critical Zone Observatory, Northern California, USA -... | ecosystem: Environmental > Terrestrial > Soil > Vadose zone >...
AAAGGATGTACGAATCCAATGCTCGAATGCTTCTGCCCTTCTGCTCATTCGCACCTCGTCTGCCCGCTGGTTATGCGCCGTTTCCAGCAACCCAAGCGGCTCGCCGTGAGTTCAAGAGTACGGCGACATCGATGAAATTGAATCCGCCCTGATCCCAAGCGCCGCAATCTCCCGCGCGAGCGCCTGCCCTTCTTCGTCGGCGAGCGCCGCGTCCTGCAGCCGTGACAGCAACGCCGCACCATCTGAACGCGTCGCGAGAAATTCCAGCTGACCGACAAGCGCCGTGAAATTGCGCCAGCCACGCTCGTGAGTCTCACCGTAGCCCTTGACTAGCTTCTGGGCGCGCGCCAACTCCACCGCCAATGAGTAGTGGTCCACGGCCAGCTCCTCGATCCGCCCGAGCCACTCCTCAATGCGGGCGTTCTCTTCCTGGAAGCGCAGAGTCGAGCGCCGCCAGCGTTTGAAGCCTCCCAATGTGTGAAGCATCAGAAAGCCGCCAATGGTGCCGGTTCGAATCTGCTTTCCGCCGGTCCACAGGCGGAGCCAGCCGCTGAGGCGGGGTGAGCCGAGCAACCAACGGCCCAGCCCGGCGGGCAGCGTGCCGGCAATTTCCTCGACCCGCGGCTTCATGAACTCCGTGATTCCAAACAGCTGACCGGGATCCGCGCGGATTTCATCGCGCACTCGCACGAAGCGCGACGCGCGCGTCTTCAGATCGGCAACACGAATCGTGTCCTCGAAAGTCATCCATAGCGCGAGACTGCGCGCAGTGGCCTCGAGCAGCGCATATGAACTGGCGTCAGCCCACAACCGAGCCTCCAGCGCGACGATACGCTCCACGCGATCCAAGAAGAGCGCCGCGTATGCCGGATCCTGGTAGTCAATTGCCCGGCGCGCGCCTTCCAGCACAACCGGCTGCACGGCGGAGGGCAGACGTTTGACTCGATCGAGCAGAGGTTGCAAATTCGGCGTGCGCGCCTGTGCCGGTACCTCCTGCCGCAGCTTAAGTGTAGCCTTCCCGGTGAATCCGCTATCGCCACGCTGGGCCAGCCGACAGGCGTCCTCGAACGCGGCCAGATTTGCTTTGACGGCGATCCCGCTCTTGGTGATCGCGTCTTCGAAAGTCTGCTTGCGGAACGGCAGCACCCCGCTGCCGCACAGAGCACCGAGCAGAACGGAGCTGACGACGCTCTGATTGCGCTCGGCCGTCTCTTCCATGTCGAAAAGGACGAGGCGCTTCGCCTGGCTGCGCACCAGATCAACGAGCTGTTCCGTATCGACCGCGCCCTGCCCCATCGCGCTCTTCTCGCCGATGGCATAGGAACGGTGCGTGGAAGAGATGAGAGTGGTGCGGTCGGGTGTCACGAGCCCGCGTTGAGTGGCGCGGCCGGCCTCTGCGAGCTCGGAGGCCAACACGCAATCGACGTCCCCGGAGACCGGCATGAGCGCCATGACAGGCTCGCGCCCGGCCCGTTCGGCCGCCGCGCGCGGGAAGAATTCCAGGTAGTAAATCGTCGCGCCCGTCCGCTGTGCCACCCCGGGCACGGACGTGGACTGCGCTATGTAGGCTTCCGCCTCGGCAATCTCGATGAGCCAGTCGGCGAGCACTCCACCACCTTGCCCGCCCAGTGCCGCGATCGTCAGCTTGATCGGCCGCTCGGCCATGTCGAAGGCAGGTCCTACAGCGCGTAGCGCAAGCGATTGCGCTCGCTACGCCGCTGCAGAGCACCGATCACCGCGGCCCTGATCCCTCCGATCAGTCGATCCCAACGGGACGGGTTGTAAACCAGCTCAGCGCGGTAGAACGACGGACACAGCACGGCCGCATGCGCCACCTCGCCGCAGACACCGCAGCCGACGCAACTGTTGTCCACGTGCGCGACCGGATCGCTCCGCAGCGGATCGGGATTTTCCTTGACCGTCAGCGAGGGACAGCCGGAGAGACGAATGCACGAATGGTCGCCCGTGCAAGTGTCCGGATCGACGCCGAATCGTTCGCGCACGACTCGCTCGCCTTGCTGAATCGCCTTGGCTCTCAGCGGCCGCACGCGCCGCTGGCGATTGAGCGAGCACTCGCCTTCGGCGACGATGACTTTCGGGCCCCGAAATTCAGTACTCAACGCCTCGCGCAGCACCTTGAGCGTCCCGCGCATGTCGTAGGTGTCAGTCCGCTTCACCCACCTGACTCCAACCCCTTTTACGGCGTCGACGATCGAGTTGTTTCCCTGCCGGTGTACGTTGGCCGCCCGGGAAGACGGAATGTCCTGGCCGCCGGTCGCCGCCGAGTAGCCGTTGTCGATGATTACGGTGAGGTCGTCGTGTTTGTTGAACACGGCATTGCCGATACCGCTCGTCAGCCCGTTGTGCCAAAAACCGCCATCTCCCATGATCGAGACGGCACGCTTGCCCCCATCCGTACCGAACGCCGACGCGCCCGCAGCCCCCAGGCCATAGCCCATGATGCTGTTGCCCATGTTGAAGGGTGGCAGCGTTGCAAACGAATGGCAGCCGATGTCCGCGCTGATGTGCAGCGCTCCGACTTCCTTCTGCAGAATCTTCATTGCCGCGAAGAATGGACGCTCCGGACATCCGGTGCACAACCCGGAAGGTCGCGGCGGCACCAGCGCCGCGAGCTTCGCCGCAGAAACCGCCGAGACTTCGGTTTTGCGAGCCGCAACAGTCCCCGCGTGGGACCGCAATTGCGGCGCCCATTGATCGAGGAATTCACCTAGACCTTTGCGCAGCACATCGACGCTGTATTCGCCGAACATGGGCAACGGGCCCTTGCCCACGATGCGCGTATTCACATCGTGCTGGCGCAGCATCTGGCACGCAGCCTGCTCAATGTACTCGGGCTGGCCCTCCTCGACGATCAGCACTGCGCGCTTGCCGCTGCAGAACTTCGCCCATTCTTCCGGTATGAGCGGATACGTGACGTTGAGCAGGTACAGCGGCACCTTGGTGCCACCGAATGCATCGGCGCAGTCGAGCAGTTCGAGCGCTCTCAAGGTGTTGTTATAGAGGCCGCCTTGCAGAACGATACCGATGTCGCTCGCGTCTGCATCAATGACCTCGTTGAGCCCGCGCTCGGCAACGAATCGCAGCGCCGCGGGGTATCGGACCTGAATCTTTTCGCGCTCCTGCGCGTAGGTCGAGGGCGGCAGAATGATGCGGCTGTAATCCCGCGTGGGTGCCGCCAGAGCGTCCGCAGCCGAGAACGCGGGTCTGCGGTTGCTTTTCGTCTTGAAGCGGCCGTAGACATGGCATGCACGAATGCGAAGCATCAGCATGACCGGCGTATTGGTGGCTTCCGATAGTTCGAAACCCTGCTCGACGGCACGCACGATCGCCGGGAGGTGGGGGCGCGGGTCGAGGAGCCACATCTGCGACTTCATCGCAAAGGCGTGCGTCCGCTCCTGCATGATGCTCGCGCCTTCGCCGTAGTCCTCGCCGAGAATGATGAGTGCCCCGCCCTTCACGCCGGACGAGGCGAGGTTGGCCAGCGCGTCGGAGGCCACATTCGTACCGACGGTCGACTTCCAGGTCACCGCGCCGCGCAGCGGATAGTTGATCGACGCCGACAGCATGGCGGCCGCCGTCGCCTCCGATGCGCTGGCTTCGAAATGAACGCCGAGCTCATTGAGAATGCCTTCGGCGTCGGCCAAAACGTCCATGAGATGCGAAATCGGCGCGCCCTGGTAACCGCCTACGTAGGCCACGCCCGATTGCAAAAGCGCCTTGGTGACGGCGAGAATGCCCTCACCGTGGAATTCCTCGCCGTCACCGAGACGCAGCGACTGGACTTCCTTGGCAAAAGAGCGTTCGGCCATGATCAGCTCCCTAAACTGTCGCGGGGCGCCATCTCGCGAGTACGGCTGGGCGCCATATTACCTATGCCGGCACGAGCGCGAGTACGCGCAGCGGGCTGCCGGAGCCGTTGACGATCTTCAACGGCGGAGCAATGACCACCGCCCCGGTCGGCGGCAGCTTGTCGAGATTGGTCAGGCTCGCCAGCCCGAAACGGTTGGAGCCGTGCATGATGGTGTGGCAGGGAAACATGGGATCGAAACTGTGCGCCTGGCCGGCATCCGTCCCGACGGTCTCCACACCCACACCGAGAATGTCGCGCTCCTTTGCCAGGAACGGCACGCACTGCGGATGAAACCCGGGAGTGTGCGAGCCGTCGGGCCCTGCGTTGAGAAACTCCTTCGCTCCCGTCCGATGCGACCAGTCGGTGCGGATGAGAACCCAGGCATGCGAGGGAATGCGGCCGTTCTTGCGCTCCCACTCCTCCACGACCTCCCGTGTCAGGAGAAAGTCCGCATTCGCTTTCGCCTGCGCGGCAACATCGATGACGCATGCGGGGCCGATGAAGCGCTCGACTGGAATGTTGTGAGTTGCGTTGTTCGCGTAGTCCTTGCCGGTCACCCAGTGAATGGGCGCGTCGAAATGCGTGCCGGTGTGTTCACCGCACGCGATGTTGTTCCAATACCAGGCGGGCCCGCGCTCGTCGTAGTGGGAAATCTCCTCCAGCGAAAATGGCTTGGAGGGCGCAAACGGCGGCGGAAGTTGGATCGTCGGTGTCGCGGATTCCAGCGGCACGGTGAGATCCACTACCCGAATGCGTCCGGCGATGATTGCGCCGGCGAGCTGTGCGAGCGTCTGGGTGCTCGAGGAACCGGCGGACTGCGATTGGGAGGCGGTCTGGGAGGGTGCGCTCATCGAATCTCCGGCGAAATATTAATTGACACCTGAAGTAGTTGGCAATATAACATACGCCGGACTCGGACGATACGCGTGCAAAAAGGGGTACTTCCAGGATGAGGCGAATCGTCTGCCTGGGCGGAGGGCCGGCCGGGCTTTACGCCGCGATTCTGCTGCGCAAAGCGCTGCCTTCGGCGCGGATCGAGGTATACGAGCGTAACCGCCCGGACGACACTTTCGGCTGGGGCGTGGTCTTTTCCGACCAGACGATGGGGAACTTCCGTGCGGCGGATCCGGAGACGCACTCCGCCATCCTCTCGAGTTTCCACCACTGGGACGATATCGCCATTCATTTCGGCGGGCGGCGCACCTTGAGCGGCGGCCACGGCTTCTGCGGCATCAGCCGCAAGCTGCTTCTCGGTCTGCTGCAGGAGCGCGCCCGGGAGTTGGGAGTGCACCAGGTATTTCAGCATCAGGTGGACGACGACTCGGGTTTCCGGGACGCCGACCTCATCATCGCCGCAGACGGCGTGAACAGTCGAACTCGCGGCAGCTACGCCCATGTTTTCGAGCCCGACGTCGACGTGCGCAAGTGTCGCTTCATCTGGCTCGGCACGACTCAGCATTTCAATGCGTTCACGTTCGCCTTCGAGCAAACCGAGCACGGCTGGTTCCAGATCCATGCCTATCAGTTCAGCAAAGAGCTCTCCACGGTGATCGTGGAGACACGGGAGGAGTGTTGGGCTGCGCACGGACTGGACAAGTTCAACACCGAACAGTCGATCGCCTTCTGCGAGCGGCTCTTCGGGCGCTATCTCGACGGTCACCGGCTGCAGAGCAACGCCAATCACCTGCGGGGGTCGGCCTGGCTCAATTTCAATCGCGTGGCGTGCAAGCACTGGCACCACGGCAACACCGTTCTCATCGGTGACGCCGCGCACACGGCGCATTTCTCGATCGGCTCCGGCACCAAGCTCGCCATGGAAGATGCCATCTCTCTCGCCCGCCACGTGACTGCGACCGCGGATCTGGACGGTGCGCTCGGTGCGTATCAAGTGGAGCGCCACGTCGAAGTCCTCAAGCTGCAGAGCGCCGCGCGCAATCGAATGGAATGGTTCGAGAACGTCGCGCGTTACGTCCACCTGCCGCCGGAGCAGTTCGCCTACAGTCTATTGACGGGCAGCCAGCGGATCGGGCATGAGAATCTGAAGCTGCGCGATCCCCTCTTCGTGGAATCCTACGAGCGGTGGCTGGCGAGTCGTGACGGAGCGGAAGGCCCGCGACCCCCCATGTTTTTGCCGTTCAAGCTGCGCGGTATGGACCTCCCGAATCGCGTGGTGGTGTCGCCGATGGCGCAGTACTGCGCGGTGGATGGAGTGCCCGACGATTGGCACCTCGTTCATTATGGCCACAGAGCGCTCGGCGGGGCCGGTCTCCTCTACACGGAGATGACCTGCGTGTCGCCCGAAGGGCGGATTACACCGGGCTGCACCGGTTTGTGGAACGAGACTCAGCGCGATGCCTGGCGGCGCATCGTCGAGTTCGTTCACCGCAATTCCCCAACGAAGATCTGCCTGCAGCTGGGACACTCCGGCCGAAAGGGCTCCACCCAGCTTGGTTGGGAGAAGATGGACCATCCGTTGCCCAGCGACAATTGGCCGATCATCGCCCCTTCGCCCGTTCCCTACTATGAGGGGATCAGCCAGCCGCCCATCGAGATGACGCGGGCGGACATGGACAAGGTCCGCGATGATTTCGTGCGCGCGACGCGATTCGGCCTGCAGGCGGGCTTCGACATGCTCGAACTGCACATGGCACACGGCTACCTGCTGGCATCGTACCTCTCGCCGCTGACCAATCGACGCACCGACACGTATGGCGGCTGCATCGAGAATCGTTTGCGGTTTCCACTGGAGGTCCTGCGGACCGTCCGGGCGCAATGGCCCGCGGACAAACCCCTGTCGGTGCGCATTTCGGCGACCGACTGGATGGACGGCGGCCTCAGCGACGAGGATGCTCTGACGATGGTGCGTGCCTTTCGCAGCGCGGGCATCGATCTCATCGACGTCTCAACCGGCCAGACCGTACCGGATCAGAAGCCCGTGTATGGGCGAATGTGGCAAACCCCCTTCGCCGACAAGATTCGCAATGAACTCGGCGTCGCGACCATGGCGGTTGGGAACATCTACGAGCCGGATCACGTCAACTCGATCATTGCCTCTGGGCGTGCCGATTTGTGCGCGATCGCGCGCCCTCACCTGGCGAACCCGGCATGGACGCTGGAAGCCGCCGCCCGGCAAGGCTATCGGCCGCAATGGTGGCCCAAGCAATATCTGTCCGGCAAAACTCAACTCGAGAGAAACCTGCAGCGCGCCGCGCAGCCCGGAGGCCCGGTGTGAGCCCGCATGCAGGAACGGCGCAGCTCGCCGGCAGACATGCCGTCGTCACGGGCGCAAGCCGCGGAATCGGCGCCGTCATCGCCGCGGTGTTGGCCGGCGAAGGTGTGTGCGTGTCGCTTCTCGGACGAGATGCAGGCAATCTGCAGCGTGTATCCGATGATTTGGGCGGCAAGGGCCGGGCGTTTCCGATCGTGGCCGACCTTACCGATCCGCCATCGGTGCAAAGCGCTTTCGCCGCCGCGCGCGGCCACTTCGGGCCCGTGCACTTGCTGATCAACAACGCCGGACAGGCCGCGAGCGCTAAATTCACCGATACGGACGAGGCGCTGTGGAGCCGCCTGTTCGCCGTCAATCTGACCGGCACCTACCTGGCCACGCGCCAGGCGGTGCCCGACATGCTGGCGGAGGGGTTCGGTCGAATCGTCAACATCGCGAGTACCGCCGGCCTGCGCGGCGCCGCTTACATTTCGGCGTATGCGAGCTCGAAGCATGCAGTCATCGGCCTGACGCGCTCGCTCGCTCTGGAATACGCGAGCCGAAACATCACGGTGAACGCGGTTTGCCCGGGCTTTGTGGATACCGACATCGTGAAAGAGGCGATCGCCAACATCAAGAGCAAGACAGGCCGCAGCGACAGCGAGGCGCTCGCGGCGCTGGTGGCTACCAACCCGCAGCGCCGGCTCGTCGAGCCGCGAGAGGTGGCTGACACCGTGATGTGGTTGTGCAGGCCGGGGTCCGAGAGTGTCACCGGACAGAGCATCGTTTTAGCCGGCGGCGAGGTTACGTAAGAGGATCGAGGCAATGGCGAAGGACAAGAAATCACTCAAGCTGGTCGAGCCGAACGCCGACGCGGAAACGCGGATCCACGATGATCATCATCTGTCCGTGCGCCTGTGGCTGCGCATGCTCGCCTGTACGAATCGCATCGAAAATTTCGTGCGACAGAATCTGCAGGCGAAATTTGAGACGACACTGCCGCGGTTCGATCTGATGGCGCAGCTCGAGCGCGCTCCCCGGGGGCTGAAGATGAGCGAGCTGTCGCAACGCATGATGGTGACCGGCGGCAACGTCACCGGCATCACCGATGGCCTCGAGAAGGAGGGACTGGTGGTCCGTGAAGTCGACGCGACGGACAGGCGCGTGTTCCACGTCAAGCTCTCTGCCGAAGGTCAACGGCAATTCCGGCGCATGGCCGCCGAGCATGAGCAGTGGGTGATCGAGTTGTTCGAGGGCATGAGCGTGAAGCACAAGAATCAGCTGGTCGAGCTGCTGGGCGAGCTCAAGCGGCATGTCCGCACATGAGCGAGTTCGCACCTCGATCGAAGCACTTCCTTTGGCGCCAGGAAGGGCGCGTGGGCGTCATCACGCTGAATCGCCCTGAGCGGAAGAACCCGCTCACTTTCGATTCGTACGCGGAGCTGCGCGACCTGTTCCGCGATCTGGCGGGAGTCGATTCCGTACGGGCCGTCGTTCTCAGCGGCGCGGGGGGAAATTTCTGCTCCGGCGGCGACGTGCACGAGATCATCGGGCCTCTGACTCAACGGGACGCCGCGGGATTGCTCGAGTTCACCCGCATGACGGGCGATCTCGTCAAGGCGATGCGCCATTGTCCGCAGCCGATCGTGGCCGCGGTCGACGGGGTCTGCGCCGGCGCGGGCGCCATTCTCGCCATGTCGTCGGACTTCCGGCTGGGTACGCCGCGGGCGAAAACGGCGTTCTTGTTCACGCGGGTGGGACTCGCGGGTTGCGACATGGGTGCCTGCGCGATCCTGCCGCGAATCATCGGTCAGGGGCGTGCCTCCGAGCTGCTGTTTACCGGGCGTTCCATGTCCGCGGACGAGGCAGTCGCGTGGGGCTTCTTCAACCGCTTGGTCTCTCCCGAAGAGGTGTTGCAAGAATCTTTGCAGCTCGCCGAGGAAATCGCCTCCGGCCCGACGTTCGCCCATGCCATGACAAAAAAGATGCTGCACGCTGAATGGAACTTGTCCGTAGATGCGGCGATCGACGCCGAGGCCGAGGCTCAGGCGATCTGCATGCAAACGGAGGATTTCCGCCGCGCGTACCGGGCATTCGCGGCGAAGCAGAAACCGCAGTTCCAGGGAAATTGACCCACGGTGCGCGTTCGTAACTTCCTTGAATGGCCGTTCTTCGAGCCCGGACATCGTGAGCTGGCGGAGCGTCTGGACGCCTGGGCCGCAACGCACGTTGCGCACCGCGCGCACGCGGAAGACAGAGCCTCAGTTGATGGAGCCTGCCGCGCGCTCGTGCGCGAGCTTGGGTTGGCCGGCTGGACGCGATACTCGGTGCCCTACGCCGCACAGCGTGCAGTCTCGGAATCGCATGCGGTCGCGCAATTCGACGTTCGTGCGCTGGCGCTGATCCGGGAGACCCTCGCGTGGTACGACGGTCTCGCGGATTTTGCCTTCGCAATGCAGGGCCTCGGCAGCGGCGCAATCTCCCTCGCGGGTTCGCCGGAACTCCAGGGGCGATATCTGCCGCGCGTCGCAGCGGGAGAAGCAATCGCTGCCTTCGCCCTTTCGGAATCCGAAGCGGGGTCCGATGTCGCCGCCATTCAATGCAGCGCCCGGCTCGACGGCGACTCGTATGTGCTGGACGGCGAAAAGACCTGGATATCCAACGGCGGAATCGCCGACTTCTATTGCGTCTTCGCGCGGACGCATCCTAAGGAATTTCGACCCGATGGCTCCGTGGCCGCTCGCGGAATCAGCGCGTTCGTCGTCGATGCGGGCACTCCGGGATTCGAGATCAAAAGCCGCATCGACGTAATCGCACCGCATCCGCTGGCCACCCTCTCCTTCTCGCGCTGCCGCATTCCGGTGACGCATCGCCTGGGCGCTGAAGGGGAGGGTTTCAAACTGGCGATGCGCACTCTCGATATATTTCGCACCTCAGTCGCGGGCGCCGCCCTCGGTTTCGCGCAGCGCGCGCTCGATGAGGCGGCGAAGCATGCGCTCGGGCGACCGATGTTCGGGAAGACACTTGCGGACCTGCAGCTCACTCAAGCCGCCCTGGCCGACATGGCGACCGAAATCGATGCAGCGCGCTTGCAGACCTATCGAGCGGCGTGGTTGCGCGATCGCGGCTGCCTGGTCACGAAGGAGGTCGCGATGGCAAAGATGGCGGCTACCGAGTCGGCGCAACGCACGATCGATCATGCCGTGCAGATATTTGGCGGCCGCGGAGTCGTGCATGGAGCGATCGCCGAACGCCTTTACCGCGACATTCGCGCCCTGCGCATCTATGAGGGCGCCACCGAAGTCCAGAAGCTGATCATCGCGCGCGAGATTCTCAATGAGGCACGAAATAAATGAGTGAGATGGGTCCGCAGATTCTACAACCCGCGCAATGGTCTCGGCCCCGCGGCTACAGCAACGGCATCGTCGCCTCCGGCCGGCAGATTTTCGTCGCCGGGCAGATCGGTTGGGATGCGCAGGGCCGTTTCAACAGCGATCGTATGGCCGACCAGGTGAGGCAAGCGCTCGAGAACATTTGCACCGTGCTCGCGCAGGCACAGGCCGGCCCGGAACACATCGTACGGCTGACTTGGTATGTCACGAGCCGCGACGAATATCATACGGAGCTCGCGGATATCGGCGCGGCGTACCGCGCGGTGATGGGAAAGAATTTCCCCGTGATGAGCGTCGTACAGGTCGTTGCCCTCATGGAGCGCCAAGCGAAAGTAGAAATCGAGGCCACCGCCGTCGTACCCGGCGGGCAATAGCGGCCGATGTGGCGCCCGCCTGAACGAATTCGACATGAGGCTCGCTCAGGCCATTGGCCGAGCGCGGCCGAAGCGGCGGCCTCACGGCTGTTCTCGGAGGTACGAGTCGGAACGGTCAAGTTGGCGCAACGGACCTGGGTTCCCGCCATGGTTCCGTGGCGCGCGAGCGAAGAGGGTTTGGTCACTCCCGATGTGCTCGACTGGTACGAGTGCTTCGCTCGCGGCCGCCCCGGAGCTATCGTGGTGGAAGCGACGGGCATTCGCGATGTGCCCAGCGGACCGCTGCTGCGCATAGGGCACGATCGCTTTCTGCCCGGCTTGCGCGATCTCGCGCGCGTCGTCCGTGACGCCAGCAACGGTGAAACTCGACTGTTCATCCAGCTGATCGACTTTTTGTCGATTCGCCGGCGACCCCACCCATCGCGATTCTTCGCACAATTTCTTGCGATAACGCCGCGACACAGAGCTGCCTACGGGCGTGTTGATGCTTCCGATGCCGAAGTGCGCGGTTGGCTGTCTTCGCTACCCGCCGACCAGGCCGCATTGGTCTTGGACGCGCGCGAGCTGGAATCACTGGAGTTTGGCTCTCGAGAGCGAGTGACCGACATGCATCTGGACCATGTTCGCCATCTGCCGGCCCAATTGCCGGCCCTGTTCGCCGATGCCGCACGACGCGCTCGCGATGCAGGCTTCGACGGCGTCGAACTCCACTTCGCGCACGCCTACACAATGGCTTCATTTCTTTCTCGTTCGAACGTGCGCGACGACGGTTATGGCGGCGATATCGCCAATCGCGCGAGGCTTCCGCTCGAAGTGTTCTCACGAGTACGAGCCGAAGTCGGTCACGACTTCGTAGCAGGCTGTCGATTCCTGGCAGACGAGTGCATCTCGGGCGGCTCCGACGCGCACGATGCGGCCTTCTTCGGATGTGAGTTCGCACGCGCAGGCATGGACTACCTGTCCTTATCGCGCGGCGGGAAATTCGACGATGCCAAACAACCCAAAGTAGGCGAAGCTGCCTACCCCTACACGGGCCGCAGCGGCTACGAGTGCATGCCTTCGTACTATTCCGATGCTCGCGGTCCGTTCGGACGGAATCTCGATGCGACCGCGCAAATTCGCGCGGCTGTGCGCAAAAAGGGGTTCACCACTCCGGTGGTTGCCGCCGGAGGAATTCACAGCTTCGAGCAGGCCGAAGCTGTACTCGCGACCGGGCAGGCTGACATCGTCGGATTCGCCCGGCAGGCTCTCGCCGATCCGGACTGGTTCCGCAAAGTCGCGAGTGGTCGGGGCGCACAGGTCCGCCTCTGCCTGTATACCAATTACTGCGAGGCACTGGATCAACGCCATCGCCAGGTGACTTGCGAGCTATGGGATCGCGAGGCGCTCGATGAGCCGGGAGTCAAACGCTCCGCGGACGGCAAGCGCCGTCTCACGCCACCCGAGTGGATGCCGTAGCGGTCGCGCGCGCCGCGCGAACTCGCGAGCGCATCTCTACCGGCGTCAGCCGGGTCGCAGGACGTTCCTCGCATCCGTCGTGCTAGAGTACATATGATTTCGAATATATCATCGTCACCGAGGAAGCTGCCCTGGATGCATCCGCGATTGCCGGCCGCGAGGCCGGCCTCCACAAAGATCTGAGCCGCGCGCAGCTCGTGATGATCGGCCTGGGTGGCGCGATCGGCACCGGCCTGTTCATGGGCAGCGGCGTCGCGATCGGCTACGCCGGCCCGGCCGTGATACTGAGCTATGCCATTGCCGCCATCGCGGCGGTGGCGATGGTCTTCAGTCTCTCCGAGATGGCAGTGATGCATCCGACCGCCGGTTCGTTCGGAACCTACGCCGAAATCTACTTGAACCCGTGGGCGGGCATGGTCGCGCGCTACTCCTACTGGATGGCGCAGGTGATCGCGGTCGGCGGCGAGGCGGTAGCGGCGGGCGTGTACATGACTTTCTGGTTCCCGGGCACGCCGGTGTGGCTGTGGTCGTTGGGCTTCGCCTTTGTGCTGCTCTACTTCAACTCACGGTCCGTCAATAATTTCGGTTCGATTGAATACTGGTTCGCGCTCATCAAAGTCATCGCGATCGTCGTGTTCATCGTCCTCGGCCTTCTGACGATCTTCGGGATCTGGACGAAACCCGTGGGTCTCCACAATCTCACCGGCCTTCCCGGTGGATTCATGCCGCATGGATTCGGCGGCGTCTGGATGGCCGTGATCATTGGAATTCTTTCGTTCAACGGCATCGAAGTGATCGCCGTCACCTCCGGCGAAGCCAAGGATCCGGTGCGGGCGATCCCGGCGGCGCTGCGGACAATGGCTCTGCGGTTGTTCCTGTTCTACGTTCTGGCGCTCGCCATCGTGGTCACGTTCGTCCCTTGGACGGAGACGGGCGCTGCCGTCGTAACCCAGAGTCCGTTCGTGCGAGTCTTCGCGCATTCCGGCATCCGCAATGCCGCCGGAATCATGAATTTCGTGGTGCTGAGCGCCGCCCTGTCGAGCATGAACACCAATGTCTATCTGTGCTCGCGAATGTTGTTCTCGCTATCGAGGGGCGGGTATGCGCCGCGCTTCTTGGGTAAGCTCAGCAAGAACGGCACACCGATCACGGCCATCCTCCTCTCCGGTGCCTGCATTCTGCTGGCCGCCGGTGTCTCGAAGCTGACTCCGCTCGCGTACAACTATTTATTCGGGGTCGCGCTGTTCGACGCGATGATTGTGTGGATCATCATCCTGCTCAGCCACTTGAGTTTCCGCCGGAAGCACAAAGCGGCGGACCTGCCGGTGCGGATGCCCTGGTTTCCGGTGGTGCAGATTGCCGGGTTGACGTTACTCTGCGCGGTGCTGGTGACCATGGGCCTCGACAAGGAAACCTGGCGCATCTCGTGGATCGTCGGTGTTCCATGGCTCGCGCTCGTGTCCGTGGCGTATTTCATCTTGAAGGCACGGGGCGGACTCGCGGCCTCGGTGGCGGAGGAGACCGGCGCCGTCTAGCTCGGCGTGCGCCCCTCGAGAATCGTCGCGAGCATTGAGCTGTCGAGATTTCCACCCGAGACGACGGCACAGACCTTCGTCTCGGCGTAGCGTCCGGACAGAGCCGCTGCGACGGACACGGCGCCTGCTCCCTCGGCTACTACGCGGTTGTGCTCGACCAAGGTTTTGATCGCGGCAGCCACTTCGGTCAGCGAAACGGTGATGACGTCGTCGATCATGGTTTTCACCAGTGGCCACATCTCCGGCAATACCGAGCTAAAGCCCACGCCGCTGACGAAACCCGGCTCGTGCTGCGTCTCAGTCGGAGCGCCGGCATCGAATGCGGCCTTGACAGGATGTGCACTCGCCAGCTCGCAGGCGATGATTTTCACATCGCGCCGAATTGCGCGCACCGCGCACGCGATGCCACACGAAAGCCCGCCGCCACCGAAGGGAATCAGGATGGCCTCGATGTCGGGCGCTTGTGCCAGGATCTCGAGCCCGATCGTGGCATCACCGGCCAGGGAGGCCGGATCGCGCACGGCATCGATGTAGACGCCCTCCTGACCGTCGAGCGCGCCCGTCTGGATCGCGCGCCACCATTCGGCGATCGGACGCACGTCGATGCGTGCTCCAAGGCGCCTCAACTTCTCGAGCTTTGCTTCCGGCGCGTTCACGGGCACGACCGCGGTCGCGGCGATTCCCAGCCGGCGGGCCATCCAGGCGAGTCCAAGCGCGCTGTTGCCCGTGCTGGTGGTGTAGATTCCCGGGCTCAAGTCGGCCGGCGCTCTCGCGAGGACTGCGCTGCCGATCGGCCGGATCTTGAACGATCCGATGGGCTGCAGGTTCTCGAGTTTCAGGAAAACCTTCTTGCCGGCCGGCGAGGCGTCGCACGCGACGAGGGGCGAGACCAGACTCAAGCCTTCAAGGCGCGCTCGAGCCGCTTCGATCTGCGGCATCGCGACAGGTTTTACTTCATCGAGCATCGTGAGCAATCCTTCCCCGCCGCATCAAGGCGCACTGGGCACGAAGGCGTATAATTGCACAATCATATGATATTGCATATAATTGAACCCCTACATCGATGCGACCGGAGCAGTGAGACATGGAACCGAATTTTCAGGCTTTGCGCAAGGAATTTCCGGTCCTGGCGCGCAAGACCTACCTGAACAGCGGCTCCTATTGCGCGCTTGCGAACGACGTGAAGAGCGCATTCGAGGCCTACATGGAGGATCGCCTGCTGGTGGGCGCGAACTGGGACGTATGGATCACCAAGAATGAATCCGTGCGTGCGTTGACGGCGACGCTGTTGCACGCCGGCCCCGATGAGATCGCCGTCACCGCCTCCGTTTCCGCCGGTCTCAATGCGCTGGCGAGCGCTCTAGACTTTTCCGGCGCTCGCAACAAGGTGGTGGTCAGCGATTTCGAGTTTCCCACCAATGCGCAGATCTGGCATGCCCAGGAGCCGCGAGGCGCGAGGGTCGTACACGTGACGCGCGCGGCGGACGGCTATATCCCTTTGGAAAATTTCGCCAAGGCGATCGACGAGCAGACGCAACTCGTGGCGATCACCCATGTTTGTTTCAGGAACGGCGCCAAGCTCGACATTCCCGGCATCGTGCGCCTCGCCCACGCCAAGGGCGCAAAGGTGCTCCTCGACTGCTACCAATCGGTCGGGTCGCTCGACATCGACGTAAAATCTCTGGGTGTCGACTTTGCCGCGGGCGGGATGCTCAAGTATCTGCTGGGCACCGCCGGCATCGCCTTTCTCTATGTCCGGGACTCATTCATTCAGTCCCTCGTGCCCACGAACAGCGGTTGGTTCGCACAGGCTGAGATTGCAGCGATGGACATTACCGCCAACCGCCCCGCGCCCAATGCGCGCCGATTTGAAGCCGGCACACCGGCCGTGGTCAATGCCTACGCCGCCGAGGCGGGGCTCAAGTTCCTGTTGGCGGTGGGTACGCCGGCGATCGAAAAGCGTAACTACGCGTTGACGTGGAGCTGCATGCAGCGACTCGAAGAGATCGGCTGGCCGAGCATTACGCCCACGCAGAACGAGCGTCGCGGCGCCACCGTCGCCGTGCCGTCGCGCGACAGCGGCGGTTTGTCCAAGGAGCTCATGAAGCGGGACATCGTTACCTCGCACCGCGACGACAATGTCCGGGCGAGCTTTCATTTCTACAACGACGAGGACGACGTGGAGTCTTTCATTGCGGCAATGAAAGATCTGCGAGGATCTTTCGGCCCACGCTAAGATGCTCGGGCGGCAAGGGGCGCGTGCGTCGTCCGGGCGCGAGCGGCCAAGGAGTCAACGTGGAAATTCGGATCTTACGCGGGACTGAGGTGCGGCGTCTTCTGCCGATGACGGCGTGCATCGATCTCATGCATCGAACCATGATTGCCGTGTCGGAGCGGCGCGTGGTTCTGCCGTTGCGGTCGGTCATGGTCATGCCCGGCGAGCTCGGCATGTTGGGCAACATGCCGGGTTATATCGCCGAACCCGAATGTTTCGGGGTGAAGCTCGTGAGCCTGATCCCGCGCAACAAGCCGCCGCACTATTCATCGCATCTTGGTCTGGTGCTGCTGTTCGAAGCGGAGCACGGCCGTCCCGTGGCCCTGCTGGACGCCGCCGAAATCACCGCGATCCGCACCGCCGCTGCCAGCGGCTTGGCCACGCGGTTGTTGGCGCACCCGGAAGCGGGTGACCTCGCGCTGCTGGGCGCCGGCGAGCAAGCCCGGAGTCATCTCGAGGCCATGCTGGCGGTGCGCACGCTTCGGCGAATTCGTGTCTGGGCTCGGGACAGCGACAAGGCGGCAGCCTTCGCCAATGCCGAAGGGGCCAGACACCAGGTCACCATCGAGAGATCGGCTACCGTGCCCGAGGCCGTGGCCGGTGCCGACATCATCTGCACGGTGACCAAGGCGCGCGAACCCATTCTTCTGGGCGAGCAGTTGAGTGCGGGCGTGCATCTGAATGTGGTCGGCTCCAGCATTGCGGCCACGGCGGAGATCGATACGCCCGCCGTCGTGAAATCGCGGTTCTTTGTCGACTACCGGGAATCCACCGTCAACGAAGGCGGCGAATATTTGCGGGCGCTCAGGGCGGGCGCCATCACGCCGGAACATATTTTGGGAGAGATCGGGGAGGTAGCGAACGGGACCAAGATCGGCCGGCGCTCATCATCCGACGTAACACTATACAAGTCCCTCGGCATCGCGCCCCAAGACCTCGCCTCGGCGCACTATGTGCTCGAGAAGGCGCGCGCGGCCGGCCTGGGACAGATCATCGACTTTTGACGGCCTCCGTCATGCCGCCTTCTGCCCTGGCGTTGCCGACAAGCGAGGATGTGGCGGCTGCACGCCGCAACATTCGCGGTTTTGCTGTGCGCACACCGCTGCTGAAGCTCGTCGGCGGCCCGCCCGGCGTCAACATCTATCTCAAGCTCGAAAACCTGCAGCCTCTGGGGTCGTTCAAGATCCGTCCTGCGCTCAATGTGCTCAAGACGATGGACCCTGAACGGCTGCGGCGCGGCGTGTTGACCGCGAGCGCCGGCAATTTCGGTCAGGGTCTGGCGTTCGCGGCGCGCGAGATCGGCGTACCGGCGACGGTGGTCGTGCCGGACGGCTCGGCGGCCACCAAAGCGAAAGGCCTCGCCGAGCTGGGAGCGAAAGTGATTCGTCTGCCCTTCGACGAGTGGTGGACGGTGCTCACCACACGTAGTTTTGCCGGCGAGGACGGCGTGTTCATCCATCCGGTGGCCGAGTCCGCCGTGATCGCGGGCAACGCAACCATCGGCGCAGAGATCATCGAGGATCAACCCCACTTCGACGCCGTGGTCGTACCCTTCGGCGGCGGGGGCCTGGTCAGCGGCATCGGGTCGGTCATGCGGCGACTGAAGCCTCAGGTGCGAATGATCGTCGCGGAATCCGAGGCCGCTCAGCCGGCCGCAGCGGCATTGGCAAACGGCCGGCCGACGCCGGTGCCCCACATCCAGAGCTTCGTCGATGGGATGGGCAGCACGACGGTGCTCGAGGAAATGTGGCCGCTGGTTCGCGAGACCGCGGATCAAGCGGCATGCGCTTCGTTCGCAGAGATTACGGAGGCGATTCGTTTCCTGGCCGGCCGCCATCACATCATCGCCGAGGCGGCCGGCGCCGCGTCCGTCGCGGCAGCCATGACCGGCCAGGCCGGCAAGGGCGATATTATCTGCATAGTCTCCGGCGGCAACATCGATGCGCCGAAGCTCGGCGCCATCCTCAACGGCCAGAGGCCATTCTGAACTTGACATCCTCTCCTCATGAATGAAGGAGATTTCCTGGTGGCGATCAATGCCCTGATCGCAGAGCACTGGATGCTCTGTTACCCGACGCGCTCTCGCAGCTTGAGCCACCGAGCCGTCGCACGCACCGGCAACAGGTGCGCCGCTTTAATCGTGCCAGCGCGTAATCGCGAAATCTGGCAACCCAGTAATATTAGGAGAAATGCAGTGGTAATTCAACGTAAGGAGCGGCACTTCCTCCCCGGCCTAAAGGCTCGGGTTTCCGTGCCGAAGATCTGATGACTCGAACCAAACGCCCGAGAGGCTCCGCGGTCGAAGCGCTGAAGTCGGCGAACCAATCGATGTTCGATGATTTCCTTCCGCATCTGATCGCCCGGCTGGCGTACCAGCTCAACAACGATCTGGTCGAGAAGCTGCGGCGCGAGGGCATCAACGTCACGCGCTGGCGTATCTTGGCCGTGCTCGCCATGGGCGACGGCATCACCATCAACGAAATCATCGATCGAGCGATGATGCAGCAGTCGGCGCTCAGCCGCGCCCTCATGAACATGGAAAAGGAAGACTATGTCAGGCGAGTGCTGCGCCGCGACGACGCCCGCTATGTCGAGGTATTCCTTACCGACAAGGGCCGCACGCTGTTCAACTCTCTCAATATCGTGGTGCGTCGCCGCCAACAGCGCCTGCTGAAGGGTATCTCGCCGCAGGAACTCACGACGGCCTTCGCGATGATCCGGCGCATGAGCCGCAATATGACGAGATAGGCAGGACGAGTGTCCGGCGCGCGCGGCGATGTCAGCCGCACGCAACACTTCGGCATAGACTTGATATTTCATATGATAACTCATATTGTCATCGAACAACACGGGGAGAAACATCAATGCTGCGTCTCGCAACCGGACTCCAATCAATAAAAAAGTACAAGGTTTCCAGCTGCATGCTCGCCGTCAGTGCCGGCATGACTGTCATGCTGACCGGCGCGCCGGCGGTCGCAGCGGAGACTTCCAGTGAATCTGCGCCGATCGAAGAGATCGTGGTCACGGCCAACAAGCTCAATGCGCAGAAAGTCCTCGATATCCCGGTATCGATCCAAGCGATCAGCGGCGATTCGCTGCAGCGCGCCGGTTCATCGGCGTTCATCGACATCGCGGGCCAGATTCCCGGTCTGTCGGTCCAGGACTTGGGTCCCGGCGACAAGAAATACGTGATCCGCGGAATCAACTCCACCGGCGATTCGACCGCCGGCATCTATTACGGCGAGGCGGTGATCAGCGGTTCGAACGCCGATGATGGAGGCGGCTTCGAGTCCGATATCCGCCTGTACGACTTGGATCGCATTGAGGTCTTGCGCGGCCCGCAAGGTACTCTGTATGGCGCGAGCTCCATGAGCGGCACGATCCGCTTCGTCCCCAAGTCGCCCGATCTCAACAATCTCGGCGGCTACCTGACGATGGAAGGCTCGGAGACCTCCCACGCGAGCGGTAATTACAACTTCAACGGCGCAATCAATCTGCCCATCATCGACGGTGTGTTGGCTCTGCGACTGGTGGGTTGGAAGGTCTACGATAGCGGGTACATCAACCAGACCCGAGTGGGCACAGGCGTCACAGGGCTCGTCAATATAGGAACAGCCACCGCACCGAATTATCAACTGCGGCCTATCGCAGGCGTGGGTTTCGTCAAAGGCGTCAACGATGACGACGTGGGCGGCGGACGGGCCGTCCTGCGCTATCAGCCGACTGACAACCTGACCATTGACGCCAACTACACCTCCCAGACGGAAACCTCGGGCGGCTCATCGCGCTACACTCCTGCCGGAGTCGCGGCTTTCAGTGGAGGACCCATCGTTCCGGCGCAGGGCTGCGACCTCTGCAATACCGACGTGACCAGAAGTCCCTGGAGCGATAATCTCAAGGTCTTCGGCCTGACCGTGGTGTACAAGACGGGCGCAGGCACGGTGACCGGCACCACCAATCAGTTCAATCGCACCACCGGCTTCACATTCGACTCGACACCCATTCTGGTGTCGTTCGGTGTTCCCGTGCCGGCCGAAACGCTCGAGCCGCGAACCCGGAAGGTCAATTCCAGCGAGCTGCGTTTTGCCAGTGACCTGGATTCCCCCGTCAACTTTGTGGTGGGCGGCTTCCGGGAACACGAAAGCCAGGATCTGGCGGTACAGGTCATCACCACCAACGGCAATGGTCTGGTGAACGGTCCGTTCAGCAGCGCCACGTCCGCCGATGCGTTGGATTTCCCGGGTGTCGGCAACACGTTCTTCGGCCGCACGGACCAACGAAACGATACGCAATATGCAGGCTTCGGCGAGGCGACGTGGAAGATCACTCCTGCCTGGACCGCGGTCGCCGGTGTGCGCTATTTCACCGAGACGTTGAACGGCGTGCAGACGCAGACTCACCCGTTCGGCGGCTTTCCCGGAGCACCCAACTTGGTCCCCATTCACGACCCGCAGGAGACTTTCAACAAAGTCACCTGGAAGGGCAACCTCAGCTATAAATTCAGTGACAGCCTGCTGGGCTACGGGACCGTCTCGACTGGCTTCCGGGGCGGCGGTCTGAACGCGGTCAGCGAACCCTTCGAGCCGATCCCGGCCGCCTACGCCCCCGACTCGCTCACCAACTTCGAAGTCGGCGCCAAGGGGCGCCTCCTCGACGGGTTGTTCGACTACCAGGCCGACGTCTATTTCATCCGCTGGAACAACATCCAGGTACAGGAGACGACGGCGGACGCCGCTTTCGTGTACCAGGGCAATGCCGGCGAGGCCAAGGTCAAGGGTCTGGAGCTCGAGTTGACCGCCCACCCCGTCCAGTACCTCACCGCCAGTCTCGCGGGCTCCTGGCAGGAAGCTTACCTCGCCAATGGCGCCAGCCAGGCCCAGTACAAGCTCAATCCCACGCTGGGCCGCACCGGCGACGGCATTCCGAACGTGCCGCGCGTCCAGGCCAACTTTGGGCTGAACTACAGGCGGCCGATCATGAATGGCTGGGACGGCATGGCGGCGGCGGATCTGACCTTCCGGGGTCGGGAGAATTCTTATTTCTCTTCCGCGCTGCTCTCTGTCGGACCTCCGCCGGTACATGAAAACATCCCGCTGTCCCCCTATACGATGGTCAATCTGCGGTTAGGCCTGATCAATGGTCCATGGAGCGTCACTGCCTTCGCCCGCAATCTGACCGACAAGCGCGCGCAGGTGTCCGCGATCAATTCCTCGCAGGATCCCGATGCGCTTCTGTCGGTGCGCCCGCGGACGATCGGACTTACGTTGACTCGGACCTTCTAGCGTGGCTGCATGATGCCCTCGATCCGTTTGTCTCCGTGACTCGAAAAACAGGAAAGGTCGTGCGTTGGGTCGTTCCATGGCTAGTCGTTTGGGCGCAGTTAATTGCTCCCGGCCGGGAGGCGTTCGCTCAAGACCTAGGCGGTAAAGCGATGCCGCTTTGGGATCTTTACAACTCGGTTCTCAAGACTGCCAAATACATCGACTTGACGCACGCCGTCGCACCCGGCGGACCGATCGGCGAAGGATTTGCGGACTTCAAAGTAGGGCCAACGCTGGCGGGCGTCGCCATCCCCGGCGTCATCGGCAACGGGGAGCCCTTCACCTACGAAAAGCAAGGCGTGGCGATCACGGCCTACGAGTTGCCGATGGACCATATCGGCACTCAGTTTGGCCCTCCGGCACACGAGAATGACCACGGCGCGACGATCAGCGATATCCCACCCACGGTAGCTCTTCGCCCACTGGTGGTCATCAATGTCGCGCCCAAGGTCGCTCTCGACCCCGGCTACCAGGCTACCGTTGCCGATATAAGGGACTGGGAGCATCGTCACGGGTCAGTTCCGTCCGGATCCGTGGTGATGATTCGATCCGACTGGTCGAAAAAGTGGAACGATCCCAAGCGCTTCACCACGCAGCCGTTCCCTGGCGTAACCTTGGCGGCACTCAAGTATTTGTACTTGGATCGGCACGTTCTGATGCACGGACACGAACCCTTGGATACCGACAACACGGCTCCGGAATTTATTGGGGAAAAATGGCTCCTGAGGCATAATTTTGCCCAGGCTGAGGGCGTGGCGAATCTCGATCAGGTTCCTGAGAGCGGGGCTCTCATTGCGATTGGATTCGCGAAATTCGAAGGCGGCACCGGTGGATTTGCCCGTTACATCGCGATTGCGCCGGCGAGCTGGCCCCTCGGCGTAACGATTGAGCAGCAGTCAGGCGCACCCCTGCCGACGCACGCCCGTCCGCTGCGGCGCGGTGCCGATGGCGTGTTGAGAGAAAGTCCATGAATGACTCCGAAAATCCCCCGATCGTTGCCCACCGCAAGGGTTTCTACTACGAGATCAAGGCGGGGAAGCGCTACCTGTGGTGCAGCTGCGGACGCTCCAAGGCCCAGCCGTTCTGCGACGGTTCGCACGCGGGGACCGGCTTTTTGCCGGTGGCCTTCACGCCTGCGCGGGATGAGGACGTCATCTTCTGCGGCTGTAAACATACTGCCACGGCACCGTTCTGCGATGGCGCGCATAGCAACCTGCCGGGCGGCTATCTCACGGACGACCCGGAAAGTCCGGAGAATCAGAAGGTAGTCACGGTCGTCGCGGGCGGGGAGCCCATCGTGAGGCTCGACGGGCAGTGCTACGTTTTCTCCACGTCCCGGGCCACGCTGATCCCGCGCGGTCCGATCCGGTACTGCCCGGTGGTAAGCCCCGCACTGGGCGCGCTGTTTCAATCCCAGTTTTACGCGGAAGTCGCTTCGGGCGCCTCGCCGGTCATCTCGGCGGATGGCCGGCACACGGTTCTATTCATTACCGAGGGCGATGGCGAGATCGAGATCGGCGGTCGCCGCTTTGCCGCGGGTGCGCGCACCGGCATCTATGTCCGGCCAAGCGAAGCCTACCGCGTCCACAACCGTTCTTCCGCTGCGCTGAAATTGTTCATCTCCAACGGCCCCGGCAGCGAAGACCTCGTCTGGCTGGACGAGATGCCGAACGCCTTCGACGCACAGTATCCGCACCGGTGCGCGACGATCGATCCTGCGCAGCGCCACAAGATGGCCGAGCGCTATTACCAGATGCTGGTCAATCGCGAGCATGGCTCGACCGTGGTCACGCAGTTCATCGGCAACATCCCACTGTCAAAGGCGGAACCGCACCGTCATCTTTACGAGGAGGCGCTCATCTTCCTGAACGGCGCGGGCGTGGTTTGGACGGAGAACGTCAAGACGACCGTTGCCGCGGGAGATGTCTTGTTCCTGCCGCGCAAGCAAGTGCACTCCGTGCAGTGCACGACATCGGGTGGCTTCGACATCGTCGGGGTCATCTATCCCGGCGACAATCCGTCGATCAACTACTGAGCCACGCGCCGAGGGTCAATGCAGCGCCAGCGTGTCCCGTCGCCATGCAACGTCCTGCCATCGGCCGAAGTCCCGCAAGAGCTCGGGGCTGCTCGCTTGCCGCACCAAGGCGAGGTCATCGAGCCGCAGTTCCTCGAAGCTCCGCCGGAATCGCCCGCGATCTTTGACTTCTCTCGCGATGAGTAGGCGCCTGGTGCCCGGCGCGTAGCCCGCAAAATCTACGTAGCCTTCCTCGGGACTGTCGAGCCCCGGCGATAGCACATCGATCGTCCAGCTTCCAGCCCTTTCATGAAATACCCAGAGTTCGCGCCAGCTCTCGAGCGGCTGCACCGCGAGCACCAGCGCCGGGCCTTGAGGAATGGTCCGTATCGAGGCCATCCTCACGATCCCGTACGTGCAGCGCCGGATGATTGCGGCGGCGCCCGCCCGACGTGCATCCTTCAGGGCAACACACGTTTGACCCGGACTCCCTGGCGCCGCGCTGAGAGTCAGTGGTCCCGGCTGCAGTGCGGGCGACTCTCCGGCCCAGCGGATGGCACTGACCCGCAGCACCGCATCCACGTACTCGAGCCGCCGGTCATCACCCAGATCATTCGGATGCACGGCGAGCAGCTCCGCGAGTGCACGCTCCGCCGCAGTGCCGGCGGGTTCGCGGCGGCGGTCGTGGGCATAGGCAAGCGAGGCCCAAACCCCAGCACGACGCGCATGCAGGCGGCTCCGCGTCATCGCGTTCAATTCGCCGACTTTGACCTCATCGAGCAGTTGGGAGCGTTCGATGTCGACGGATGCGCGCGGCACGGGGCCCAAATCCGGATCGATGCATTCGGGCCGCGTGAGGCCGAGGACTGCGCGCGCGCGTTCCTCCGGCTGCGCCCCGGAGAGCGTCAGAACGCGATGAAACAATTCGCCGTCGTAGCAGACTCGCATACGACCGTTGCGCTCGAAATTGCGCATGCGAACGCCGAACTGCGCTACGACTTCCAAGTGGGGGGCGAAATCGGCGAGATGGTCCGAGCTGCCTGACGCCTGATCGGCGAGCCGCTCAGCCATTTGGGCTATGGCATCGAAGGGCTCGGCCGTAATGGCCTGCGGCGGTACGGCCTTGAGATACGCCGCGCCGTAACTAATTCCGAGCGCCTCGGAACCTGGGCTCTCGCGCAGGAAGCGCAGCACGGCGAGAAGGTCGGGTGCAGCGGCCTCGGAGAGCTCGACCGGCCGGGCCGCGTCGCCTCGCAAGTATCCGCCCCGCTCGCGACGATAGTCGTAGACTTTCAGGTACCCGGCATGTTCCCCGCGGACCTCGAGCACATCTCCCTGCCATAGCCGCGTGAGCTCGGTGGCGCTGGAGCGCGGCGCCGCGCGCAGCGCAGCGTGGTCTTGGACCACGATGGCGAGCGTCGCTGCAAGGGCGAGCATCACCGGGAAACTCCCACCTGAGAAGTCACTTTGACCGCCGCGTCGTCGACGGCGGTCACCGGGCTCTGGTCACCGAGGAGGCTCGAGCCGATGAACTTACCCGCTGCAGGGAGCGGTGCAATGATGACCTGCACCTTATCGGATAGCTTGTCCGCCAGCGTTTTCTGGATAAGAAGAGGATACCGCGACACCAGCGCGCCCTCGCGCTCCATCTGGCCGGCACTCGCCTTGCCCACAAGATCAAGTCGATAGGCTTCCGCGTCCGCGAGTTTTTGCCGCGAATCGGCTTCGCCCCTGGCCTCGATGCGGCGCGCCTCTGCAGCGCCCTCCGCGGTCCGAATACGCGCGACTTTGTCGGCCTCAGCCTCGAGCTGCCGTTGCTGGATCTGCTTCTGCTTGAAGGGCAGGATATGCTTCATGGTCTCCTCCTGCGCGCGCGCTGCGATGACTTGCTCTTGGCCGGCGGCTTCCGCGGCCGTTTGCCGCCGCACTTTGTCGGCCTCGGCCTCCAGCTGCTGCTGTTTGACCTGCGCCTCCTTGAGCTGCAAGGTGTAATGAATCTTTTCGGTCTCAAGCTCCTCGGAGAGGAGCTTCTCCATTCCGGCTCGATAGTCTGGAGGTAGATCGACCTTCCCCATATCGATCTCGCGCAACACGAGCCCCATGGCCGTGAATTTTGGCTTGAGCTCCGCGATGAGCTTCTCTTGTATCTCCGTCCGCCGTTGCGAGAAGATTTCTCGCACGGAGTAGCGGGCAAAGGTGGGATAGACGATTGACTGAACGGCGGGCGCGACGAGATCTGCGCTGATGTCGTCCGGAAATTCCTTTGACATCTGGGCGAGGCGAGCACGGTCCACGGTCCAGCGAACCGCGAGATCGACGCCGATCGATAGACCCTCGACCGACTGAAAGGGGGCCGGGCCGGTCGCGCTCGCACTCTCGGCCGGCCGATACACCTGGTCGCGAATCGAGTAGCGTCGCACCTGATGGATTCCGGGCAGTACGAGCACCGTGCCTGCGGTGTAGACGCTCACCGATCCGTCGAGCGCGTCGGTGCGCGCCAGGACCTCGCCGCGGCGGACGGATTCAAATGGCGGATGGGTGCACAGACCATAGACGATCAAGACCAGGACGGCGGTAATCACAGCCCGCCCACGAAAGCGCCAGAGTCCCGTGGCGAGGAACCCGAGGGCTGCGACCACTAAACCACCGAGCCGGCCCAGCGGTTCGATGAGCCCCCGTCGCACGAACTCGAAGAAGGCATCCAAGCGGCCAGACATTTTTGCGACACTCCCATTTCAGAGCCGAATTGGCTCGACCGGAAGAGTCTCTCAATCCTTTGTGGCGAGGCCGTGGGGCAACTGTGGCGGAGTATGGCAGTGAGGAGATTGGCATCGCCGCACCCCAATCGAAGCGGTCACTGCCTTACAATCAAATATATCTGGAACTTCTAGGGTGAGAAAATGAAAAAGTCGGGCGCGAGCCAAGGCCAGCCAGCATCGGAGCTCATTTCGAAAAGAATCGCCGAACTCGGGGACTGGCGCGGGGAAACCCTCGGCAGAATGCGCAAGCTCATCAAGGAAGCAGACCCGGACGTCATCGAGGAGTGGAAGTGGATGGGCACTCCGGTTTGGTCGCACGACGGCATCATCTGCACCGGCGAATCCTACAAGAATGCCGTGAAGCTTACCTTCGCCAAGGGCGCGTCTCTGAAGGATCCGGCCCATCTCTTCAACTCGAGTCTCGAGGGAAACGTACGCCGCGCGATCGACATCCACGAAGGAGAAGAAGTTGACGAGTCCGCCTTCAAGGCGCTCGTTCGCCAAGCGGTCGCCCTCAACAGTTCCGGCAAGTCGAAACCTTCGAAGAAAGCGAAGTCCTAAGGGA
>Ga0209488_10000799_pt1 | contig 26771 bp, 26 predicted proteins | sample Rivendell_Oct201_8_FD_188349 | JGI IMG/M metagenome (GOLD analysis project Ga0209488, IMG submission 188349) | Vadose zone soil microbial communities from the Eel River Critical Zone Observatory, Northern California, USA -... | ecosystem: Environmental > Terrestrial > Soil > Vadose zone >...
AGAAACAACGGCTCCTAGATCGGGGAACTTACTTTGGTCCGGATGAGCGCCAATGGCATGTTGATACTCCTCACGGGCACTATCAAGTTTGACCCAAAGCTTATGCGGGCCCACATGTGTCTTGAGCGCAGAGGCTGGGAGCGCGTGCTGTTAACGCTGTATGCCACCGATCGTACAGATCGTCTTACCAAATCTCCTTGAATAATCGACTACCCATGCGCTGAGTTCCACCCAAGCACGAAGAAGCTTGCTGCGCGCAAGCCTGCCAGCAGGCGAGCTGAGATCTATCTCGGGTGGGCTCAGCGCGACATCCGGCACGGGTCCAACTACGTTCGTAATTTCAAAGCCCAAACTTTCAAATATGCGGGCACTACAAAAGGGGTCAACGAGGCAAAGGCAAAGGGTAATTGTGATAGAAGTCTCACAGTGTGCTGTTCCAACCCAGCTTGGATTGGAATGTCTTTCTCGACACGGGCAGTTGTCGGGTTTCGCCCTTCCACACCCGGTTCTCAATGATGCTGTGCAAAGCGTGAGCGGATCCGATCTACAGAGCTGAAAGAAAAGCTAACGTGAGGATCATCTCGAGGGTTGTGAGTGCTGCGAGCTCCCCGCTCTTTTCCGGGGGTGGGTTCTCTATCTTATTTTTGACCAAATCCTCGATCAACTTCACTGGGACCACACCCGGAATGACATCTGACGCGATCACGTAGAAGGAGCATTGGCAACAGACATAGAGGTCAAGAAGGTCACCCTCGCCCTCCTCATCGACGTCCATCCGAGCGTCGTCTGTCTCTCGCTCTAGTACGGAGATCACGGCAGTCGGGTCGTCACCTCGCAAGGTCATCTTGCGGCGGCGGAACTTGGACCGCTCTTCACACTCCCACTGGCTCGCATTGAACGGGTGTGTGAGGCGGCGCGCGTCAATAGCACGTTCGTAAGGGTGGAAGTGGTGGGTGATGTTGGCCGGACCCAAAGGTTGTTCACCGTCGCCGATGCACGAGTTGGCCGACCTTCGACGGCTAGGCTCTGGGAGCGTGCCCTTGAACGAACGCGAAAGGGGAGGATTGACGGAGGACGACTTCCAGACGAGAAGAACCCAGCCATTATGCTTCCGGCAGTAGTATGCGCTTGGGTGCGGAACGGCTGTACGGACCTCATCGGGGGTGGGGTAAGAGGGGGAAGATGTGGAAGGGTGCAATGGTTGGCTGGCGTGTGAGGAGGATGCGCTATCAGTTGATCTATGATGCTTCGGGGACTCGGATTGCGCGGGCTGCGGCGGCGTTGGTGTGGGAGGAACCAGAGGTTTGAAATCGGGAGGAGTTACGGTTACGGAGAAGAGCGTATGCTCAGGGTGGTGAAGCCTGTCCGCAAGTACGGGAGGTAGGATGCCGTGCCCAGGGCGGGGGTGAGCTGCGCGGACGTGCGCATTCCACCAGTGGATCTCCTCGCTATCGTTCCGCCCATCGATGGTGACGGAACGTCGGGCAGAATCTGTGGCCCAGCCAGGAGTATCGTAGGTGCCCCAGCTCGGCGGAGGACCGTTGGCGAGCCACCGGTCGGTCTGAGCGAAAGTATTAGTTGACGTACTTCCATAATATTGGCCACCATGAGGAGGCCACGGGCTTGGATCTATGCTTGGCCAGCCACTTTCTTGCGGTGGTGTATCATACACAAATGGGCGACTGTCGTGATTGGCAGTGTAGTGTTCCAGCGCGGGTAATTGGTCCGAATCGTCTGCGACAAGTTCCGGTTCACGAAAAGAGGACATTTCGGATGGCTGTATTGTGTAATGTCCTGTTGATGCAGATCCTAAAGTGGGGGCTGTGGGGCGGTTGGGCAAGGGTGGTTGGCGCTGGTTGTGATTTCCATAGAATGTCGATGGGGGAATCGTTGGTACCTGGCCTGATCTCGGGACTGGGTCTGGATGGCGGTCAGAGGGATTGCTGGTGTCGTGGTTGGCCATCCGATGAGGGAGATGAATAAGGACGGAGGCGAAGATCACTAGTTAGTTTATCAGTAATCCTGAACTTTTCGAATGAGTGCGACGTGTGGATGTGAGTCGAGAGCGTTATTGACGATGTTGAGGGTTTAGCGCAGCGCACACCTTTGACTGACTCGCACTGACGCGTCCACGCGACACTCTCAGCCACTCAGTCTTTCAAGCATATATCCGTGTTGCGTCTCTCATGATTGCAAGTTCCGGTTTTATTATCTCGCGAAAGCTAACCGTCCCCGCTTTTGATGACACGAATGAGTCTAGGGGTAACTTGGTGAGTCCTCTTCAGTCACCTTCATGTAACGTCGTTGGACTTGATCTATCTCAAAACACAGCCGTTACAATCTCCCGCCGGTCTCTTTACCCTGGTCAATTGCTTACTCGGAAGGTGAAATGACCGCCCCCGTCTCAACTGAAACCGCGTGCGGGAAGTTTTCGTGATTTTTGAGACCCCATATGCAGTGAGACATACAAGCAACGTGGTCGGGTTACATGACCTAGCTACGATGTTGGCGCGCCATTGGAAGGCTGATAGCCCTCTTAATTGTGCGTTATGAGCTTATGCACAGCACACGGAACTTGTACTGTAGTCCCCCTACTAAGGCCTGTATGATATGTTTGCAATCCCTTTTGCTAGAGAGTGACACGTTGGAACGTATCATCACCAATCGTATCCCATCATCGCGTTGGCTGAGACACCAAGTGCCATATATATACGCCCCCTTGCTCTCTAGCCATGGCAGGCATTCTGTCTGTTCTTCTCGCACTCTTTTCAGCTTTCTCGGTTACCGTTCTGTACCGCGCAGCATCCGATTCTGTCACCACACTCTCTCCGCAAGGATGCAGAATGTCTTACATGTCCCCATCCTACCTCGTCCAGTCTCGGTTTGACACGTCCTGGACGTCCCTGGCCAAGAGGTACTCTCTCTTGCTTTACAGAGAAGTTGGTTGGGAGGATAACGAGGTGCGTCGTTTTCAGCCTCATCTCCTGCTGCTTTACGAACCAAGTAGCCCCGCGGGATCCCAGTCCTCTTCATACCCGGAAATGCTGGGTCTGCTCATCAGATCCGTTCGATAGCCTCCTCAGCCGCACGACAATACTATTCCTCTCCATACGTCTCTTCACCCGAGTTTACCTCGCGTCATATCAAACCGCTAGATTTCTTCGCCGGTACGTTACTTCTCTCGATCACATTCCTCCTCCAGCTTAGGTGTCACCAGTCGAATATAACGAAGACCTCTCCGCATTTCACGGGCCCACTCTCGATGTAGAAAGAGATTACGCGGCCTCCGCCATATCTTACATCCTCTCACTCTACCCCAGAGGTACATCCGTCATCGTCATGGGCCATTCCATGGGAGGTATTGTTGCGACGTCTCTCCTCCCATCTCCGAATATTTCCGCTGTCATTACAATGTCGACTCCGCATCAAATCCCGCCCGCACGGTTCGACCGCCGCATCGCTGCCATCTATGATAGGAACAAGGTTACGCTTGCAACCGCCGATACCCCCATTTTATCGCTATGCGGCGGCGCAGCAGACCTCATGGTTCCATCCGAATCGTGTATCTTATCAAAGGTCAAGAGCAGGAATGCTTATCGGCAAACTGTCTTCACTAGCGCCCTTGAAGGTTGCTGGACGGGGGTGGGACACCAGGTTATGGTCTGGTGTCATCAGGTGCGCTGGCGTATCGCTCGGGCGGCGCTGGAACTAGGTGCTGCTTCCTCTCATTTGGAGCGAGGGTTCATTTTAGACCGTTGGCTGCGCGATGGGCGCTCCCTCTCACCCGCGCTTGAACACCTTCCACGACTTGATTTGAGCCAAGAAACCTACGATATCCTACCCCCCGGGCCCTTTGTCCTACGCGAGTTACGCCAGCGGAAAGCTGTGTACCTTACCCCCGTTTCACGGACGAATCGTCCCACAAAATTCGTGGCCTATGTGTCCGGAGGCACAGTTCTGTCAATGGCACCCCATCACCCATCCTCGTTATCTGCAGCTTTCTTCTTATGTTCCTCCTTAGCGGGAGACCCATATGACATCTCTTCTCGCCCTTCTTGCGAAGAATTGCATCCGTCTACCCTGAAGCTTATTCCTAACACGTCGCCCGAGAAGCCATTTCCTGTGCCGAATGAGGGTGTTGACGAGTCGGAAGGCGTCATTGTCTTTGAAGCGGTCTTACCAGAGCGTAGCGATGGACATCTCTGGGTCGCCGTGGTACATTCCACTAATGAGGAGCGCGGATGGATACTTGGTGACTTTGTACAAGATGAGCCTATTGTGAAGGAACTCGGTATCCTTGGTACATGTCTACCCTGGTCTACCATTCCCGAAGCTGATGAGACATTTGCTTAGATTTGCTCTGGAATGGCGCATCCATTACACTCAATCCCAATACCATACTTTCCAGAGTTCTCCTCCCGTCTTTGCTTTCAAACGCTTTGCTTGTTTATCGTGTTAGCGTTACGAGCCTGCAGGGGCAGTTATGTTCCGGTGCGCATAATTGCCGCCACTTGTGTTCTGTCGCTCACAGTATGAATAGAATCCCTCCTTCCGCCACTCCTTGAACAGGTGTCGTTCTCGGAGACCCACTTTCACCCCCTCACACACTCTCGGCCATCACTCTTACATACACACACAGCCGCACCCTTCGCAACACCTCCATCTTCACGTGGTCTCAACCTCACACTGTACGCTTCGCAAGAATGCCAGGTCGGATCTTTGCATCTTCATATCGACTGGTGGGGCACTCTCGGGCGTGCCAGCGCCCGGTACTGGACAGCTGTACCTGGATGGGGTGTTGGTGTCGTTACATGGTTGATATTCATCGCTGTGGGCACTTCTGAACGCGGAGGTAGGACTGCCATTATTTTTCGCTCAGCAAAACTGACGAACATTCGAAGCTCCGATGCCGAGCGTGTCGGAATCGGTGTCCCAATTCATAGGGGAGGACTTAGCCCATTTCTTAGCGATCACGTTTGTCGTATCGCTCCTTCCTCTCCCCCGGGATTACGTTCTCGGAAACGGAGGCGAGATTGCTGTCGCGCTGCTGACGCCGCTTACTCTTTTACTCGCAACTGGCTTGGTTATCGTTAGTTGGTGGGCAATGTGCATCATGATGCTGCCGATTCGCATACTGGGGCGTAATTCTGCAAGGTAACTCATCATACCAACTTCCCTGAAGTGTGCTGCTTACCCTCTCACGAGAAGGAAAGATTATGCCGGACTCAGCAGAAGTACCATTCTGTCGTTCTTCCTCATCTTGTTACTCGTGGCGGTTATCGTCCCATGGCAGGTCGCCTTCCTCGGTTGTTGGGTCGTCCACTTCGTGACTTGTGCGGCGTACAACGCTCCTGTGCCAGCTGACGCAACAACAACACCACCACGTTCATTATCCCCCTCGCGCAACTCTCCGACACTCTCGCAGGCCCCACCTCACGATGCGGATCATGTACTCCTACTGTTGACGTGGCTGCTACCCCTTGCAGCACCAGTCCTCGCGGTATGGGTGCGCACGCTCGCGACTGCCGGGCCCATCGCGCTCGGCAGCGTCGGTAAAGGAGACCACAGCTTCTTGTCAGTCGCACCGTACCTCATCCTCGTCGAGTGTGCGTCGTGGACGCGCGAACCGCTCCTACCGCGGAACAAGTTAGTCCTTCTGCGTTCGTATATACTGGCCACTAGCTGACGTGGGCCCGCTTAGACTCGAATTGGTGTCAGCACGTTGGTGCTTGCTGCTGCCTGTGATTGTTGCGTTTTTCCGCGGCGTACGGTATACATACGAAGTATTTGATTGGGTGTGGGTCGCGATGTTTGTCCTGGTGGTATTGAGAGTTGGACCAAAGTATTGGGCGCACCATCACCGTCGAGGATATTGATGTAGCGAGCACAATAACTCTATCCGTAAACCTATCTAGATATCGTCCTACGGGCACCATCATAGTACTTTCAAGGGGGGACAGAAAGGACGAAACCCGTGTGATGACTAATTAATCAATTAGGCGCGCACAGGCGCACAGGATGGTCCGTGCGCGCATCCCTCCGACTATAAAAGCTTCGCACCTTGGTCCCCGGAATCCTTACCACTCTGGCCTTTTGGCTTAGATCAAGTGTAGTATCTGTTCTTAATAGTTTAACCACTATTATGGGGGCACCGCCCCCATTATTGGTTATCTAATTTTTGCCGCCCTTGCTCCTGGGGCTCTGCTTGCAACCCCGGGGCGCGATGACCTCGCCGCTGCACTACTGGCCTGTGTCGTCGGGGGATCACTCTTGTTTTTTTTCTCTGCTAATGGTGGGGGGTTTTGTCCGTTGACAAACTTCTCAAGTAGCAGACAATTACATGGGATGGTCTTTATATTTGGGTTCTGACTGCGTCGAACTCTCTGTTTTTATTGTTGGGTATGCTGTGAATATTATGATCATTGTGATTTACTGCTCCTTGTGATGTCTAAATTTGAGAAGGGCTGTTTGTCTATTCGTTCTGTCGTATTGACTCACAAGAACGGTGTGAAGCATGCAATTGCAGCTCTAAGGTGTGTTACGTGTCCGGAGAGTTGAGTGAACTCGGAGTTAACCGGAGTTGACTTGATCGCAACTCTCTCAGTCACGTGTTTATTTTATGTTTTAATTACTTCTTCCCTCTAAACTTCCTGGTTTTGATGGGTTCCTTAACCTTACTTTGACACTCTTATCTATTAGCAATAGAATTTTCTCGTCTCGGTTGTTCACGGGCACGCCACAAGTCGTCGTCTGTCATGTTATAGGCTGTGTATCAGACAACGTCCAGACATGCTTCATACAAAAGATGGTTAAATCACTACCTCCAAATCCGGTGCTATATGGTGATCAAGGTGGTATAGCCGATAGCGTCTCCTCACTCAACGGGGTAGCGTTCAAAATCTGTCCCAAATGTGTTCTATAGTAACCCATGCCCTTCCGTCGTAGCCCTATCAACGTCTTCAGTAGGGATATCTGGCTTTTTGCGAACGGCGAGCTTCTTCCTCTACGGTACTTTGGCGGCACAAACCCATCTATTTCGCTGTATTCTGCGCCTGGATGTGCCATGGATAGAGCGAGCAGCACGCATGCTCTCTCATATTCTTCTCTGCTATCAAAGTAGAGCTGTCCTGCAAATAAATTCAGCTCCGTTCTAATATGCGCAGGTGCCGACCACGGTTCAGCTGGCGAATCTGGGATGGAATAGAATGTGAGGTCGGAGAAGGAACGCATAGAGGATGTAACCCGTGGAGTATAAATGTGCAGCAGAACTTTCTTGCTCTTGCGGATGATAGGGAGTAGCTCATTTGCTTCGTACGGGCTGATCGCAACGACTGTGCTGTCCTTCCCTGAACCACTCGAAAGAATCCAGCTGACGGGACGGAGATATTCTGTCAAGCTGATGCCGTTCGAATCGAGGGTGGTGATAATGAAATCTGCCGTTGCGAGGGGAGAAGGAGACCACTCGGCCATAGAATCCAAGGCCTTGGTCGTGTCGATAGGAGCCAAAAGCGAGGATATATGTCTCGAGTTCTCAGGGATGTTCCCTGTATTAGTGAATTCGTAGATATCTCCGTTGACGGTGTGCTGTGCTGCTTGGACCTTCGGGGGCCGCTCTATTTGATGCTCCCGCTCGACTTCGTGGTTCACCTCGCGTTCTTGCTCTTCCGCCACCCTAACATCAACTAGCTTCGTAACGCCAAATCGTTCCATCCGTTCACTTAGGGACGGAATGCTATTTATCTCAGGAGTCATGCTGGTTCCAGTAGCGAGCAAGTACATTTCTTCCAAGGTTCGTGACTCGGGTTGCAGCCAGGCCTTTCGCAGAGCTTCTAAGGCCCCAGCTGATCTATGCTCCCCGTATGACGCGAAACGCCTATGATGATCAAGGCCCTGCTGCGCCCAGTATGGGAGGTGGTGACGTATGTCTTCACAAGTTTCGTGCATGGCCCAGCGAACAATGTCCAGCACCTGGATGCGTTTCCCAGGGGCCATTCCGCTTGGAATAAGACCGCGGATAAGATTATCGACCTCTCCCGGAGCAAAGAACATCACCGAGTGGCCTTTTCCCAGCTGGCGCATTCGCATACAGCCTGCTCTCTGGTCAGTTTTTATCCTCAAGCAGCCGATGCGCTTACCTTGTACCAGTCTATCCTTAGTAACCTTGGGGCCAAGTGTAATGGCTGCGCGCATTCCATGGGGAAGCTTGAGATCGGTTCCCCTCGTGTGGGCGTCGTCGAGGTATACCACGCACTTTTCCAGCTGCCTGTTGAAAGGAGATGAAATGAATGGCTCTATCGTCCCATCCGGAGTGACTACGGTAAGATGATCCGAGTCGTTGAAGAAGATGGCGGCAGAGACATCCGGTCGAAGGGAGAGCCAGTGTCGTGCGAGCTCTTCATTCTGAAGCTCTAGCATCTGAGCTCCTACGTCTAATAGAACCCTGATTTCTGGGACTTGGTTCACTAGACGTTGCAAGAAATCGGTCGCGAATTCGCGCTCGCCGTTGTCTCCCCTTGTACATTCGTAATGGTCGTTCTCGGGTTGAAGGAGATATCGTAAAACGAGTGCGTTTGTACCGAGCTCAGAATGAGGATCTTCCTGGGTTATCGACGTGGGTAAAAGGTGACGATTGTCATTTGTGCCACTAAAGCCTGTAGTAAAATTCTTCTTTTCTTCCACCAGATCCCAAGCGGAAGTCGGGAGTTTGGTTGGAAACTCTCGCGCAGTCCGAGGGAAGACTACTTGTGACAGATAGAAATCCACCACTCGTTTATTCCTCGAGAACAACGGCAAAAGATGATCATCGACTTGTTTTTCATCCTCCGTGTTCACGCCATTGAGCTGCCGCAGCATCGCCGGAAGATCTTGTTTTTGTTCTATCTCCACCCAGTGATCATATTCCATCTCCGGGTTATCAAGCTTGGCCAGCAGATCAAAACACAAAAGCATCTGGTCCTTCGTTAAGCCGCCGTAGTAATAACTGAGACAAGTCAACGCGATGGCAACGTCTGGGTGACCGAACTCGGCCCTCAAGCTTGGCACATCCTGCGTCCATAGTTAGCGATCTTCCGCTGCTAAATTAATGCAGCAGACCTTGGCTCGGTATGGTACAGCTAACAATGTCCTGCTGGGATGGAGGCCATAGTTCACTCTCCAGCGTCGCTCTTTAAGTACATAGCCAAGAATTCCATCGCTGTCCATCAAGAGCCCGCGAAGTAGGAGAATCCCTTTCAACACGGCCGTTCCCGCGCAGTGCTCGTAGACCAAATCGCGATCCTCATCTGAAACCTCTTTCTTTGCCATGAAGCGGCGTGCAGCTCCCAGTATTGGTGACGGGAGAGCACTTAGAGGGAGGCTGGGGAGTCTACCTTCGAGAGCATGGTCGATGATAAGTGTAGATAGTTCCTGATTTATGGAAGGGTCGAGTATGCGGAGAATTGGAAATCCCTTCAGCGTCGTGTCAACTTCAATCATCTTCGGAAAATTGGATCGTAATTTCACAGCGTGCGCTTGCAGCAGGCTGAATACCTCTTGTATCGTGGTCCATCTATTGGGGTGGTCATCGACTGGGAGCTGTTCTCCTGCTGTGTAGACAAGTTGGTATCGCACATGAAGAATCTCGTCACTCTCGTCAAGCACGTCGCGCGACACCTTAGTCACCCAGTCCTGTAGCGTCCCCAGTTCATGAGCTATCGAACGTTTGTCGCGGTTTTCATGTGACGCTAGGAGAATGTCGACGTGCATAAGTTTTTGTGAAAGAATATGTTCTGGTTGGACAACCAGAACGCCGCCCTCGGTGACACATCGCCGATAGAGGCCACTGATGGTCCTAGCCAAGGAAGTACTCATGCGGAGACTGCGAGAGAACGGAACATAGAAAATGGGTCTATTAGCCAAGCCAGAGAGTCGGCTGACGAGAAGTTGAAACATCTGGTTTGAGAGAGGCTTGAGAGTCACGACTCTCACAAGGGTTGAGCCATCGGCAAGAGTCGAAGTGACGAGGGGTACAATAACTGATGACTTCCCCTCTCCCATATTGAGTTGAAGGGATATGTTCCGTTTGGAGCTTGGAGACATCATTTCGCGAGCAACGGCTACCTGAATTGGACGGGCCAGAAGATTTGCTTCGATCTGCTCAGAGTGGTCATGAGTCTATCTTAATTGCTTCGCCAGAAAGGTGACGGACGGACCTGGATTAACAACCAGTCGGGGATCAATTCGGCTTGTACACCGTTGCGGATAGCTTCGATTTCCCGAAGAAGTTCCTCGTGTCTTTGTCTAGACGAGAGCTCCAAGAGGCGTAGAGACTGTTGACATTTGAGAAGCGAAATCGCGTAGCGCGTAATCATGGACTTCCATTGATCCGGAACCATGCTGATGCGATCATGGGCCAACTGATGGAGCAGTGATCGGGGGGTTATCCGAGGCCAGAGACCCGCAACACCACTAGTTTTCTCCACATCTTGGGATGGCGCAAGAGCAGCTAATATTTCGGAAAATGAGTTGTCCTTCTTGTGAGAACATCCGTCGTGATAGCGGCGGAGAATCCCGAGCGAAGGGACGGCAACGCGCGGGGAAATGGAGGCATTTTCTCTCAATAGCTCGCGATGACTCTCGTCCAACTCATTCCCGAAGAGCTGTACCAAGGGTTGTGGAGAGTGTCGGAGCTCTTCAATCAAGATTTCAAGGCCGTCTGAACCAGCTAGAAGTGGGCCGTCCTCTGTTGTTGTGGCGGTGGAGGTGGTGAGACCTGAAAAAGGCTCTCCGTCTGCCGATGGGGCTGGAACATCGGGGCGGGATATCAGTATATCGTGAATCGCATATGAAGGCGCCTTCGAATTTCTTGTGATAAACTGGGGATAAAATAAATATGGCGAAGCGGCGGGCGTCAAGTTTTTCAAATAGCGCTGTAGGATGTTTTGTAGCTGTAGTACATGTTCCCTAAGTCGGATATTCCGGGAGATCGACTGGAAATATTCCTCGACGCGTCGCTTGCAATTGACCTTATCGAGCCACTGTCCCCGGAAATTCACAGATTCATAGTCTGGCCACTGATCGAAGATTGATTTTGCGACTATTGGCGATTCTCTCCTGATGACTAAATCATATTCGGCCTTCCGCCGCTTTGCTTTTTTTGAATGCGCAGGGGTTAGATTGGTGGGTCGGGCAGATTTGGACACCAAGTCCTCGAGCTGGGTGATTCCTGGAGCTAGTCCGTCTGACAGCGTATAGGTGGAGTCTGGTGGGGAACTGAGGTTGCGACAACGCTCATCCAAAGCAAAGACTATTACGAAGGGGATGATGCTTGTGTACACGGATTTGCTGTAAGATGCAGCCGAAAGGCTGAAGGTCAACTCGATTCTCGGGTTTCCATTGACCGGATTGTGGCAAAGGTCATAGATCGCGAACCAGTCCCGTGCCGCGTCGAATTCAAGCCAGTGTCGGCTATACCGAAGCGAGATCCCGCTGGCTGCAGGGCCAAGCGAACCCCATGAATCCATGATATCCCAAAGATTTGGCGACGCGCGGTCGAAGAAAGGTCGGGCGTTCCAAATTGACCATGATATTTGGTACGCTGTTTGTTCTGCGGTTCCACTATCGGAAACATCTCGCGCTCTGTATTTGACGTCATCTAGGGACGATGACCGTTCAGAGATCTGCAAGTCCGATGGGTAGTATAACTTATTCCGGAAGGCCGCCCGATTCAACAACAATTCATTGCGATCGGGGGTGCCAAAAATACCGGGTTGATCGTATAAGACCTCCAACGAACGTGCATGGTCGAGAATGGAGCAAACAGTCCGGAAAAAGTCATGATGCTGTGATAATGCTGGGAGGTCGTTCCACTTCACCGTGGCCATTGATTTTAGGTGAGGTGGATAGTAAATTCTTTCTGGTGTCAAGTTGCTAATCAATTCCAACAACTTTGCCTCGTGGAGGTCGAGCCTTTGAAAGGATCGACATGCAGCGCTTCGTAATATGTAGAGGGCCTCCTCCGTTCCCGTGTGACCGAGTAATGGGTCAGCAAGGCAGTGACTAGTTAACGCGTGCAAATAGCATTGGTACAGCTTGCTGCTCAAGCTTGCATTACTCCTGAGGCATCCGATATCGTTGTCAATCGTATATTCGTGCCAACGAACGTGCTTTTGAGCGTCGGTATTGATGAAAACGTCGGCGAAGTCTCCCTGTTTGGCAAAGGAAACCTCCCCTTGTGGGATGATAACCCGTCGTGGTAGAAGAAGCTGCTCAGACATGGTAGGGCTGGGGCGCAAGATAAGTTTATTTCGGAGGCCGAACATTGTCCCGCACGACTGGGTTGTGTCAATAACGTAGCCGGGCATGCTTCGACATTCGAGTTCCATGTTCGTGTTGAGAAAGAACGATAGATGCAACCGAGGGAGGGAAACTTCCAACTTTTGGGCGGAACGCGTTGCAATAATATGTTCTGAAGATTCTAGTGGTGACAGCAAGCCGGACATCGCTGCGAAAGTACTCGAACGAACATCGATGAGTTGTACTGGGGGACTGTCTTGATTAGGCTTCTGAAGTGTAGGGCGGGAGTGAACACCAGGTCTGGGAATGATGAGTCGCCAGTTTGAAGGTCCAGACGCCCACGGGGACCCAACCGGACGGAATTCGAGTTCGAGAGTGCTGACGTGAAGCCAGTGGATGTATTCATCAACAAAATGTCGAGGAAGATCTCCGAGAAGAGTGGACCGAGGGATAAGCTGTAAAATTTGTGAGTCTTCTGGCCTCCGTACTTGGAAGATCAAATCCCCGTTATTCCACGAGAATAGGATCTTCAGTCGATCATAATCATTACAGGACACTAAAGAAGAGAATGTAGTGGCTATACCTGATATCCGGACACTGTGGATCGAGTCATAAAGTCCATTCCAGGTATGTCGGCGGGAGCTACATCAAGTATTCTCTGAAAGAACCTCAGGAAAGGGCAAAGGGGCTAGAAGAAATCAACTTTGAACACTCACCGAGCCGAGAATACTTGCGTATGTAGGGTGGTCCATTATCTCTTGCGGAAGCCTTCCCAATCGTTTTCCGCCGATGAACAGTTGTCCTGTCAGTAAATCGTAGTGTACTTCCTGCCCTCCACCCGCTACACAGAAGATCCACCGAGAATTCGGTGTGGGAAGCGCATACCAGCTTGAGAAAGAGCGTTGACGATAGCCTAACCACAGGTGTGAAAGCGCCTGATCATAAGCGCTTGAGTGCAACAATCTGGCCCGAGCGAGAACGGCCGGCGCAGGTTGGCTAAAAATGGGCTCCAAGTCATGCAGCAACCGGCGATGGCGACTAAGCATCCGAGCGAGAGAAATAGAACTGTCATCTGAGAGAGCCGGTGGCGTGTTGTCATAGACTATGACCGCACATTGCATGGCGATGGAAAAGTCTTCGTCACTGGAAAGAATAGTAGGGAGATACTCGGAGGATACGTCGAAGGTTGAAAAGCAAGTCGCGGCGAGCATACATAACCGGCGTTGAAAACCGGCGCGGGATGTTTCGTCCTGTGTAGAGTCTAACTTCAGGCCCAGTTCGCATACCCACTTAAACGTCAAATTTCGAGCCTCCCGCAACAACGCACACGCTCGCCCAGCAATATCCCGGTCAGTTGTAGATGTCAAAAGACGACTAACAAGGAGAGCTGGCTGATTATGAGGCAAGGATGGGAATCAGAGGTATCTGACGCACCAATTGTCCGTACCGTGACCTCCTCTAACCAATTGGCTTTAATCCTTTCGAGAAGGGACTCCAGCTCGCGCAGGAGGACCTGCCCGAAGCTGGAAACACCAAGATCTACATGCCACTCACGAACGCCATATGATAATGGGCCGAGTTGCCAAGCTGCCTGGGTTATCAAGGTGTGCACTTCCTCACGACGGAAGGAGAGAGAAGGTGATGCCAGTTCCCTTGCGATATTCAGCCATTGCAACCGTGGGCCACTGCGCAGCCCTGAAAATGCAATAAACTCGTGTAAGTTGATATCCTTAGGACAATCAGCTTGAGCAGCTATGGTGTCATTTGATGTGTGTTGGGTTCCAGACACGAACGAATGGAGGCGACTGTATGGACTTGACGTGGGGCTAGGAGGTGTGCACAGTTTTGCGATATTGGCCACAGAGAACGATCCTATCACCCAGGATCTACGACTGCGGTCAAATAGCTTGAACGATAGACCATTGTTAAGAAGGACCGAGGACTCTTCCGCGGGAATCCGAACGACTTTGTAGTGACTCTGGTCAGAAAACGACTTTGTAGTTGATCCAACGGTCACCCGGTGGCCTTGGTCTGCCCAACGTTTGAGGCCAGAGAAAGAACCCAGGAGAACTTTAGGCGGACCCGCTAAATCGGAATGCGAGGGTAGACCGATATCGCGGAGAATCATGTATGTTATATCACGCCAGGCTGAAAACGCACGGGGAGGAGATAGCTCGAACACGGCCAGTTGGGCATGCACTGTCGACGGGGGTAATGGCCACTCATGGACATGAATTTTCAAAGCTTTGGCTCGATGCTCCACCTTGCATCTCTGGCAAGCTGCACCGTGGATTTCTCGCCCGGAGTTATCCATCGAGTGCTGGTGATCCATTTTCGAAGCCTCGTCTAATAGTGACCTCGATTTTTGGTTCAAAGAAGCTAGCTCTGCACATTTTTTCGTCCGTTCCTGTTGAGCATGCGTGTTTATCTCGTCATAGAGACGTTGAAGCTTTTCAGAAGCGCGAAAGTACTTCACAGCAAAACAAGGATCCCCAAAGGTGTTTGAGAAGATCGACGGTGAACCATCAGCCTCGCTGTGTCTCTGACACAGGTACTCTTCAATGCGCATGGCACGTTTCAACGAGGACGATCGATGAAGGAGTAAGCAATGTAGGAAATCGGAAGGAATTTCGGGGGAATATTGTTTCAGTAAGGGACACTGCTGTATTGCGCATGTATCCAGAGCGACCCAAAGATCCATGATGGTCAGAATCATAATGGAATTATCTTCGGCGTTGGCTCCATAGAGATCCTTCACACCAACGAGATACTGTTGGATGCACGAAGCAATCGCGTCCAGAGCATCCTCGTTGTCTGTAGATGTAGCGAGCCACGATTCCAAATGTCTCTCTACAGATGACTCGAAGTCTGCAATTGCGATGCGTCGGTCGTTGGAAATAGCTGCTGTGAGTTGGTCATTCGTGAATTGAGTGAAATCCCGGACGTTGCTGAGGCGTGGTTCATGGGAGGGGGTAAACCGCTGTGAGAAGCCACGTGAGGCCGAGCGAAGCGTCTTTGTGAGGTAATTGTAGGAATTGTTAAGGGAGATATGGGTATCGGTGGTAGAATCGAGCATCTCGGGTTGCAATGTAGGCGTGGTCGATCCATTGGCCTGGAATGTCGTCCATCTCTTAGAAAGAAGTGCCTCAGTCTCTTGAGCGGTATCGTGAACAAATTCATAAACGTGATGTGATACTGCAGGTCCTAGTTTTGAAAGACGCCGGGCCATTTTAACCCTCATCGAAAAGAGCAACTCGCTTGGGAAGTCTCGGCGCACGCAGCGTCGTAGAAGGTGCGCGTGAAAATAGAGCATGAAAGGCTTGTAAAGATTGCTGGCACGGAGTGAAGACTGAAGAGAGACTCTGAGGATAAGCCATAATGGGGACCTTCGCCATGGCTTGTACGCGTTATCCCAGAGGACTTCGTCTCCTATACGTTTTGCGATGCGGTCTACAACTGCCGGTTGACCGCATCCCCTGAGAATTCCCACCAATAATTCAGATATGTATCTGGGGTGGGCACTTTCGCGAACTTCGTAGACGACAGACCCTGCCTTGGAGGTCGTCGGAGTGGAATCTAATCTGTCCACGTCCATTTGGACGAGGAAGGAGGAGAGCTCGCGGAGAAAGCATTGATCCATAAATGTATTCGCGGGGACCTGAATCGCAGGTCCTGGATATGAGCATAAGAGCTTTCCCTTGGTCGACATTACGGCAGTCGTCAGAGGTGAGACTTCAAAGACCTCGAACTGAACGAAGTCGGCGGTGACAAGCCTGCGCACAATGAGCGCAGCATTCTGGGCACGGATGTGCATGGAGAATACGTCTGAATGGAAACGGTCTACTCAAAGGCCGGCGGGACAAAGCGAGAGCTACATAGACGCACCTCCGAGGGCCATATTTGATAAGACACGCTGAAGGCCGGCCTCCTCGAACGGGGCTGTCGCCGTGTTCCGGCCCAATTCCATCATCTTGACCATTTGCATCCACAAAGGACGTTGTGACGGGGAAAGGCATTGGAGGAAATCTCGGGCAGCTCCCACTAGGCAGTGGCATAGCGCCTCATTCGTTTTTTGTTCTGTGTGTTCGCCAGGCCCAGCGCGGGGAAGCTTCGGGGGCATAAAGACGTGTTCGACGACCGAACGCAAAATTCCAGGATCGGGATCATCGGCGGAAGGGACGGACATGAGTGTTGAGAACGAGATTGCTGCTGCGGCAGTGACGAGCCTTTCGAGTCCTGCCAAAAGGGGAAGATGCAGTTGCGGCGTAAAGGTGTGCTAGCAGACTCCGACTCACATTGTCTCGTCTCGTGCACATCACTGGCAGGTTCTGGCCTTGTCCGAAAAGGCTGTCCGTCATGGTGGTCGTGGTCTAGAGGGGAGGGCGAGCATACAGTGTGGTTGGATTGGATCCAGCCAAATAAGTGGCTGGCCAACCAGATTACGTTCGCTTGAGGCCGACTAGCGCTGATTCACAGTCTTGCCTCGTCAGTGAGCGCTGCTGTTTCGCTGCTCGATTCAACTCGAGCGAAGCATTCTCTGCTTGAGTGTACATCCATCTATCACACTTGGTCGTCCCCCTCAAAAAAAAATAAAATGGAATGGTGGGGGGGGACGCTCGGAGAATCTGCGCATAGGCCATGTTTAGTTACATATCAAACACGCCACTGGAAACTAGGCAATTTGCAGCCTCTCGATCTGATCTAAAATCTATCACAATCCTTCGATTATCCCAACGCGCTCAGCGCAGCGCGCCTGGTCTTCTCTGACCTGGTGGGTTTTTGGTCTCCATCTCAGAGCTCCTCTCTCTCTTGTGGGTTATCACTTTAGGGGTGTGATTTGACTGTGCCAGACGATGCCGGAAATTTCAACTGAATGAGGATCTCCCACCCTTGGCCCTCGGGAATGAGTGACACCCTCAACTCCGAGAGATCTCTATCGCGGGACTCGCTAGCATGTTTTAGCTCAACTAGTTCACGCCCGCCGTTTGCGTCTGCCATGTAAACAGGGACGGCCAAATTCTCCTGCGGTCTTTCACAAATGCCCGGGATGTCAACAACTTGGCACGATCAGATGTTGAACCTCGGGGTTTGGTTAATTATCATGTACACCGCTTCGCGTACCACACTCTCCAGCGTCGACAAATCCGAGTTTTCCAACTGTGCCAGAGGATTGAATCTACAAGCGGATATCTACTAAATACAGGTATAGAATAAAAGACCCAGACACCATCAGGTACTGTCCATGTATTGATTTTTTATGACGTATGCCTTCCTTGCGGGAAAGCGCGCGCAGAAACTGGGTGTGCAAGCGCCCGCGCCACGATCACCGGCGTCTGCGATCCAACCTCGATCGTACCCTGCCTGCTCACGAAAACTGCCCGAACCCGATTTGAAAAATAGACCGCTCCTAGCCAAAATCCACGCAAAATCCACGCAAGACCCAGCGCGAAGCGGTGACAGCCGTACACGATGAACTGTAGGCTTATAAGCACGCCCGTCAGCACGCACATGACAAGGACCGCAGCGGGCCATGCGGTCCATGCGATTGCACCAAGGAAGCCGACGAGTGCGAGGACCGCGATGAAGAGCGCGACGAGGGGTAGGCGTGAAGAGAGCGAGAAGAAGAAGTACGAGCCATAGATGTCCACCGCAAGCGTCTAGAGTCATGATCAGTGATCAGAATGGAAGAATGGAAGAGCTGAGACTGACCTGGAATTTGCGTACGTCCGCGCCGGAGTAGGCTAATATGAACCAGGCGTCGACGAAGAGACCCATCGCCGCGGCCACGCTCGAGATAATTAGTGTACGCTTGGCGAAGCTGTCAACAGCGAAGAGGTTGTCGGGTGAGAAACCAAACACGGTCGTATCGACGCTGATGAACATGATTAGTTCACGAACAGAATAAGTTACAGTGGGGGTATATACGCAATAATGGAAAGGAGCTAGGATAGAAAGTAAGTTTTCCAACGTCTTGAATAGGAATGACGGTCATGCATACCGATGCGCCAGTATAGTACCACTCGGATAACAACCTGGCAATGATCTGGTCAAAGTCTGAATCGACCTGCGCCTCGCGCAATTCACGGTGGTATGTCATCGTGTCGAATGCACTTGATGCGAAGGATGCTGTTGATGTAACAGAAGCGTTGTCAACAATGTAGGTTATGGGAAGCAACGAAGGGAGTATGGCAGAAATGGTTGGTGGGGCGTGAGTATATGTCCGGATCTCGAGGGGGTCTGAATGGAGGGTCAGAGGTTCGTCAGAAGATATTGGCGGCTCCCATGGGTTTGTTTCCTCTGTTTCGCATCCACTGAGGCAGTAATCTGACTCGCCAGAACGCTCTTCCTCCGAGTTGATGCAGTAGCCTTTGACTTTTTTGCGTCGCCGGAGACCAGGAGGTGGGTCTTCAGAGACGGCGCTTGCCCATGGCGGTGTGTTCTCAGGTTCGTCTGTCACAGGTGTAGTGAGAGTACCAGAAGGCGACTTGTCTGGCGAAGGGATGAGACCTTGATTCTGGACGATCCAAGAAAGGCTCACCTGAGCTGATTATAGAGAAGTCGTCCTCGTCACTGTCCGGTTCGTGTAGAGGGGACATAGCTGACGGTGGTGCTCGAAGACGGATGAGGAGAGAGGCACATGGCTGATATTTTTGCGCTACAGACTTCTTTCGTGCGGCAGGAACGCCAGACAAGCGAAGTTCCATGTCTACCGGGACAGGGCGGGTGAGCCACGCATGTGAGAAGTGTGTAGACGCTCACAAGGGTCTGTCCCCTGCCTTTTCATAACCTCACCGAGGTGCATCAGGGCTGATGCAACGTGGTGCCGACGCTTCCGACTTTTGGCTTTACTCTGGGACTTGTGCCAAATGTCGAGCTTGATTTGGGTCTGATGGTGAGCGTGGTGACTGTGGAAAGTCAGGACCCTTGATAGAACGAATAGGATACGACGCACAGAAGCATAGATTCTCTTTGATTGGGGTTCTGACCATCTATCCCAAGCATGATTTCATGCTTATGCTGGCCGTCGACTTCCATTGTTATGATAGGTCGCCAGGACTTTTCAGGACGCAGCATCCCTAGATTCTGGGAACGGAGAACTGAAAAATGGATGTAAAACAGAGAAAACTGCTTGTTATAAAATGGAAAATACCAGTAATTTGCCATGGCCTGGAGAGACAGTAGTACGGTACAGTCAATTAAACAGGAAGATCACAGGATGTCCGGATGGTGGAGGACTTACTCATTAACACCTAAGAATTGGTCGAATGAGTCAGCTCGGGTTGGAGAACGTGAATGCATATATCAAGGGGCAAGGGAAACGGGTCGTCCGCAAGACAATTACGAGCGGGGGATGGACGGTCGTAGAGTGGATAGCATTTCACTCACGGACCTTGGCGCTTAAACACCTTTAATTAACCTTTACTCGTACTCGAACCAAGCCGGCACTCATCCCTCCTTCCAGAGTCCTGCAGAATGATATCCTCGCGAACATCTTCGACTATGACCGCCCGTGTCATATCTCGTACCGTTCACCGCTCAAATAGAATACGGATCTCACCAACAGCTTCTCACCTGTTCTCCAGCACGTGTCGCCCAATTTCTTCGCGTTCCGAGCCAAAGACCGTGAAATCACCGTTCGGAGTGCGTGGATTTGCTACGGCTTTAGGTGCATATTTAAAGCTTCTTGACAGGCATCAATGATTGATAGTTGATGCGTATGCACAGAGTCTCCGCAGTTCCTTGCCCGCAAACCTCATTTTGACAAGATACTCATCGCAAATAGGTGCGTAGAGAATCCCATTCGCAGCCTACCCTTATCATTATTCAGAGGGGAAATTGCGTGCCGTATCATCCGCACTGCGAAGAAACTTGGTATTCGCACTGTAGCTGTGTACAGTGAAGTTGACGCAGATTCCCTTCATGTGAAGATGGCAAGGCATTGTAATTTCTCAGCTCAATAGGTCCACTAATCGTACTACTAGGCAGACCAAGCTTTTTGTATAGGTCCTGCTCAGTCCGCCGAGAGTTATGTACGCATTGCAACGCACCTTCACGTCAGCATTTATGAACAATTCTTGTAGCTAAATATGGATAAGATCATCGAAGTCTGTCATCGCAGTGGTGCCCAGGTATGTGCGCTTGGTGGGTATGATCGAAGCGACTTATCACACCCGCATGCAGGCCGTACATCCTGGGTAGAACCCCTTTATCCATTTCCACGGGTTAGTATTCACCCGACTTTAAGGTACGGCTTCCTCAGCGAGAATGCCACGTTTGCGGAGCGACTAGAGAAGGAACGCATCACATTCATTGGCCCTCCTGCCAGCGCAATCACTAGTATGGGGTCTAAGAGGTAACCGAGCTTTCGAATTTCAATTTTGACTTTTATCTGAACTTCCGCTCAGCGAATCCAAGACGATCATGACGAGTACTGTGTCATTTTGTGCTGTGTCACCAAGGCGGCTGCTTATTAGACCCCACCACCGACTCTTTCTTTTGTAGACGCTGGTGTGCCCTGCATACCCGGGTATCATGGCTCAAATCAGGACCCGCAGCACCTTCTCTCTGAGGCTCGGAAAATAGGTACATATTGTGCCTCATGCCTACTTCAAGCGCTCTCATTCTTCCATCTACCAAGGATTCCCTGTTCTTATTAAAGCTATCCACGGGGGCGGTGGTAAGGGTATGCGCACAGTCCATGACCCATCTTTCTTCCTGGACGCACTCGAGTCTGCGCAGCGTGAGGCGCTCAAAGGTTTTGGTGACGCTGCCGTCTTAGTGGAGAAGTTCGTCGAGCGACCAAGGCACGTTGAGGTTCAGGTGTTCGCCGACACCGCAGGAAACACTGTGTCTCTATGGGAGCGTGATTGCTCAGTGCAAAGGCGGAACCAGAAGATAATAGAAGAAGCGCCAGCACCCGGCCTATCATCCGAGCTGCGCGCAGACCTGAGCGCCAAGGCAGTTGCCGCGGCGAAAGCAGTGAATTACGTTGGTGCAGGAACTGTCGAATTCATCTTTGATAAAGATACGGACAAGTTCTTCTTTATGGAGATGTATGTGTTTATCGTGCTAGTAAGATGGATAATACTGAGCCGCTGCTGTTGTAGGAACACACGACTGCAGGTCGAGCATCCTGTCACGGAAATGATCACAGGTCTTGACCTCGTGGAGTGGCAGCTTGAGGTGATGCACAATGGACCACACAGTTCACTGGTTGCGCTCACCGTCAACTACCCAGGTTGCTACTGATAACCCATTGCCACTCTCGCAATCAGAGATACCCATGGTTGGCCACGCTTTTGAGGCGCGGATATATGCGGAGAATCCACGAAACGACTTCCTACCTGATTCCGGTCTTCTACTTCATCACTCAACGCCAACGCCAACGCACGTTTTTGCCCCGCCAGCAGCGGCTGTGTCTGTAGCGCCCGCCGTACGCGTAGAGCAAGGATTTGGCACGGGCGCCCAAATTGGCGTGTTCTACGACCCCATGATTGCGAAGCTGGTTGTACATGGCGCAGACCGTGCAGAAGCACTGCGTGCGCTTCGTGTCGCATTGGAAGAATATCAAGTCGTTGGCGTGACAACGAACATCGCATTCCTCCGAGCTCTTGCGAGTCATCCCGCGTTCATCGCAGCCGAAGTGGAAACCGGCTTTATTCCCGTATGTCTTCGCATTGTCCTAGCCTGGACATCGTTTAATAAACATTCCCCCCAAGAAATATCGTGACCAGCTACTCCCACCTCTTAGCGAGCCCCCTGCAGAGCTCTTGGCCCAAGCTGCGCTTTTCGTAGTCCTCCGTAGTCTACCTTCCACAACCCCTGGCTCTACGCCATGGACCCGCTTAGCCGCGCGCCGCTTCGGCGGCGACGCCCACACGCACACCATCGCGCTCGAAACCGAAACGGGCGCTCCGGTCTCAGTGAAGATCTCCACTACCTCCGACCACGGGTTTTACGACATCACAGTGCAGTCTGAAAACGCGGCCTCTAATACTGTAACAACTATGCCGGCACCAGTCGAGTTCCGCGGCGTATCAGCCACGCTTGTCAGCCCAACTAAGCTCTCCACGATATTCGCAGGCGCCCTGACGCGCGCGACGGTCGTCCCTCAGGCACATGGCGCGGCTGGCGCTGAGCGGCTCCACGTCTTCAGCGGCGCGAACGCCGTGACGGTTTTGCGCCGCGGTCCGGCGTGGGCCGAGGTGCTCAGCGCCGACGCGCGTCCGGTGGCCCCGGGTGCCCTGCGTGCGCCGATGCCGAGTCTCGTGGTCGATGTGCGTGTGGCTGTTGGTGACCGCGTGGAGAAGGGCCAGGCCGTTGTCGTCCTTGAAAGCATGAAGACAGAGACGGTGCTGCGGGCCCCAGCCGATGGTCTCGTGAAGGCTGTTGGATGCGCTAAGGGCGAAATGGTGGAAGAGGGCAGGGTATTGATAGATATTGAAGCAAGTGAGGAGTAAATCGCGTTGTTTGTATGTTTATTAGTTTCTTTCTATACCAAATGTTCTAATATTTGGTAGATGCCCATGGTGAACTGGGTCAAACCCCAAACATGTGTAACTTAGAATTATACAATGTAGGACGTCAATCAACGGCCATGGTACCCTGTCGGTCACTGCGCCATTTTTTCAATCGGGCTTCGCGTAACTCGCGGCCAATAGCGGCGGCCACAGGCCAAGGAACTGCGTTTCCGATCTGCCTGTGCATCTGGTTGGGAGAATTCTATCACACCCTGAATGGAGCAGCCAGATGTTGAACGCACCGTCACGACATTGTCACTGATTGCGTGAAAGACAAACGAGTCTGGGAAGCCTTGCGAGCGCGCTAGTTCGCGGACGGTGACCATACGATGGCACTACAGAGCCGGTAAGCGATGGAACTAACGAGCAGCGTTGCCAACGTACATAAGGGTTCAATACGCGAGACTGCTTAGCGGTCGGCTCGACATTCGTAACCGTCGTTTGAAATACGAAGTTCTTATCCAACCTCCCGTACAGTCCTTGGAAAGAAAATATGCGCTTCAGCATCGCTTGCTGTTGTGCGTTTCAGATCTGGTTCGCACCTGGCCGAAAGCCTTTCCTTGCGATCGCGGACGCTGGGTCGGAAAACTGCCATTGCCAGTGTTCCCTTTCTAGTGCTGGGCAGTATAAACAAATCCTTAGTTGATCGAGGACGGCGGAAAACGGCATACGTACAGCGATAGTCCGCCCGGGCAGTTAGGGGAATGTTAACAACGCTGAAGGCCGCACGGAATCGATCAGCGTGCGCACGTTGTGTGTCCCCGTGCGTGGCACACTTACCGTTCCACCGTCGCAGGCCTCAACGTCCGCGTAACGTGCTGCAAGTCCTCAGTGCGTTCCTTACGACACCACTCCTGGAAAGTTGTGCGCGGTGCATGGTGGTACCACGCTGCGCCTCTGATACCGACGTACGCATTTTCTTGGTCGCACTCCAACGCGGGTATGTGTACCGCGCGTTGTCTTGCTTGGTGCTGTTTCTGTGCCGGCAAACGACTCAAGCTCGGGTTCAACCTACATTTGTCATTTTAATATCGTCTCGGCGAACGATGTGAAGAAGATAGATAAGAACGGGAGGGCTCGCACCAATCGAACCGTGGGAGGTCGCTGATGGCATCGTCTATCGTGACGAATTTGAATGGCGCGGTGCCTGCTTCAGCGTGCACGGGCCGCGCGATATCGCCATTTGGAAAACGGACTTCGAGTCTGTGCGTCTGAGGGAAGTCATGCGTTGGTCGCGGTGCCGCAAGTAGGGGGTACCCCCGCCGCGCCCCAAAAAGGAAGAATCGCACGCGGGTCTGCGGGGTGCCGTAGTGGGCAGCTTGTAGCAAGCAGAATCGAACCTGATAGCTACACAACACGTGATGGAATGTTGGTGTTCATGATCAAAGATACAAGTCGAGCAGCGGTGACATACTTCATCGCCAGCATGGCATGCACGAGGAACTTCAGCCCGCCCATGCTGATCCCGCCCGCCGTGCGGTGTTCGTCCACTTGAATCGCATTGAGGTTGTAGCTCAAAAATCCGCGCACGTTCTCGAATATGCAATACTTTGGCTGCAAGAAGTCGACCCAAGAGAGGAGATTCAGGATCAAATTACTCTTGACATCGTTCGCCTTCTGGAACATGTTCAACCGAGAGTGAGGCTGGCTGATGGGGTTTCCTTACGGGTCAGTGTGCGTTACCCACAAGACATATAATTGATACGCACCAGGGGAAGCCGGCCGTAATCACATCAATGTCACCTGGTTGCGGCGGCGGCGGCAGCCTAGAGTTATCGGAAAGGGCCTTGGGTACTTCCTCCTCGAAGATCCCACGATACGACTTGACAGCATAGCGCAGTAATACATTCACGCATTGATTGTATACGATCGTGTTGGGAGAGTTGCGCCTGGAAATGCGACCTTATCGTTAGGCGCATGTCCACTCGAGGTGATACTCGCACGCATACATGAATGTTTGCGCTGCACTGGGAGAAATTTCGACAGCATGTGTCGTGTTCAAGCAGCCCGTGGCTTTCTCCATGCCCAAACTCATCGCGCCGGCACCCGCAAATATATCAAATGCCCTGAGCTTCTGAGTCTGAGTCTCCTCGGCAAATGCAACGGCTTCGGCGAGGCGTGTCTGTAATACATAGGCGCAACTTTCACATCCGAAGCCCGCGCTTTCTTCAAGGGGCTCGCGCTCGTCCCACGACACAGGCGAAACCCGCCTGAAACGGTACCGATAATAGAAGAACTCGGCCCCGAGCGAGACCCACATGTCCATGTCGAAGATAAGGTCGTGGTGCAGGACGTAGCACTGCCCTAGAATATTGTCAAGCGGCACGTCCTCGGTCTCATCTGTGAAGAACAGGTGGCGCTAGCAAACGAAAAACTGAGGGCCAGCCTGTAGAGGAATAGGGAAAGAAGTACTTCGTCCCTCAACTCATCAGCGGGCAACAAATCTACGAGATCTGACACGCGCCCAAGCAATTGCACCTTGACCCAGACCGGATCTCCAGAATACAACCCGATGAGCTGCACGATGCGCGCTGGGCCCTGCTCGGCACGCAGGAGCGCGAAGTCTCCCACGTGGAATGTCGACCCATAGATTGAAACGCCAGAGACCGCGCCCGCCACACGTACGATTCGTCCGTGTGCCTGTATCTCCTCTTCTTCGCGGCGCGCACAGACGGAACAGTTATGAGGAGGGTCTAGAGCTAGGTGCGTATAGGCGGGCGATAACAGGTCCATAAACGACGCGTCCTTCTTATCATATAGGAACCTTGATTCATACATCATAAAGAAATAAGATAGTAAAGAGAAAACGACAAGCTGACACTTACCGAAAGAAGTAGCCATCAAAGTCGTCTTTTACAGTGGTGACGCCAGACATGTCAGCGACTGCGACGGTAGCGCATAGGGTGATCAGGGGGAGGGTATCGCACAATGGGGTGAGGAACAACTCGCGCGGGTCCGCGATATCTTCGAGGAACGTATTGGGAGCGTAGTCGAACCACTGTACGTGGGCGCGCTCGTCCTCGCCATTGATATGCACAATGCGACAGAACCTACACTCGGTCATCATACATGTCGCGAATCAGCACAACTGAGAAAACGTACCAGAAATAATCCGCAAGTCGAGCAGATTGGGGCGCGGCATCAGGGATCTCGGGTAGCGACACAGGCACATGGCCCCTTTTATCATGGTCCTCTCCGATAGGCACCAGTACAATATCACCGACCTAAACAACGGCATTCCACACAGCTTAGGCACGCTCCCTTACTACCGCATCAGCGAAACACAAAAAAACTCACCTCGAACACGGCTTTAGGAAGCAAGCCTCGGACATCGCACAATGCCACCCGATACATAAACGGCTGGCGCGGGTGAACACGCCAGCTTACGAGTGCCTCGATGCTCTGCGTGCCCTCCGCGCAAAGGGCCATCGCAAGGGCGCGCACCAGGACGGCTCTCTCTCTCTTGCTAACACCCATACCAGTGCCCCTCCACAAACGCGGCGGAGGGAGCTTGTGGCCTAACACAACAAGTTGCTCGCGGAACAGGCCCGTGGCGAGCGCGGCGATGCGCGGCGTGACATGAGTCGGCTTCTGGTTTTCAGGGCGCAGCACCGAGGTATCAAGGTTGCCGACGCCCGAGGAGATGCGGAACGGCGCGCTGCGTGCAGGTATACGCGGATGGCGGCTCGGGCCCACGGCGTGTGATGTCGTGATGACGCGACCCCCACTATGAGGCGAGGAGGCAAGGATGAGTCGAAGAAGTGGCGCGCTGCGCAGGGTACGTTCCGTGGGATCATCGAGCGTATCGAGGGCTGCAAGGATTGTCGGGATCTGTCGCCGGGCCAAGGTGAGTCGTCAGGCCAGGGATGTGACTTGAGAGGGTAACGTACCGCATTCTGTACGTCGCGCATGTCCGCCACGCGGCTTTTGCCGTCCGAGATTTCGTCCATGACCATGCAGTCCATGAGCTGGAGGTCA
>Ga0209488_10000800_pt1 | contig 26764 bp, 24 predicted proteins | sample Rivendell_Oct201_8_FD_188349 | JGI IMG/M metagenome (GOLD analysis project Ga0209488, IMG submission 188349) | Vadose zone soil microbial communities from the Eel River Critical Zone Observatory, Northern California, USA -... | ecosystem: Environmental > Terrestrial > Soil > Vadose zone >...
TTGAGCTTGCCGACCACATCGAGGATCGCGGGCAGCCGGGCATTGGCCGGCAGGCGATGCTCGAAAGAGGCGAGCCCCACAGCGGCGCAGGCGCGGGCCTTGTTTCGGACATAGACCTGGCTTGCCGGATCGTCGCCGATCAGCACCGCGGCAAGCCCAGCCGTGATCGCGCGCCCGTCGCGCAGTTTCGCGGCGGTCGCCGCGACGCGCTGCTGCAGCCCCGCCGCGATCGCCTTGCCGTCGATGATGATCGCCTCGGCCATTGCTCCGCCGGTTTCAGGCTCGGCTATTGCGTCGCCTGGTGTAGATAAGCGAGCAGGTTTGCCAGCTCCTCATCGTTCTTGATGCCGGGGAAGGCCATCTTGTTGCCGGGCATGGAGCCCCGGGGGTCGCGCAGGTACTTGGCCAGCGTCTCGTCGTCCCAGACGATGCCGGAATTCTTCATCGCCGCGGAATAGGCGTAGCCATCGAGGCTTCCGGCCTTGCGGCCGAAAACTCCGTGCAGATTCGGCCCGACCGGGCTTCTTCCGCCGGCCTCGAGGGTATGACAGATCTTGCATTTGGCGAAGGCCGTCTGGCCCGCAGTTGCGTCCGCCGCCCTAACCGCGACCGGCATCAGCACGGCAAAGGTGGCGATTAGAGCGGCTGACCGGATCATGCAGAGCCCTTGCGATAGCTGACGACAGGATGCCACCCTATCGCACCTGCCCGGTGGCGCGAACAACCCCCTCCTGCCGTTTGTCAACGGCGCGGCGGCAAGACGAGTTCAGGCCCGGGTCAGGCCCGCTGCTCAGCCAAGGCGCGACCGAAATAGCCGATGTCGTCGATCGGCTGCGCCCCGGCGAAAGTCAACACCAGCTCGCCAACGCCGGCCCGCTGAAAGCGGGTCGCGGCCGCAAGGCAGTCCTCGGCCGTGCCGGCGATCGCGAAGGCCGCGACAAACCGCTCGTCAAGCACCCGATCCGCCGGTTCGCCATCGCGCAGCCGAGCGAGTGCGGCGACAAACTCCGGTCTGGGGATGCCGCTCTGGGCGACGATCGCCTCGCGCAAGGCCGGCCATTCGATGCCGGCAGGCCAGAATGCGGTCAGCATCTCGCCGATCGCCGCCTTTGCCGCCTGCCGTGCCGCGCTACGGTCGGGTCGTGCGACGCAGGGGACATATTGCACCACCGCCGGCGGCGGCCGGCCGGCTTCCGCCGCGGCAGCTTTAGCGATCGTGACGGCTCGCTCGGTATAGCCGAGTGGGCACATATTCGAGACGATCAGCCCGTCCGCCAGCCGGCCGCACAATCGCAGGCTTCGGTCGCCCATCGCGGCCATGTAGATCGGCGTTCGCGGGGATCGCGCCCGAAAGGCGAGCCTTGCCTGGTGGACCGAAAACACCTGGCCGCGATAGGTCATCTCCTCGCCGGCGAGCAACCTTCGCACGATGTGGAGCGCGTCACGCGTCGCGGCGAGCGGTTGCCAAGCGAAGCCGATGCGTTCGATAAGCCGGCCGATGCCGGAGCCGATGCCGAGCCTTGCACGGCCGTCGGCCAGCTCGTCGAGCGCGGCGAACTCCATCGCGATCAGCGTCGGATGATGGCTGTACACATTGATTATGCCGAGGCCGATCCGCAGACGCCGGGTCAGCAACGCGCAGGCCGAAGCCGCCGGCAACACACCGCGCTGCAACGGGTTTTCCGCAAACCACAGCGATGCGAAACCGTTGGCCTCGGCGGCCTGGGCAAGGTCGATGCACGACCGTGGATCAAGCCCGCCGTGCAGCCGCAGGCCGATTTCCGGCAATTCCTCCATCGCGTCGTCCTATGGGCCTGATCGGGCCCCTATATGCCGCCCGGGCGGGGTGTCGTCGCCGCCTCGGAGAAATGGACGTGCACGACGCGCCAGTCCTCGTCCTCCTTGCGAAACACCATTGTCGAGCGCGAGATGTGCTCCGTGCCGTAGCGCCGCGGGGCGGGCGGCGGCTCCTTGCCAACCCAATCGGATTTGGTGTGGCGATGGCACCAGAGGACCGCAAGGTCGTCCGACACGACGCCGCCGATATCGAACGGCGTCCAATAGCTGCTTGCGACGTTTCTTTGATAGAACTGCCAGAGCCGCGTCCAGTGTTCGCGGCCGTTGTAGGTATGGCCGTTGAGGTTGAAAAACACGGCCTCCGGTGCGCCGCTCCAGAGTTCCTGCAACGGGGCCCAGTCGAATCGGGCATTGAGGTCGAGGTATTCGTGCATTCGCTCGAGCAGGCGGCGCCGGTCTTGCGGCGAGCCGCCGGCCAGCTGGGCATCCTCGATTGGCATGTCGCTCATGGCGGACCGAACCAGAATAGCGGATGGCGAGAAGGCGGATCATGATGCCTTCCTCGCGTTGGATCGCGATCAAAAATCGTGATACCCCGCTGATCCGCTGAGCTCAGCGCTGTCGGTGCCCCGATGAATGAGCATTCAGAATGACGACAACCGCGACGTACCGCTGCCCGGCGTGTGGCACGGTTTATCCCACCGATCGGCCGATCTGGCGGTGCGATTGCGGCAGCCATCTGAACCTCGAACCAGGACCGGGGCTTCGCCGCACCGATATCGTCGGCACCGACGCCTCGTTGTGGCGCTATCGCGCGGGCTTGGCGCTGAGCGGCCCACCGCGGATCACGCTGGGCGAAGGATGGACATCGCTGGTGCCCCGGGTCTGGGATGGCGTCCCGGTGCAGTTCAAGCTCGAATCGCAGATGCCGACCGGCTCGTTCAAGGATCGCGGCACCGCGGTCATGCTGAACCATCTGCTGGAGGTCGGGGTCGGCCCGATCCACGAAGATTCCTCGGGCAATGCCGGCTCCTCGATCGCAACTTACGCGGCCGCCGCCGGGCTGCCTTGCCGCATCTATGTTCCGGCCGCGGCGCCGCGCGGCAAGGTGGTGCAGATCGCCGCCTCGGGCGCCGAGGTGCGCGCCATCCCCGGCACCCGCCAGGCGGTCACCGAGGCGGCGCTCGCCGCAATCGGCGAGAGCTTCTATGCCAGTCACAACTGGCATCCCTTTTTTATCGAGGGCACCAAGACATTGGCTTACGAACTGTGGGAACAGCTCGGCTTCGCGGTGCCCGACAATATCCTCGTGCCGACCGGCTATGGCAGCAACATCCTCGGGCTCGACCGCGGCTTCGACGAATTGACCCGGCAGGGGGAGATCACTCGCCGGCCGCGGCTGTTTGCGGTCCAGGCCGAAAACTGCGCCGCTTTGGCGGCGGCCTGGGCAGCGGGCAGCGCGGGTTATGTGCCCTTTGCCGCTGGCCCGACGATCGCCGACGGTATTGCAACGGTAAAACCGGTCCGGACGGCCGAAGTGTTGGCCGCCCTACGGCGCTCAGCGGGTGGTGTTGCCGCCGTTCCGGAAGGCGAAATCGCGCCGGCGCTGAAGGCGCTCGGGCGCCTCGGCCTGTTCGTCGAGCCGACAGCGGCGACTGCCGCGGCGGCTCTCACGGGCCTTCTCGGTAACGGCACGATCCGGGCCGACCAGACGACGGTCGTTGTTCTGACGGGCCATGGCCTGAAGGCGACGGACAAAATCGGCGAGTTGCTCGGCCTGAACTAGGTAGCCCCTCACCCCAACCCTCTCCCCGCAGGCGCCGCAGGCGGGGAGAGGGAGATCATTGACGGCGGCGCCGGCCCTATCCCTCGCCCCGCTTGCGGGGAGAGGGTGCCGAGCGTAGCGAGGCGGGTGAGGGGCGGTCGCAGTGACGCGAAGCTTGCAATACGCGTGACACTCGCGAGACTCATGCCCAAATCCATCGGAGGGCAAACCGTGCAACGGGTCGCGATCGCCGGCTTCGGGGCCATCGGCAAGGTCGTCGCCGAGCATTTGGACCGCGGGATCGAGGGGCTTGCCCTTGCCGCCGTCTCGGCCCGCGATACCGCCCGCGCCGAAGCGGCGATGGCCGGCTTTCGCCAGCGGGTGCCGGTCCTGCCGCTCGCCCGGCTTGGCGAGGTCGCCGACATCGTCGTCGAATGCGCCCCCGCCGCGGTGCTGCGCGAGATCGCCGAGCCCGCTCTCGTGGCCGGCCGCACCCTGATGGTCCTGTCCTGCGGCGCGCTCGTCGACAATTTCGATCTGGTGGAGCTGGCGCGCCGCCACGGCGGCCGCATCCTGGTGCCGACCGGCGCGCTGTTGGCCCTTGATGCGGTGCAGGCGGCGGCGGTCGGCGAGATCTCGCGGGTTCACATGATCACCCGGAAGCCGCCCAATGGCCTTGCCGGCGCGCCCTACCTGGTCGAGAACGGCATTGCGGTCGATGGGCTCAACGAGGCAAAACGCGTCTTCGCCGGCACCGCCCGCGAGGCGGCCCGCGGCTTTCCGGCCAACGTCAATGTCGCCGCGGCATTGGCGCTCGCCGGGATCGGCCCCGACCGTACGACGATCGAGATCTGGGCCGACCCGGGCATCGACCGCAACATCCACCGCATCGAGGTCGAGGCGGATGCGGCGCGGCTGTCGTTTCAGATCGAAAACGTGCCGAGCGCGGAAAACCCGCGCACCGGCCGGCTGACCCCGCTATCGGTCGTCGCGCTGCTCCGTAAGCTGTCGAGCCCGCTCGCGATCGGCACCTGAGGAAACCTCCGCTCGGCCAGGCGGAGGTATCCAATTCAAGACCGCGGGCGTCTGGCCCGCATGCGGCCGAGACGGCCGTGGTCCGTTTACTCCGCCGCTGGCGCTTTCGCCGTTCCGAAATGCTGGTAGTTGGTGTCATCGGCGAGGGCCTCGTCGCCTTCCGTCGGCAGTCCCTCGGCATAATCGAGCGCGCCCTGAATGTTGTCGCCCCACACCTCGCGCGGCAGTTCGTACAGCACCTCGACGCCGTAGCCGTTCGGGTCGCTGATATAGAGGCTGTGGGTCATGCCGTGATTGACCCGGCGATGGAACTTGACCCCCTTTTTGCGCAGCCAAGCGAGCTGTTTCAGCCAGGCTTCGCGGTTCGGCATCGCGATCGCGATGTGGTTGATCGCGACCGGCATGTCGAACATCGCCCATTCGGCAGGCGGCTTCGGCAAATTCGGGTTCTCGACCAGCGCGATGTCGTGGTGGTTCATCTCGCCGCTATGATCGCCGCTGTAGAAGCGCATGTTGCGCCGGCTCGATTGGCCGACCTGCTTGAAGCCGAGGATTTCGGTCCAGAATTTGTGCGACTCTTCCATGTCGCGGACATTGATCACGAGATGGTTAATGCCGGCCGGGGTCATCGCCTCGGCAGGGGTTTCGGGGACTATTTTCGTGGTGCCGTCGGCCATCGTCGCGCTCCGCGGTCGAAAGTGGATCCGTCAGGAATTATATGGGGCCAGCTGCCGCTTTGCCAATCGCGGCGCTATCACCGGTTGAGCCAGCGCCGGGCGAAACCCAACAGCCCCTGCGGCATGAAGATCACCATGGCGATGAACATCAGCCCGACCGGGATCAGATAGTATTCCGTGAAGAACCGGGAGAGGCCCTCGCGCAGCAGCAGGAAGAATGCGGCGCCGAGGATCGGCCCGACCAGCGTCCCGATGCCGCCGATCACGTTGTAGATGACCACCTCGCCCGAGACGAGGAAGAACACGAAATCGGGCGCGGCGAAACGGTTCTGCACCGCGTAGAGCACGCCGGCCAGCCCCGCGAACAGCCCCGACAGCATCACCGCGACGATCTTGTAGCGTTCGGTCGGATAGCCGATCGCGCGGGTGCGCGCCTCGTTCTCGCGGATCGACTGCAGCACCATGCCGAACGGCGATTGGGTGATGCGGCGCAGCAGCAGGTACGAGATCGTCACGACCGCCAGCACGAACCAGTGCAGGGTCTGGCTTGTCATCGGAAACGAAAAGATGCCGGGGACGGCGAAAGGTGGGCGGCTGAAGGTCAAGCCGTTCTCGCCGCCGGTCACCTCGGTCCAGGTGAAGATGATTACGTAGAAGATCTGCGAGAAGATCAGTGTCGTAATCGCGAAATAGATATCGCGCAGCCGGGTCGAGAAATAGGCGACAAAGGCGGCCACTCCCGCCGCGGCGACGAGGCCATAGACGGTCGCGAGCCACAGGCTCGGCGGCTTTGTCGTCAACAGCGCCGCCGCCGCGCCGTACATGCCGAGGCCGAAAAATGCCGAATGGCCGAACGACACCAGACCGGTGTAGCCGATCAACAAATCGGACGACATCGCGAGGAGACCCCAGATCAGGATCTCGGTCAGGAAGCGGCGCCAGAATTCGGGCAATACCAGCGGCGCGATGATCAGCAGCAGCAGGACGACGGAAAAGCCGGTCCAATAGACGATCGGCTGGCGGTTTCTCATCTCGGGGTCGATACGAAAAGGCCGGTCGGCCGGAACAGCAGGGTCAGGATCAGCGCGACAAACGACACGATGACCGCCTGCGCCGGGCTGACCCACAGCGAGGCATACGCCTCCAGCAGGCTGATGAAGATCGCCGCCAGGATCGAGCCGCCGAGATTGCCCATGCCGCCCACCACGACGACGATGAAGGCCTTCAGCACCCAATCGAGCCCCATCGCGTGGTTGACGCCGACCAGCGGACCGAACAGAACGCCGCTGGCGGCGGCCATGCCGGAGCCGATCGCGAAGACGGCGGTCAAGACCCACGGCACCGGGATGCCCATCGCCTGCGCCATTACGCGGTCCTGGGTCGTGGCGCGGATCCAGATGCCGTAGGTGCCGAATTTGAGGAACAAATACAGCGCCGCGATGATCGCCGCCGATAGCCCGGCGATGACCAGCCGGTACCAGGGATAATCCAGGTAGAACAATGTGAAATAGCCGGTGAAGGGCTCCTGGATCTTGCGCGCCACCGGGCCGAACTGCCACAGCGCGTAATTCTGCAACACCAGCGAAATGCCGAAGGTGGCGAGGATCGTGGTCAGCGGATCGCGGCCCAACAATGGACGCAAGGTCGTCACGTGTATCACCGCGCCGAGCAGCGCGATCAGCAAGGTCGCGCCGACCAAGGCCAGCCAGAAATTGCCGGTCGCGCTCAAAACCAAGACGCCGACATAGGCGCCCAGCATGAACAGCTCGCCATGCGCGAAATTGACCACATCCATGATGCCGAAAATCAGCGTCAGCCCCGAGGCGACCAGCGCCAGGATCATGCCGGTGACGACGCCGTTGATCGTCTGGATCAGCAGCTGATCGAACGGGATCGCGTGCAGCAGCTCCATCGCTCGCTCACACTCCCATGTACTGGTGAATGGGGGCGTCGTCGGCGCGCAATTCGGCCGCCGGCGCATGGTGGCGGACGACCCCCTTTTCGATGATGTAGATGCGCCGGCTGGTTTCCAGCGTCAGCGGCACGTTCTGCTCGACCAGCAGCACCGCCACCCGCTCGCTGTGCAGGATTTCGATGATCTCGCGGATCTGCGACACCATGCGCGGCATCAGGCCTTCGGTCGGCTCGTCGAGCAGGATGATCTTCGGCTCCAGCATCATGGCGCGGGCGATTGCCAGCATCTGCTGCTCGCCGCCCGACAGGGTGCCGCCGGCCTGGTTGCGCCGCTCCGCGAGCACCGGGAAATAGCCGTAGACCTTGTCCAGCAGTTCTTTCTTGCGGGCGGGCGTCACGCCGTGACGGTCGAGTCCGGTGCGCAGGTTTTCGGTCACGGTCAGCAGCGGAAAGATCCGCCGGTCCTCCGGCACGTAAGCGATGCCGCGCCGGGCCAGCCGATGCGCCGGCATATTGGTTATCGGCCGGCCCTCGAACACGACCCGGCCGGCGCTCGGATGCACGAGCCCGGCGATCGCCTTGAGGGTCGTGCTCTTGCCGACACCGTTGCGGCCGAGCAGCCCGACCACCTCGCCATGCCCGATCTCGAGCGAGACGCCGTGCAGAATATGGCTCTTGCCGTAATAGGTGTGGATGTCCTCGACTTTGAGGAGAGGCTCCGGCGAGAGGCCATCCGCGCTCATGTCTTGAGGTAGACCTCGAGCACCCGGGGGTTCTGCTGGATCTCGGCCGGCGTGCCTTCGGCCAGGATCTCGCCGTAATGCAAGACAGTGATCCGATGCGCCAGCTCCATGACGACTTGCATGTCGTGCTCGACGATCAGGATCGTCAGGTTTTTCGCGATGCTGCGGACCAGCGCCATCGTCTCGTGAGTTTCGCCCGCGCTCATGCCGGCGGTCGGCTCGTCGAGACAGAGCAGCTGCGGCTCGGTCGCCAGCGCGATGCCGATCTCGAGGTTGCGCTGCTCGCCATGCGACAGGTTGGCGGCCAGCTCGTCCGATTTGCCGCGCAGCCCAACCTGATGCAGCACCGCCTCGGCCTTGTCGATGATGTCGCGATAGGCGCGGTGATGGGTCAGAAGGCTCCAGGCGTGGCGCCGCGATTGGGCGGCGATGCGCACGTTTTCGAGGGCGGTCGCGTTGGGCAGGATGTTGGTGATCTGGTACGAGCGGGCGATGCCCTTTTGCGAGATCCTGTTGGGCGGCAGTCCGGTGATGTCCTCGCCGTTGAACAGGATCCGGCCGGAGGAGGGGCGCCGCACGCCGGTCAGGCAGTTGAAGAACGTGCTCTTGCCGGCGCCGTTGGGGCCGATGACGGCGCGGATCTCGTCCCGCCGCACGGCGAAATCAACATGGTTCAGGGCGGTCAAGCCGCCGAAGCGGACGGTCAGCGCCTCAGTGCGCAAGATCGCATCCGGAATGTTCTCGCGATCCGCTGCGGCGCCAGAAGGCTCGTGCGCGAACGTTTCAACCGTCACCGCCCGAATTTTCCCAGCAAGAACGTTCCCCTCAATTGTCGTCCCGGCGAAGGCCGGGGCCCACCACGCCGCTGTTCTAGCCGCGGAGAAGTGGGTCCCGGCCTTCGCCGGGACGACGAATTTACTGCACGTGAGCTCGCCAACTCGCTAGGTCAGGCGAATTTGCATTCCGGCGTGAAGACGGTCTTCTCCTTCGGCACGACTTCGAGGATCCGGTACTTGCCCTCGTGAACGTCGAAGATGAACTCGCGGATGAAGGCCTGGTGATCCTCCTTGCGCAAGGTCTTGTCGCCTTGCGGGAAATCGTCGCCTTCCTTCATTTCGAGGCCTTCCAACGCCTCGATCAGCTTTGGCGTGTCTTCGCGTCCGCGGAAGCCGGATTTCTCCATACCTAGCTTGAGCGCGTTCATCGCCTCGAAATTCGATTGGACATAGCGGTCGGGCAGCGTCGCGGTCGGGTCGACCTCCTTGAGCCGCGCCACCGCGTCATCGAAGAATTTCTTGTGCGCCGGCGTGTTGAGCGGCGGGTCGAACAATGGCAGGTACCGGTTGACGCCGACAAAGCCGTCGATCTTGGCGCCGAGCGCCGGCAAGTTGGTCGACTCTGCAAGCGCGCCATCGCCGGCAAACTTGTATTTCCGGGTCAGGCCGAGATCGAAGGCCTGATTGCCGATCGTCACGCCGTCCTTGCCGAAGAAGATGCCGAACAGCCCGTCGAAATCGCCGCTGATCTTCGACAGGAAAGGCGTCATGTCGGCGGTGCCGATCGGAATGCCGGTGCTGCCGACGACCTCGCCGCCGGCCTTTTTGATCTGTTCGGCATAGGCGTCCCGCGTCGACTGGCCCCAGGCATAGTCGGCGTAAGCGATATGCCATTTCTTGCCCAGTTTGCTGACCAGATACGGGGCGAACGCCACCGCCTGCGCCGGCGCGTAGTCGAACGAGCGGAAGGTGTATCGGCTGCATTTGCTGGTGGTCATGGTCGTATCGAGGCAGACGCCGACCATGTTGACGATCTTCTGCTCCTCCCAGACCGGCATGCAGGCAAGGCACACATTCGACAAGACGCCGCCGACATGGGCGTCGACCATGTCCTCGACCGCCAGCTTTTCCGCCTTGCGCCGGCCGACATCGGGCTTCGATTCGTAATCGGCCACGATCAGCTCGACCGGCCGTCCGTTGATGCCGCCCGCCTTGTTGATGCGGTCCACCGCCATCTGCACGCCGACGAGCGCCGTCTTGCCGATAATCGCGGCGGCGCCTGACAAGGGCTGCATCGTGCCGATCCGGTACGGCTTGCTTTGCGCGAGCGCCAACCGCAGCGGTATCGGCGACAGCATCGTTGCGCCGAGACCGATGCCGCTGGCCGCGAGCACCCGGCGCCGCGTCAGGCTGCCGGAGCCGCCTTGGTCACTCGCCGTCCAGCCATTCTGTTTGTCCGCCATCCGAAACCTCCCTTGATCCGCTCTGTCAGCTTGCTTGCCCGTCGTCCTGAGCTGGCCGGTGGCCACCAGCAAGAATCACGCCGGCTTGGTCACATACCCATAGCGCAGATTGCTGCGGCCCGGACCGTTCTTGTCGGCAGATCCTAACGGCATCATTGGCCTTCCGGCCAGTCCGAACAGAAAGCGCTGCATCCCGCCGGCTTGCGTCAGCCTTGGCCCGGCACTACCGTCGCGGTTGGACAGCAGCGGTGCGGCCGCGCCCGCCAGCAGAGGAGGTGCCCCGTGAGCGCCCATTTGATCAGATCCCGCCTCGACCACCCGATCATCGATGCCGACGGACATTGGATCGAGTATGGCCCGGTCTTCACCGAGCAGCTGCGCAAGGTTGGCGGCGACAACGCGGTCCGCGGCTGGACCGCGGTCGGCGGCGGCACGCGCGGCGTCTTGGCGATGTCGGTCGAGGAGCGGCGCCGGCGGCGGATCAGCCAGGAAGCGTTCTGGGCGCATCCGGCGAAGAACACCCGCGACTTCGCGACCGCGGTGTTCCCGCGCCTCCTGTACGAGCGCCTCGACGAGATCGGGCTCGATTTCGCGGTCATCTATCCGACCGGCGGGCTGCGCGTGCCGCGGGTCGGCGACGGCGAAGCCCGCCGCGCCGCGTGCCGTGCCTACAACGTCGTGACGGCGGAGTATTTCCGCGATTTCAGCGACCGCATGACCCCGGCAGCGATCATCCCGATGCACACCCCCGAGGAGGCGATCGAGGAGCTCGACTACGCCGTCAAGCAGCTCGGCTACAAGGTCGCGATGCTCGGCAGCCTGATGGACCGCCCGGTCGAAGCGGCCGGCAAGGTCGAGGGCGAGGCCGCCCGCTTCGCGGTGTGGCACGACGTGATCGGGCTCGACAGCGAGTACGATTACGACCCGGTCTGGGCGAAATGCCTCGAACTCGGCATCGCGCCGTCCTTCCACAGCGGCCATCGCCGCGCCGGGCTGCGGTCGTCGCCGTCGAACTTCACCTTTAACCACATCGGCCATTTCGCGGCCGCCAACCATGCCGCCTGCAAGGCGATGTTCCTCGGCGGCGTGACCCGCCGCTTCCCGGGCCTCAACATATCCTTCCTCGAAGGCGGTTCGGGCTGGGCCTGCATGCTGTACGGCGATTTGTTGAGCCATTGGGAAAAGCGCTGCCGGCAGGGTCTCGAGGAGGTCGATCCGCGCAATCTCGACCGCGCCGTCTTGGCCGATCTCGCCGGCAAGTATGGCGGCGCCGATGTCGTCGCGGCGTTGCGCGAGCGCGACGGCTGGCCCTATCCGGGCGACGAGAAGCTGACCGGCGGGGTCGCCGATCTCGACGACTATTCGGCCTGCAAGATTAGCCGCAAGGAAGACTGGCGCGACCTGTTCGTGACCCCGTTCTATTTCGGCTGCGAGGCCGACGACCCGTCGAATGTGTGGGCATTCAATGCCCGCGCCAATCCGCTCGGCGCCCGGCTTAACGCGATCTTCAGCTCGGATATCGGCCATTTCGACGTGCCGGACATGACCGAGGTGCTGTCCGAGGCGTACGAGATGGTCGAAAAAGCGGTGGCGACGCCGGCCGACTTCCGCGACTTCACCTTCGCCAATGTCGTGCGGCTGTTCGGCCGGGTGAACCCGCGCTTTTTCGAGGGGACGCGCGTCGCCGCCGCCGCGGCTGCGGTGCTGAAGCAGGCGCCCGCGCGCGCCGCAGCGGAATAGGCGGGGCAGGGAAGGCACGGCCGCCGGCGGTTTCCGAACGGCGTTCGGAAAACCTGCTGCGCCCCGCGCTTTTCGGTTTATGATCGGCTTTAGAGACCGGCAATGAGCCGGGCGGAACCGAGGGAGGTGCGTATGGCGGGTTACAAGATCATCTCGGCCGACTCCCACATCGTCGAGCCGCCGGACATGTATACGGGCCGGTTCGACCCCAAACTGCGCAACCGCGCGCCCCACCTGGAACGGCGCAAGACGCCGGCGGGCCGCGAATACGACGCCTGGATGCTCGAAGGCCGGCAGGTCGGCACCCTGGGCGCGGTGATGCAAGCCGGCCAGCGCTTCGAGGACCCGTCGCAGATCGATTTTCTCGGAATATGGGACGATGTTCGCAAGGGCGCCTACGACGCCGACGCGATGCTCGTCGAGAATGAGGAGGACGGCATCTGGGGTTCGGTGTTGCAGCCGAGCCAGGGACTGTTCTGGTACCGTGTGCCGGACAGCGAGCTGCTCTCGGAAATCTGCCGTTGCTACAACGATTGGATCGCCGATTTCTGCAAGCCGCACCCCGACCGGCTGAAGGGCATCGCGATGCTCAATCTCGACGACCCCGATGCCGGCGCACGGGAACTGGAGCGCGTCGCCAAAATGGGTCTGGTCGGCTCGTTCATCCCGGTCGCGCCACAGCCGGACAAGCCGTACAGCAGCCCGATTTACGACCGTTTCTGGGCGACAGCGGAGGAATTGAAGCACCCTCTGCTGATGCATATCGGCACGCCGCGCGACGGCGTTCCGGCCAACGAATTCACGATGGACATCACCGAGTTGACCGGGGCCGGGCGCTCGACCACCGATTACTGGGTGCGCTATTCGTTGGGCTCGATGCTGTTCGCCGGCGTGTTCGACAAGTTCCCCGGCCTCAAGATCGGCTCGGTCGAGCACGAGGCGGCCTGGATCCCGCACTGGCTGAAGCAGATGGACTTCACCTATGTCGAGCGGCCGGTCTTTACCAAAGGCTGGAAATCGGCCGAGGGGCTGATGCCGAGCGACTACTGGAAGCGCAACATGTTCGTCGAGTTCATGGAAGACGATCTCGGCGTGCAATTGCGCGACCGCATCGGGGTCGAGAACATGCTGTGGGGCAGCGACTATCCGCATGCCGAGGCGACTTTCCCGCGCTCGCAGCAATTCCTCGGACGCATGTTTGCCGGCGTCCCCGAGGGGGATCTGCGCAAGATCACCTCGGACAACGCCGCCAAGATGTTCGGCTTCACGCTGAACTGACCCCGTGTTTCGAGCGAGACGGGCTCTTCCCCTCTTCCGCGTCGCGGGAGAGGGTGGCCGCGGCGTGAGCCGCGGTCGGGTGAGGGTCTATCTACTATCGGATACCCTCACCCGCCTCGCTACGCTCGGCACCCTCTCCCGCATTGCGGGAGAGGGATAATGTCGGACGGCTTCGTTCCCGTGGCCAAGACCGGCGATGTGCCGCCGGGCGGCATGATCGTCGTCGCCATCGATCGCGAGCGCATCATGCTCGCCAATGTCGCCGGGCAATTCTACGCGCTACGCGACATGTGCGGCCATAGGAATGCGCCTTTGTCGCGCGGCAAACTCGACGGCTGCATCGTCGAGTGTCCGCTGCATTTCGCGCAATTCGACGTCCGCACGGGCAAGCTCATCGACGGCCCTATCTCAGCCGATGTTCCGGTCTACGAGGTGCGGGTCGAGAACGGCGCCGTACTGATCAAGCGCTGAGAGGAACGACCTTTACCAGCGGCAAGCGGCGGCGCTGTCGCAGGGGCGCGCCAGTTCGACGACGAGCGGCAGGTAGGCGATCGAAACCCCCATTGACAATGGCAGCAGCCGGGCATCGTCGGAGATCGTCACGTCGACCGGCCGCGGCGCGTTTTCCGGGTCGCCGTCATCGCTGGTCTCGCCCTTGAAACCGGCGATCGGCGACAGCATTAGCCGCAAACGCAGCACGCGTTCGTTGCTGTTCCTGTTCGGCAGCACCCGCGCAACGACATCGAAACGGCGCGCCCCGTCATAGACCGGCACGGTGAACGAGCCGCGATTGCCGCGGCGCAATTCGTGCCGGATCGCGGTCAACGCGCTCAACGGATCGACCACGTTCTTGCGGAACTCCTCGGCGAGCGGCGGCTTCTTGGTGGTGTCGCCGGGGCCGCGCTCGGCGAATACCGCGCCGGCGCGGGTGGCAAACAGCATGTTGAGCCGTTTATCGTGCGCTTTGCGCAGATCGTAATGCGCTTCGTAGTGGTTCGGGTCGGGCGGTCGGTCGGGGGCGAGCCGCCCCTCCGCGACGGCGGTGCCGTGAAAACGGGTGAACAGCCAGGCCAGACCCTCAGAGCGGATCGCGATCTCGTCGCGGTAGCCGGCGGGGTCATCGCGCAATACGAGGCGGATATCGCCGGCGGGCAGCCCCGCCCAATAGGCGCGGTACAGCGCCGCTGTCTCGGCGCCGAATGCAGGGCCTGAGGCGCAGAAGATCAGGCTGGCGAGAACAGCGGCGCCCGATAAGCGCCGCTGCGCACCCATAATTGCGGCTTTGTATCCCTATTGCAGCCGGGCGATGCCCAGCGCCGCGCCGTAGCGCTGTGCGCAATCGAGCGGGTTGCCGTATTTGCGATGCACCGCCGTGTGGTGGGCGCAGGCGAGCAGCAGCCGGTCCCGGTCCCAACTCTGGTTCTTGCCGTAATCCTCGAGCAGGACTTGGCCGATTTCCTGATTGTGCGGATCGTTGCCCATCCGGCAGGCGAGCAAGGCGAGGCGCTGCACCAGCGGCTTCCGGTCGGCGCCGCTGTCGAGATAGGCCTTGGTCCAGGCAGTGCTGTCCGGGCCGTTCAGCGCGACGACGGCGGCGTCGACGCGGTCGAGGATCTGCTCGGGCGACAGCTTGTTGGCGGCGATCGCGGCGCGGACCTTCACCGGCTCGGCGTCGCCGATCCCCTTCTGGTGCCAGGCCGCGCGATTGACATAGGACGCCGCGAGGTACAGCAGCTTGATCTGGTGCTTGTGCTCGAAATTGTCGAAGAACCAGCCGAGCGTGTTGAGATATTCGTAGCAATGTTGCGGCAGCGAGAAATTGTTGACGCCCTGCGTCTCGAGGAGCACCTGGGCATCAGCGAGCTGCATCGCATCGAGGATGTGACGCGGGCTCTTGCCGGCTTCGAGATATTTCGACAGAAGCTCCAGGAAACCCGGTTCGGGCTGGCGGATCAGCGCGGTTTCGAGCGCCTCGGCTTCCTCGCGCGACAGCGGCTCCTTGTTGTTGGCGAGGATCGCCAGTTCCTCGGGCGACGCCCCGGAATAGGGGATGGCCGAGACCGCCTGCTTTTCGAGGAAGATCTTGACGATGTTGCAGGCCATCTCATAGGTCGAGTACCAGCGCGGTCCGACCGCGATGTCGAGCGCGCCGGCATAGATCACGTTGTGCGCCTCGTCCCAGCCGAGCGCGTTGCCGAGCTCGACCGTCGCGCGGGCGCGGAACGCCTTGTGCCCGGTCGTGTAGGAGCGGTTGTAAAGCGCGCGGTCCTGCACATCCATCAGCCCGGCATGGCAGAGCTGGGCGAGCACCGCCTTGCGCTCGGCCGGGTTCTCCATCAGCCCGAGAAAGACGCGGTAGGCCTCGATGACGTTGCCGCGATGGACCAAGGTCATCCAGTGGTCGAGCCGCTCCTGCAGCGGACCTTCGAGATGCAGCGGCTGCTGGTCGGCCCATACGACTTCCGGCTTGGGCGGCGGTCCCGGCGGCATCGACCAGCCCGGTGCGCGGGCATAGTGGCCGGGCGCCTTCAGGATCTTCTGGTTCCAGATGTCGAGCCCGGTCGGGATGTACCAGATCGTCTGCGCCATCGGCAGGCCCGCGAGCTCGTCGGGCATCAGTTTCGTCAGGTTGAGCGTGGCGCGCGCCGATAAGAGGCAATGGTCGTTGTTGACGAAGTTCACATACCCGTCCTCGATCCGCTCGTGGTACGGGACGTGGGTGTAGGGCGCGTGGATCCGTACCCCTTCGGCGATGATCTCTTTTAATGGCCGGCGCTCGCGCACCAGCTCGTAATACACCTCGCTCGCCCCCTTTTGGTCGCGCGCCAGGATGCGATCTTCCAGCTTGCCGTAGAGCGCCTCTGGCTTCGGGGCGTTGCTGATCGCGGCCTGCACGTCGTTGGGCATTCTCGAAAACTCCTGTGTCGATCCCGACGGGGGAGGCCGCGCGTCGCGGCCTGAATGGGATTAACAATACGCCCGCAGGGGCGCCCGCGGCAACGCCGCCGGCCCCGGTTGCGGCAATCGGTCTGGCTGTCATGCACCTGTCGTATGACGGGCCTGTTCACCTGCATTTGCGGGCAATCAGCAGCCGCCGGTAGGCCTGGTCGGAAGGGGGCCGTGCGCTGCTTCTGAAGGGATTTTGCAGATAATTACTATATCGGGACGTTGGAATTGCCGAGAATTAATTATGTATTCGGCAATTACATAATAAACAGCCGATCGCGGCAACGCGAGCGCCGGTTCCTGGATAAGACAAGAGTCCCGATGCGCGGCTAGAGAACGGAGGCGGCTGCAGCGCGGATCGGGGTGGGCCGATCCCTGCAGCGGCGTTGTTATCGCTGCCGGGGTGTGTCCTGCGCGAGGCGTCGTTCAGCTGGGGAGGTAATCATGAACTGGAAAATGAAACTGGTTTCCGTTGCGCTCGGTCTCGCCGTGGCGCTCAGCATCGGGCTGAATGCGGCGCCGGCACAGGCGCGCTTTTTTGCCGGCTTTGGTTTCGGCTATCCCTTCTACCGCCCGTACCCGGTGTTCTATCGCCCCTATCTGCTGCCGCCACCGCCGCCGGTCTATGTCGCACCGCGGCCGGCCTATTACGCGCCGCCTCCGGTCGCCTATGACGAGACCTATTACAGCTATCGCAGGCCGGTTCACCGTCACCGCAGGACGGTGTCGCAACGCACCTGCACCTGCAAGTAACCGGCGCGGTTAGGGCACCTGCGCGAATAGCTTGAGGTCGCCGACCAGGCCCTCGTCGCGCTCGATCGCGTATTCGTGGTTGCCGCGCAAATCCTTCTCCTTGACCAGCAGCAGGTTCGGGTCGCTGGTCTCGAAGATGCGCAAGTGCCGGTCCTCGACGGTGATGTCGGCGAGCTTCGGCCCGATCGGCGCCGGGTCGAACCGGTCGCTGGCGTCGACCAGCTCGACCAGGCCCTCGGGGGTAACGCCGGCCTCCTTCAGCTTGCGCTGATAGGCGGCCAGTTCCGCCGCCTTCTTCTGCGCCTCGGCCTTGCGCGCCGCCGCGGCGTCCGCCTGCTTCTTGCGCCACTCGTCGTATTGCGGCTTCAGGCGCTGCAACAAGGTTTGGGTCGGCACGTCGCGGGTGTCGACCCATTGCTTGGCGCGGGGCCACGCCTGCGCCCAGAAGCTTCGAACCGCGTCGCTCGGGATCTCGCGCAGCCGCTCATCGCGGATCGAGGCCGCCCAGCGCAGCTGCTCGGGGGTGCCGCTGAGTTCAGGCAATTGCCGCTGCGGCGTTGAAGCGGCGGGGCGTGACGGCACGGTGACCTGGCTGCCGTAGCGCTGCTTCAGCGCGGCGAATTGGCGTCGATACTCTTCCTCCCATTCGTCGCTTTCCTCGCTCGGCACGAAGCCGTCCTTCTCGTACAGCGCACGGCTGGCGGCCTCGATCGCCATTTCGCGGAGCGCGTTCAGATCCATCGTTTCTCCTTCGGCTACGATCCGTTGGCGGTGTTGATGCCTGGCTTATCTTAGCGGCAGCGGGCCGGCGGGCGAAAGGCCGGCGGGCAGGGCAGGAGATCGCGCTGCGATCGGTCGAGGCGATACATACCTTTGCATGCCCTGATACAGCCCCGAAGCGCCGCTGAGCCCGGCCGCTTTGGTCTGTTGCTAACCTTTATTTTGCAATTTGCGCGGCACTGTCCGGCACCGAGGCAGTTCAAAGACGCGCGATGATCCAAGGCCGACGAAACAGGGGTGACTCGCTGCTGTCCGAGTATTGTGAGCAGCTCGGCACCGTGCTGGATCGGCGCAGCCCCGGTTTCGCGCTGATCACCGCCCGCCAACAGGCGCATCATCGCATGCTGGAGGCCAAGGCCTCCGACGACGCCAAGACCAAATTTCTCGCCAACATGTCGCATGAGCTGCGCACGCCGGTGAACGGCGTCCTCGGCATGCTGGAGCTGGTACGGCACATCGAACCGGGGCCGAAGCAGCAGCATTATCTCGAAACCGCCCGCCGCTCCGCCGAGACATTGCTCGGAATCATCAACGGAATCCTCGATATCTCGAAAATCGAATCCGGCAAGATCGAGCTCGAGCAGTCGCCGTTCGATCTCCGCGACCTCGTCGAGGACGTGACCGAGAGCTTCAGCGATGCGGCCTCTGGAAAAGGACTGGAGCTCGCTTGCCTGGTCCCGGCCCGTCTGCCGACGGCGCTGGTCGGCGATCCGGCGCGCTTGCGGCAGATCCTGACCAATCTGATTGGCAACGCGGTCAAGTTCACAGAAAAGGGCGAGGTGGGCGTCCGTATCGATGCCGCCGACGCCGATGCCGCGTCGGTTTTGCTGGCTTTCGAGGTGAGCGATACCGGGATCGGCATTCCCCCCGAGAAACAGCGGCACGTTTTCGACGCCTTCACCCAGGCCGACAGTTCTACGACCCGGCGCTATGGCGGCACCGGGCTCGGCCTCAGCATCGCAAAGCAGCTGTGCGAAATGATGGGCGGCACGATCGGCCTGACGAGCGAGACGGGCCGCGGCGCTACCTTCCGCTTCACCGCCCGCTTCGCCCGCCAGAACGGGGCGATGCAACCGGCCGACACCGCTCTTTCGTCGCATCCAGTTTTGCTTGCCGCTCGGCAGACCCTTAATCGCCAGAGCCTGAAGGACCAGTTGTCGCATTGGGGATTGCCGGTACGCGAGGCGGAAACCGGCGCGAATGCGCTCGCCGAGCTGCGGGATGCCGCCCTCCGCGGGGCGCCATTTGCGCTGGCGATCATCGACAGCGCTCTTGTCGACATGAACGGGATCGATCTGGTCCGCAGCATCAAGGCCGATCCGGCCAATGCCGAGTTGCAGGTGGTGCTGCTGACCTTGTTGGATCAGCAGAACGAAACCATTCGTGACGATACGGTGAGCTGCCTGATCAAGCCGGTCCGCCGGTCAGCGTTGCGCGCCCGTCTTGCAATCGATGGCGCCGTGACGCCGGCCCCTGCGACGGCGAAACCGATGGCGGCGCCGCTCGATGGCGCGGCCGGAGCGCAGGTGCTGCTGGTCGAGGACAACCCCGTCAACCTTGAGGTCGGCGTCGGCATTCTCGAGGGCTTCGGCTGCCGCGTCGAAACCGCGGCCAACGGGGTGGAAGCGCTCGACTGCTACGCGGCCGGCGAGTACGCCGTTATCTTCATGGATTGCCAGATGCCTGAGATGGACGGGTTCGAGGCAACCGCCGAGATCCGCAAACGCGAGGCGCGATCGGGTCTGCGGACCCCGATCGTCGCACTGACGGCGAGCGCCATCGAAGGCGATCGCGAGAAGTGTCTCGCGGCGGGCATGGACGATTACGTGCCGAAGCCGTTCACCCCCCATCAAATGCGGTCGGCTCTGGCGGCCTGGCTGAAGCCGGCGGCCGCGAGCGGTGGTCACGGCAAGCACGATCATTTGACGATCGTCGAGCCGTCAGCCTTGCCGACGTCCCCGATCGAGCCGATCGACGAGGCCGTCCTCGACGGCTTGGCTCAGCTGCAGCGCGAGGGCCGTCCGGATATCGTTAACCGGGTGATCACGCTGTTTCTCGAAAGCGCGCCGGCGCTTCTGAGGGATCTGCAGGAAGGCGCCGAAAGCGGCGATACAGCCCGCCTGGGTCGCGCCAGCCACGCGTTGAAATCATGTGCGGCGAATGTCGGCGCCGCTGCCTTTTCGGCTCGTTGCGACGAGCTCGAAGCATTGGCGCGGGCGGGCCAGGTTCCCGACGCACCGGCCCGGGTCAGGGCTATCGTCGAAGACTACCGGCGCGCCGAGGCTGTTCTGACCACGCGTCTGCCTCAGGTCGCCTGAGGCGTCAAACCAATCGCCCCACGGGCGCCGATTGTGGCGCAGCCCGAATTAGGATCTGCTGCTCCAAAAGGGGGCTGCGATTTTCCGGTGGCGAACGTTGCTAACGAACTGGATCAACGACCCTCCGATCCGGGCCGAGAGGCGGGTGGCGTTCCGAGAGAGCCATCCGGTGAAGCGCCGCTTTTCCGCCGTAAAGCGGCCCGATCTTTTGTATCAAAATGTGAACTTGTATCGTAGCGAACGGGCCAGGCATTAAAATTCCGCTCACCTCATCGGTTGTACAGTCTGGTTTTAATGTCGCGCGGGGGAAGAAAATTGCCACGGATTTTTACTAATTTTAACAAATCAAGTGAATTGCCCGGCTTTAGTTAGCGATAAACGTGGGTTCCAAAAGTGGTTAACATAGGGCAGAATCCTGTTGCAATTCCGCGAGATGCTGTTACCGTTTGACACCTGGGCACAACCTCGCTGGTCAACATTTCGCCGCCCTGCGGCCATGATGCTGCCTGGAGGTCTGCAAATGTCCGGAATTCGCGCCGTCGCAAAAGGAGATAAGTGAGATGTCAGCAGACGTTGCCGTGCTGGATCCGATCCAGGCGCACGAAATCGACAACGATCTGGAGCGGAGCCTGACGCACGAGTGGGACGCTCAGATCATGACCTATCCCAACGAGCGTTTCCCGTTTAACGAGTGGATCCTCGGCCGAATCAACAAAATGGGGTATGCGGTCACCGACCTGAGCACGTTCCATGAAGTTGTGCCACAGGCCGACACCTACCGCGTCACCAAGCAGCTCTGCGCCGATACGAACCTGCCGGAGTTCCGGCGCATGCTGAACCGGTTCGTCCGCGAGGTCGTGGTTCCGAAGGGCAAGTTGCGCCAGCCGGTCGCGGTGCAGCGCTTCATGAACGTGCGCATCATGCTGCCGACCACCCCGGAACTGTACTTCCCGCTGCATACCGGCCTGCTTTACGGCCACGGCATCGCGTCGCGTAGCCTGTGGCTGCCGTTCGTCGACGTGACGGCGGATGAGGATCGGACCCGCTCGATGCAGATCATCCCGATCAAGAAATCGCGCGAGCTGGTCAAATACGCCATCGACAACCGGCTCAAGATGCACGAGATGACCGAGGTCTGGGGCAAGCACGCCCATCAGATCAAGGCGGGTCCCGGCAGCTGCTGCCTGTTCAGCCAGGAGCACATCCACGGCTCCGGCATGCCGAACGCCACCGGCAAGACTCGGATCAGCTTTGATTTCCGGATCGCCGAAGGCATGTACGGCGATCTGCTGGGGCGCAAGATGCCCGCCGGCTATTTCCACCTAATCCCCGACACCGAGGAAGAGGAGGAGAGGCTCGCCCAGCTGCCGCCGCGTGAGGTGCAGTACAAAAACGGCAAGCAGAACATTTTCTACGTCGCCAACAACACGGCGGCGACCTATGCGATCCCGGTGCATCTGCAGCGCTATATGCTGGTCGATTACGTCGAGAAGAAGGGGCTCAGCCGCGACTACGAGCTCTTCGATCTGGAAGACATGCTGCACTGCCCGACGCTGTTGCACCTGGTCGAGGACCGCAATGCCAACCTCGTCATGTACAGCATCTTCGCGTTGCCGGAAGGCGACGCAGACCGCAATCGGCTGCTCGAGACCGCGTTGAAGAAGGGAAACATCATTCACTTCGTCAACGAGGATCTCCAACTGGTGACGGCCGAGGACCTGAAGACGATCAGGAAGTACCTGGATTTCGCCAAGTACGGCCGGTCGATTTTGCCGATCGGGCTGCCGCTGTCCGATACGACCAAGGTCTACTTCAACAAGTGGTCCAAGTCGCTGGCGGACTATCACCAGGCGAAGTAGCGCTCTGGTATCCCGGGACGACGGTCACCGCCGTCCCGGGACCGCGCTCATGCGGGCCGCAAGCCGTTCCGCGATAGCCAGGTGCAAGTAGAAGACGAACTTCGGTGACGGGTGAAGGCGAGATCGGCAAAGACTCGCTGCGGAAAAAGTGTTGGCCAATTCTGGGTCGGGTGTGTGTCGTGCAGACCGTAACATCGGAAGCGGAGGATCACCGATGACCGCTCCGCCTGATACCTTCAGCAGTGTCGTGGTCGAGCACGGGCTGGCGTCCGATGCGCGGAACGGCGCTGCTGCGGGCCCGTCGCATTATGGCAGGGCCTACGCCGTGCCGGTCGGCGATGTCGCCGGCTCCTCGCATCGGATCGCGGAGGCGGTTTACCGGGCCTTCGAAATCTTGATCGCATTGATCGCGATCCTGGTGAGCCTGCCATTAATCGCGATCGCCGCGCTGCTGATCCGGCTCGATTCACCGGGACCCGCTTTGTTTTTTCACAAGCGGCCGGCGCGCTCGATCATCATGCGCGGACGCGATCTCGAAAGACGAGCCGATCTGCGGCCGCCGCCGGAGGGGTATCAACCGGACGGCTTCTATTACGTGCCGAGCTACTTCACCATGGTGAAGTTGCGCACCATGCATATCGATGCACGTGTCCGGTTCCCGCACTTCTATCAGTACAAATTTGCCCCGGCGGAGTTTCACCGGCAGTACCCGACCCATCGTGACGATCCGCGGGTCACCCGCGTCGGACGGGTCCTACGCAAGCTTTCGGTCGACGAATTGCCGAACTTCTGGTCTGTCCTGGTTGGTGACATGCGACTGGTCGGTCCGCGCCCCGAGGCGCCCGAGGTCCTGCAGTACTACACATCGGATGAGATGTACAAATTTGCGTGCAAGCCTGGCATCAGCGGCTTGGCGCAGATCAACGGCCGCGGCTTCCTGAACTGGGGGGAAACCCTGGCGTGGGATTTGCAGTACATCCGGGCACGCACCGTGGGGCTTGACCTGAAAATCATCTTCAGAACGTTGACGAATCTCGTTACCCGTCGCGGCGCCTTCTAGCCCAATCGCCAGAGCCGAAACCAATGACCCCCGCTTTGGTATTCCTCGTGCAAGCGCTCGTCGTGGTCGCGCTTCCGGTGGCCGTGTTGCGGTTTTCGCGGTTGAAGGGGGTGGTGCCTCTCGTCGTCATCCAGATCGTCGTCGGCATCGCTCTCGGACCGTCGCTGTTCGGGCGGCTCGCCCCGGAATATTACCAGCTGTTTTTCAATCAGGCCGCCTTGGCGCCGCTGTCCGGGATCGGCTCGGTCGCGGTTCTGATCTTTGGCCTGATTACCGGGCTGCACCTCGATCCCGAGACATTCCGCGGTAACGGACGCGCCACCTCGATTGTGGCAGTTGCCAGCGTGGTGGTACCCGCCGGGCTCGGCTGCTTGGTCGGATATTGGATCCTGGCGCGTCATCCGGAGGAGCTTGCGCCGGGGATCAACCCCGCCGAGTTCGCCGCGGCGGTCGGGATCTGCACCGGCGTCACCGCGCTTCCGGTTCTCGGGGCGGTGCTGCGCGAAATGGACCTGCTCGGCCGACGCATCGGCCATCTCGCGCTCGGCATCGCGGGCATCAATGATGCGGCCCTGTGGATACTCCTCGGTGTCCTGTTGACAGCGGTGGCGGGGCAGACGGCTGGCGGAGCCGGCGTGCTCGTCAGCCTCGTTCTCTTGCCGGTCTATCTGCTGGTCATGGCGCGCATCGTCCGCCCGCTGCTCGGCTGGCTGGTGATGACCAGGATGCGGAATGGCGAAGTCCAGGAGCGCGCTCTGGCAGTCGTCGGCGCCGTGGCCATCGCCTCGGCCCTCGCTACCGAGGCCATGGGCTTGCATTACATCTTGGGCGCCTTTGTCGCCGGCGTCATGACACCGGAAAATCTGCGCAAGCCGATCCTCGACCGGCTGCAAGTGATGACGGTGGCGGTGCTGATGCCCTTCTTCTTCATGTTGACAGGGCTTCGCACGCTGATCGACCCGGCCTCGTCGGCGTTTCTCGAGATCTTCGCCGCCGCAACGGTGGTCGCGGTTATCGGCAAGGTCGGCGGCAGCGCGATCACCGCCCGCTTCACCGGTGAATCCTGGCCGACCGCCTTGGGCCTTGGGGCATTGTTGCAGACCAAGGGGCTGATGGAAGTGATCGTGCTGACGATCCTGCTCGATGCCGGGATCATCTCCGCCAACGTGTTCGCGGCTCTGATCCTGATGGCAGTCGTCAGCACGGCGCTCGCCATGCCTCTTGCCCGCGTGATGCTGGCGCAGGAGCACAGAACGCGGCAAGGCGACCGCCTGATCGCGTCATCGGGCCGTTAAATTTGCGCGGCTTGTCACCCGCGGGGGAAATTGTATGTTGGGCGGCCCGATGAGCCCTGGTCTGATATTCCTGGTGCAGGCGCTGGTCGTGGTCGCGTTGCCGGTCGTCATTCTGCGCTTCTCGCGTTTGAAGGGACGGGTGCCGCTCGTCGTCGTTCAGATCGTTGTCGGTCTCGCCCTCGGACCGTCTTTATTCGGACGCCTAGCGCCGGAATATTACCAACTGTTCTTCAATCCGGCGGCCTTGGCGCCGCTGTCGGGTATCGGCTCGGTCGCGGTACTGGTATTCGGGTTGATCACCGGGCTGCACCTCGACCCCAAGACGTTCCGGGGCAATGGTCGAGCCACTTCGGCTGTCGCCTTCGCCAATATCGTGGTGCCGACGGCGCTCGGCTGTGCCGGCGGGCTCTGGATCCTCGCTCGTCATCCCGAAGAGCTGGCGCCGGGTATCACCCCGCTGGAGTTCGCCGTCGCGTTCGGCATCTGCATCGGCATGACGGCGCTGCCGGTGCTGGGCGCGCTGCTGAACGAGATGGGATTGCTCGGCCGCCGCATCGGCCATCTCGCGCTGGGCATTGCCGGGATCAACGACGCCGTTTTGTGGATCGTTTTGGGTCTCTTGTTGACGGCTGTGGCGGGCCACGCGGCGGGTGGACCGGGGGTGATCGGCAGCGCGCTGTTCGTGCCGGCTTACCTGCTCGTCATGACGCGTGTCGTGCGCCCGCTGCTGGGCGGGATGGTCATCGCGCGCCTGCGGGACGGAAAGGTCGAGGAGCGCGCCCTAGCGGTCATCGGCGCCGTGACGATCGCCTCTGCGCTGGCCACCGAGGCCATGGGGCTGCATTACATTCTCGGCGCCTTCGTCACCGGCGCCATCATGCCGGAGAATTTGCGCAAGCCGATTCTCGATCGGCTTCACGGGCTGACGCTGGCCCTGTTGATGCCGTTCTTCTTTACGTTGACCGGGCTTCACACCTTTATCGATCTCGGCTCGCCGGCGTTTTTGGAGATCTTCGTCATCGCCACGACGATTGCCGTGGTCGGGATCACCGGCGGGACCGCGGTCGCCGCACGCCTGGTCGGCGAGCCCTGGCCGTTCGCGCTGGGCCTCGGGGCCTTGTTGCAGACCAAGGGGCTGATGGAGCTGATTGTGCTGACGATTCTGCTGGATGGCAAAATCATCTCGCCGAATGTGTTTGCCGCCCTGATCGTCATGGCGGTCGTCAGCACCGCGCTGGCGATGCCTCTCGCCCGCCTGATGCTCGGGCTGGCGAACCATCGCCAGCCGAGCGTCCCGCCGGCCGCGCTGGCGGGCCGCCAAGCGGAAACCTCTTAGAAATACAGCGCGGCAGGGCTCCGGAGATTGCCGACCTGGAATTGGAGCTCGCGAAGATGGAAGAAGGCATCGGCGGTGGAGAAGCCCCGGTGTCGACGGTGCCGGCAGCCCTTGTCTTCTTGCTCGCACGCCGACCAAAATCAATATCGCGCCAAACCAGGTACCGGAAAAATCGAGTGAGCCGCAGTTCTTCTCTGCACGAGGATTATCGCGACGACGGCCCGACCGAAATCGGTAGCGACCGGGCGTTCGGGTACACCGTGGGCGCCATACTGATGGTCATTGGCGCGGCAAAGGCGGTGATCGCGGGAGCGGTCACGCCGGCGTCGTACCTGCTGTTTGGCGTCGGTGCGGTGTTATTGGTGCTCGGAATCGTAGCGCCGCGGCGCCTATCCGTGCTGAACCGCGTATGGCTGAGGATCGGCGCCCTCCTGGCGGCGGTGGTCAATCCGATCGTCTTGATGTTACTCTTCCTTCTTGTTGTCACGCCGATGGCGTTTGTCATGCGGCTGCTGGGAAAGCGGCCGCTGCGCCTGGCGCCCGATCCGAGTGCCGGCAGCTATTGGATAAAGCGTGAGCCGCAAAGCGGATCGTCCACCATGCGGCAGCAGTTCTGAGGAATCTTTGATGGGCAGTTTCATCGTCGAGTTTTGGGCCTTCCTGCGGATACGCAAGAAATACTGGTTGGCGCCGATGATGATCACGATGGCGTTGTTCGGCGCATTGTTGGTGGCGACGCAGGGTTCGGCGATCGCGCCCTTCATCTACACGCTGTTTTAGTCGGGAGACAGGGTGCCGATGCGCATTCTCGGGATCTCCGCCTTTTACCACGACAGCGCGGCGGCGCTCGTCGAGGACGGACTTATCGTCGCCGCCGCGCAGGAGGAGCGTTTTTCCCGCAAAAAGCAGGATGCGCGCTATCCGGAGAATGCCATCCGCTATTGCCTCGACGAAGGCGGCTTGACGCTCGACGAGCTCGATTACGTTGTATTCTACGAGAAGCCGTTCATCAAGTTCGAGCGGCTGCTTGAAACCTATCTCGCTTTCGCGCCGCGCGGGTTCGCCTCCTTCCGCATGGCCCTGCCATTGTGGCTCAAGCAGAAACTGTTCCAGAAGGATTTGATCAGCAAAAAGCTCAAGGCAGAGGCGCCGGACTTTGAGTGGCAGCAAAAGCTGCTGTTCGCTGAGCACCACCGCAGCCACGCGGCGAGCGCCTTCTATCCGTCACC
>Ga0209488_10000801_pt1 | contig 26764 bp, 34 predicted proteins | sample Rivendell_Oct201_8_FD_188349 | JGI IMG/M metagenome (GOLD analysis project Ga0209488, IMG submission 188349) | Vadose zone soil microbial communities from the Eel River Critical Zone Observatory, Northern California, USA -... | ecosystem: Environmental > Terrestrial > Soil > Vadose zone >...
CAAAATTTTCGAAAAAAGAAAAACATCAAACCTTTATGTTGGACCAATTATCCTAGATAGCGCTGATCCACGCGATCAATTTCCGACACGTTTCATGATTTTTGGTCCACTCACTGTCGAGAAATCGCAATCCCAACATTTGACCCTCAGAAATGACATAATTTTTGATTTATAAGCTTTTCCAAAAACGACAATAACGTACGGAACAAACGATGGATCAACAGAAGTCGCATTAAGAGAATAAAAGGAATTGCGTGTTTTTATAAGTACAGCGACGCGGAACTGCGAACCGTTACATTACCACATTCACATGACCACCCAACCCGAGTAGACACGGGCACTCAATTTAGGCCTCCTTGCTCGAAGAGTGCGCTCCCCCTGAGATCCCCGCATCATCACGGCCAGTCGAATGAGCGTGTTGGACGGCCTTGTGCCCGTTTGAAATACGACGTGCCTCCTCATGGATATCGAGGATCTGCTTTGACGTCGTAGTGTAGAATGACCGAACGTGTTGACCAAGTGGAGAAGCTAGAGCACGCGTGTAGTACTGTGAGTGAGAGACATCAGTGAAGGCATCAACACATGCCGATAAATCGACGTACATCTTCCGCGACCTTTGAATAGCCCTTCCGCTCGTCCACAGTCCTTGCGTGCTGTGTCGCAGTTTGAATTGTACTAGTCACCTTTCCCGATATAGTCTGATCAGGACCGAGCGCCTTGGCACCAATTGAGGAATCGAGTGAATGGAAGTAATTGAGGAAGCGCTTCGAGATCCCCTTCTCGGCTGTTATCAACAGCCAACAGACGTTAGTCCATAACAACACCGGACAACGTCAGATTTACCGTCAAGGTGAATGGCACGCTGCAGTATACCATCCGACAACTTGTAACCCTTGGCTAGATATTCCGCAGCGACTGAACAGTGTCCCGTCATGGTGGGTGACCCGTAAGGAAGGTAAGGTGCTTACTGCCTGCCCTGGGTTTATCGCTCTGATCAAGAGGGGCACCTGGAACGTCGGTTGCTTCTGAATCCTCTTCGTCTGGGTGCACAGTATCGGAGTGCACATTCAGAGGGCCACCGCCAAATAAGCTTCCGTTAAGCTGAATCAATGTTGAGCCGGATCAAGTCATACTAAGAGACAGATCGGCACACCATCAAGGCCGTTTTTGCGGCTGAGGGCTTCTCAAAGTAGATTACGGCCGATTTTGTAGGGCCATTCTCATGGAGGTCGATTTTCGAAATCCTTGATATCCCTGATCAACGAAACACCACCGAAGGAAACCATTCTACCTTCCACAAAACCTTACAAGAGCCAATCAGGAAAACAACGTGAACGTGACAAGCGACACACGAGAAGTAATCATGAAGCTGGTGTTCTGTTGTTGATTGAGTGATACCCGAAACCTGTCAGAGTAAATAGAACAGTCTGCCAGTGGGAAAGGGAAAGCGTACGTTGACGGAGTACGACATGATAACGAGCAGGAGAGAACGGAGGTGTGGAGGCGGAGCAATCCGCATTGCAGATCGCAGCTGACACTGACGTCACCAAGATGTCACATGTTCAACGGGTGCTAACTAGACATACATATACTGTACTGCGTACGTAGATAGATCATCAAATAATCGGATCGTCGGATTATACAGCTCCAAAAACTTTCACAGGGCGAACTAAGGCTATAGTCAGGTTACCTGTTTATTAGCGGATGAAAATGCAAGTTACCTGAACAAGGAGCGACACGGGAAACGGTGTCACACGTCCACTCAGGTCTGTGTAGAATTGCTCGGGCACGGAGCGGATCGTCTCTGTGTGCAGCGGCAATGTCCCATATCGCGTCGGGTAACGACGCAAGTGCTTCAAACAAAATATTTCTTTAAGCAAGGCGGGTGCGACCTATTCAAATGTTAAACGTTGAACTATTGAACATCAAAGTCAGACATACTTGTTCAAACAACTTGGGATTCAAGAGGCTATAAGACCATGAATCAAAACAGCGGAAAAAATATTAGAACATGGATTCACCCTCGACGATCTAGGCCAAGAGCAGCCTCAACTCGTGCTGTCGTGTCAGAATCCACGCATGATGGGGCCTGTGGTAATTGGTTGTTATTATATCGCAGATATCCTCAAGCGATATCTGAAATGATGACACACTTCACGAGTGGCCGCGACGATGCTGGCCAGAACCTGTTGCCCTTGAGCGACGGGAGTATTCCCAACTCTCTCGGGCGATCGCGCATTCAGGAGTATGCTAGATAACTGCCCAGTTTTGATCAGCACATCTTTCTTCTCCGCTTTTTTTCTGGCACTCACAGGAGGATTCGAACCTGAGCACCTCGTTAAGTTCTCATCTCAATCGACGATCTACAAGAACTCACGAAGGGCCTCAAAAATGAAGGGGATGACCTCGGCGTTGGCTTGTGTCCCGGCAAGCTGGATAATTTGCTCCCGCTCTCTGTCCTTATCGAGATAGAAATCGACGACATGGGCGATGATCTTGGAGAAAAGCGCAGCAGTGGGCACGACCGACGCAAAAAGGCTGCCGACGAGACAATCCAAAGCACCGTTCCCTGATGGAGAACCCGTAGCCTTCACCAGTTCCTCCAAGAAGTCGTCACTGTGATCACCCCTCATCGCCACCCAACGAAGGACTGAGTCGGTGATGCCTTCAATATTCACCTACGCTCAGGATTCGCAACATAGATCAGGTAGTATCGTACGGGCAACGTACGGAACCTCGCGTCAGCCTCGCGAAATGTCCTTTCAGGAACGGCTCTATCTTGTGGAAGGCATCTTGTGACCGCTCGCGCAAGAACCAATCACGTGATCGATCCGTATTGATGTAAACGTAGCTGACAAGTTGTTGAGCATTTATTCAAACCAGAGGACTTGGGACACTAACTTTGCTACTGTGGCAAGCAATCCATACAGATCCTCTTCGGTAAAAGTGCCCTGAAGATTCTGGGTGGTCTTCAGAGGTAACCCGATCTATGCAGGAGGGTCAACACATGTGGGCTGTGGGAACGACAGAAGCCGTCTCACGATGTAGTTGGACAACCAATGCACTGGAACGAAGTTGATAACGTCTCGCACTAAATCGAGATGTGGGTTGATACCCTTGGACTTCTTTTCCTTGATAAGATACTTCGTGATCGCTGTGAAGGAATCTGCTGCTCTCTCCAGCGCTGCAGTCTTTGTGAGAATCTCCTCGACCTTCCAGGAAACGCAGCTTAGCTAAGAAGACAATAGCTCACGCTGGGCGTACTCACAGGAGTAATGTTAAGGTGGACACCCCCAGTCAAGATGTCCAGCCTCTTTGCAGACCCAGAATTGAAGTTTTCCGAGTTCGAAAGAAGCTGTTGGACGTCTGAGTACCTCACAGCTGGGATTGTGGGTCCTGCTGGCACTGGGGGCCGGTTCCAAGTGTACTTGGACTTGACATCACCAAAGTGATCTTGCGCGTACTCCTTCATCTTTTCCGGAACCAGGAATGGGAAATGAGCATATGTAGACCTCAGAGGGTAGTGATCTGGAAGGTGGCGGAACAACAATTTCGTTAACACGCCACCGTAGGATCCGTCCGACGTATTGGGCTGACAATCATCGAAGCCCCAAGTAGTGAGATTTTGCGCTGCATGATATCTCAGAAAGGAGGGTAAGAACGAGGGTACGAAAGCTACATACGCGTAAAATCAACCGTGAGGAAGCGATCCCCCCGGGTGAGTGCGACAGCGTCGGCCAAAATTGCACGTGAGATAGTGTAACCTGGGCACAGTCCGGCGCCCGGTCCGAATTGCTTCGCCTCCTCCGCTTGCAGGCCGACATAAAGCTCCAAGTTATCGATGTCACGGTACAGTGACGCGGCAGCATCCTTATAGGAGCGTTAGAGTTAGAAGGCAAGAAGTCAACGAGGAAAGGTGTGAGCCAACTCACGGCGATCTCCTTATTTCCATTCCACTCTAGGAAATTCGCATATGCTAATAACTGTCAGTCTCAAAGGTAATAGAGCGAGACTCGAGGAACTCACGTTTCAATCCTAGGAACTTGCGGAACTCGTTCAACTGAAGCAGGAAGGTAAGACCGGGGAAAGTTATAACATGGAGCCCTCACGGTGCAAGTACCCCAAGTCCGACCTTGCTCAATACTCAACAATTCAACTACGCGTAGGACTTCAGGGGTTCCGCGTGCTTTGAAAGCGCTCGCAGACGCTGCCGTCGCTTTCTGAAGGATTTCAGCTAAGTCTTCATCTCTGAAACGGCCGTGCTCGTCTCGAATTAGGCTGTGATGTCGAGGATCAGTATCGCCCCCCCCCCTGTGTAGAACCAAACATCACGAACCTCCCGAAAGTCCACTCCTCTACAGGTTCAGTAGGCAACATCCTCGCTGCATTGGTCGCAAATTCCTCTAGGGCGATCTGTTTCCAGTCACATGGTTCGTCGATGCGTGTGGTAACTTGGTAGTAATTATCTCACTGGTTTAGGATCTCGACCTGGCAACTTGTCGGCAAAATGTTGCTCGATCCACGATGTATCGGCCTCAGATATGGTCGCATGCCAGCGATACAATAAATTGAATTCGACTGAGACAACATTGCCCTGGCCGCGAGGGGAAACGTCATGATTAATATCACGAGAGTTCTACGAGAGGTATTAGCAAAGAGAGAAGAAGTCATACTCGCTGCCTACCGTCAAGGGATCAAGACGCCACGGAGAACCATCGCGTGCTAATCCAAGGATGGCGCCAACGTAGTCGCGCAATATGGTTTGGACGAAGCAGTATGTGTTCACAAGACGAGCACGTTGGAATATTTCTTCATCCTGACCATCACAAACCTCTGAATCGCTGAAAGGTGGATTCTTGAAGTTCCCGTTCTCGTTGATGGCGAGGATTCTTTCCGCCACATACTTCAAAGACAATGAGGCATAAGCACCATGGTGAGGTATAGGTGTAGACATACGTTGTGATTGCGGTTGAAAATGATCAGAAGCGCGCAAACAGCGGGCGGCATGTGAGTCAAACGACCGTCCGCAAAAACGTCCGCCTTGATTTTTCCCGTGCCATCATGTTTACGGACACTATCCACCTGGGCCTGTGAAGTACCATAAAGAGGGCTTAGATCTAGATAGCTGCTTGATTTGTTTATGGACCAGCCCTTCGAGGAGTAGTCAGTGTGGAAGATGTTATGTATGATGATATCCGCAAAGGCAAAGAATAAAGACGAGATTCCACCAGGGTGCGGTACGAATTTATCACGCTTAAGGAGAGTGTCGAAGACCAGGTCCGCGGGTGGCAAAGCAGCGCGAGGCAAGGGATGCTGCGGCGGGACAGTACGAGCATACGGAGAACTTGCCATTCCCAGCGTAGGTAAGAGCGGATTGTAGTATGAACCGTCAGCGGAGCGGTATACGTAGTCGGTAGGCTGCGTCCACGCAGCATGGCTATGCTGAGTCGCATTGGCTATGGGAGGGTTGACGTGAGGGAAGGCGAGGTACGTGCTGGGAGGGTGTGGCAAGTCCTTGTATACTATATGGAAGAGTTGTGAAGACGAACCACTCGACACTGAAGAAAGTGCTTACGTATGCCAATAACGAAGTGCTGCAGCCTCGTGGCAAACTCGTTATTGTTGCCCAACCTGGCCATCAGGGTCAAGACCCTTTCGAGCTATCCAAACGGCCATGAGTTGCAACTGTCGGTGGACAGAAGAGGGGAAGCGCACGAGAAGCTTTCTATCATCGATGTTATCGCCAAGGGTAGCAACAGCGTTAATATACGCAGGCTGTCGAAAAGGTGAAGGAACGTAAGCGGCGCGCAACGAGAACTCGCATAATGAACAGACACGGACAAGATCAGCAGGCGTAAAGGGTGGGCCGTGCTCGACGACATTCTTGATTTCGTCAAAGGAACGGTCCAGCAAGGACGGGAAGTGACGCCCGCCGTAAGTATCAAGAGGAGCGCGGGAGGCGGACAAAAACTGAGAAGCAGAATGCAAGCCGTCGAAGACGGATTCAACACCAGCGCGTATGGAGGACATTGTAAGGGGGATTTTAAAGCTCGGTGGTCTGAAAAGAAGGTAGACTTGGGGTCATGATGAAGCAGAAGGCGACGGATATTTATACGGAACGTTGCCCGATTCGAGAGGCTGTACAAGGCGAGATAGAGGGATGATGGAGAAAGCGATGTCAGGCACGCCAGTCACCACCCTCCGCGTCGTAGCTCGTGTGAATCCCCATTTATCATTAATATCATCCTGGAGGCGCTCATAGGCTGATGGGCCCGCTTACAGGTCGTTACGGATAGAGGGTGTTCCGTAATACCATCGTTCAAACGCATCAATATACTAGTACGATGATCGTAGTCATTGTTGATTGACACCAATGGACGGGTGATCGTCTCAAACATCAGTCCCAGCACGGCGCCTCGAATTGGTCATGGAGTGCACAACGAAGCGTAACGCCGAGAGCACCCCGGTAATATTGTCTCTTTTCGTGACGCACGTGTCCCGTTTCCGGTGTTTTTCGAGTTCCATCGACTACGTATAACGTAGTTCTACGAAGCCAAGTCCATGTGGATTACTGTACTAACCTAGCCCGAGCAGCCTGAAACCGATCATGGCTGTGTTCATTGAGAGTTACATGCGTTCAGTGCCGTGGCCACTTTACCTGACACGGCGGGCAAGAGTGGGGTGTAGGCGCTTTTACATGACCTCGGAGCTCGCTTATAGTCAACTTATCAAGTCATAATATACTCACCACTAACACTGCAGGCATTTTCCAATGGAATTCAATTCAGTCGGCTATTTTGCGAGATCTGATTGGTCAGATTTTTGCAACTGAATTGGATTTCATTGGAAAATGCCTGCAGTGTAACTGGACTCAAATGTCATCTGAAATTATATTAAGGTTGTTGATTCCTCCTTATATGTCACATTATTATAAATATGACAACCCAAATAATTTAAAATCAATTGCATGCGGAGGAGAGACCCACTTATTTGCGATCTAAATTGTCGTTTTTATGGCTAAAAATAACTATTTAGTTTGCATAAGTCGCAAATAAGTGGATCTCTCCTCCGCATGCAATTAATTTTGAATTATTTGGTTTGTCATATTTATAATAATGTGACATATAAGGAGGAATCAACAAAGTATTCAATTGCCTTAATATAATTTCAGATGACATTTGAGTCCTGGTGAGTATATTCAGGATTAAATGACTGATAAGGCTGACTATAAGCGGGCTCCGCCTACCCGCTCTTGCCCGCCCGCCGTGTGACTGTCCTCGCCTCAGTTTATGAGTGCTCGAGAAAACCTGGTACCTCTCAGCACTTTCATGCAAGGGGCACTCATGACTTTAGAACGGATGAGCGTTTCTCAGGCTCCAAATGACGCTGCTCCTGCGTTCACAAGAGACTCTAAATACTTTCAGCGACAATGACCACTGCTTCCATTCCATATACAACTTCCTCAGAACAGAACTACCGTTTCGAATACCGTATATAATACGAATAAAAAAAGCATCATCGTGCCAGAGAAACACACGCGTCCTGCAGTCCGACGGTATTCTAAAGGAGGATGGTTCGAGTCTGAGGGATTAATAAAACCCATGGGGAAGAGAAAAGGTTCGATAGATATATGCCGGTATAAAACATCACTGAGCCAAGGCACCCAATAAATAACGAGATGCGGCAAACTTGAAATTGATGCAAAAGAAAGCAAACGTTTCGTCGCTGCCAGCTCACCAATTAAGACTGCTTTGTGTCAAAATGGGTGCAGAAATGGCGCCAGGTACGACGGGGCCTCTGCGTTCGCGCACGCTCTCAGGACTGATCCGGTGACTGTGCTGAATCTGTGATCCCGGCTGTACCACATACTGTGTCTGCGCTTGTACGATGGGTACAGTCGACTGTGCAACTATCTGTTGCTGTCCGCGCAAACTATCCTCCGCAAAATAGAAACTACGCCTACGTTGTCCACCGACACTGTCCTGGTCAAACTCGCGGCCAGCCCGGTCAGGGTATGGGTCATTGGGTATGTTAGGATCGGACAAGCGGCGGTGACGCAATTCACGGCTGCGCTTAATACCGCTGAAGACGAGTCCACCGAGGATGATGAGCGCTAGGCCACCAAGCGCGCTAACAACACCGATGATCGTGTTTCTCCGTGACTTGTCCCCAGGAGAAGAGGTACTTTCCGGGGACCCAGGGATAGCACTGGGATTGGGGACCGAAGTCAACGCAAACGCCCGGTCAACTTGGTTTGCGAGCTGATAGTACGGGAATGGAGCTTGATAGAACTGGGACGATGCAACCTTGATTTGGTTTGCCAGATCAGAAACGCGATCGCTCGGGATGTAAAAAAGGCACTCGGTACGCAATTTGCCAACATCCTGGGGCCCTTGGTATGACAGTCCGGGTATGTATACTTGCAATGCGAACACTGGAGCATATGGAATGTCGAGAGCATGAGTAAGGATAACTGGCATCCAGGCGAGTATTTGCCCCTGAGATTGGGTATTTTGGGCGACGAACTGCCATGGAAGGAAGTCACCAAAGAGGATACTACAGAGGGTATATCCACTGGGCAAGTCAACTGTGGTGGGAGGATATATACGCGCAGGGAGGTCCGACGGAAGGGGAGCTACTGAGCCTGATACGGTGTTGGAAGGCATCACAAGGGATAATGTTGTGGTAGGGGCGTCAGGATTAGTCATTGTGAGGGACACCGACGAGCTTGTGACAGTTGCACCCAACAGGGAAGTCGCCGTGAGGTAAGAGTATTGCGTATTCGTAGGAGGCGAGAACGTTGGAGAGGATGGGCCGGAGGACAGCGTCGAGGGAGGACCAGTCGAGGGAGTAACCGAGTCAGTAGTGCCCGATGGGAAGGATATTACGGGGGGAGAAGACAAACTATCCCGGCAGCCGAATTCAGTAAAGTGACCAAAAGAAAATGCTTAACATGGACGTACGTAGAAATAGTGCCAGAACTAGTCCCGCCGGTCGTCGGTACGCTGTCTATCCCGAAGGTAGCGAGGGTGTCACCCGTAGGCTGACTGACAGTCGAAGAGGTGCCACTTTGAAGACTTGGGTTCAGGGTGGATGACGAGGTGAGAGAAAAGCCATTACTTGACGGTGCGCCTGAACTGCTAGGGCTTGGCGTCCCAGGGGAAGAGCTGCACAGACCCAAGGCAACCCCAGAGGGTCCACAGGGTTCGATGGAGGAAGAAGGCGAACCCAGTGACGAAGTTAACGTCGGCGAGGAAGGTGACGTCAGTGACGGTTGTGACGAAGACTGAGAGGAAGACTGCGTAGAACCTGCCAGAGGTATTGAGGATGTGGGAGTATTGATGGGAGAGCTGGGAACGGTCGTGCAGAGGCCCAAGGCCAGGGCATCAGATCCACAGGTTTGAATTGGTGCAGAAGATGTAGATGGGGGTGATGACGACTGACGGTCAGTGGGTGAAAGAGAAGTAGGTGGGGGTGGGGATGTAAATTGTTCACTTGTCGAAGTAACCGGAGGGGTTGAAGGTGGCGACGACGAAGATGGAGACATCAATGTCCCGGTCCCAGTCGTGGTGGTGACTGGACTGGACGAAGGAAGTGGCTGCGAAGACGAAGGCGGCGTTGATGCCGGGTTCGACGATGGGGGGACTACACAGACACCATTGGATAAGATCAAGTCAGGCGCACAGACCACTGGTAAAGAAGCAGCAACGTTCGACGGAGGCGATGGAGATGGAGATGGAGATGGAGATGTTGTCGACTGAGCACTCGTTGGAAGCAAGTCGGGCGACGACGTCTGGGACGAAGATGTCTGAGGCGGGGTGGAAGGGGTGGAAGATGGAGATGCTGTCGATGGAGGAGCACTCGTTGGAGAAATGTCGGGCGACGATGTCGGGGAAGGAGATGTTTGAGGCGGGGAGGAAGATGTAGATACTATCAACTGTACAGGATTCGTTGGAAGCAAGTCGGACGACGATGTCGAGGAAGCAGATGTCTCAGGCGGGGGGGAAGAAGATGGAGGACTAGATGGCTTCTCGGTCGAGGTAGGAGAAGGGGACTGGCTACTGGCAGGCGAAGTTGACGGGGAAGGCACGATGCAATTCCCAGAAAGATCCAAGCCTAAAGGACAGGAGGCAATCGGAGAGAGAGGTGACGAGGACGGGCTGCTCGTCGGTGATGATGAAGAGGTTGGGTCGCTCGTCGGTGGTGAAGAAGAGGGCGCGTTGCTTGACGAACTACTCATTGGTGGGGAAGAGGGCGGATCGGTTGTGGACGTTGGAACTGATGATGACGGTGCTCCTGGTGGGTCGGTCGTGGTAGGGGGGATGGAAGTCGTTGGATCAGTAGAGGAAGGTTGGTCGGAGGTAGAGGTGCCCGGCGGGGTCGAGGAGTTACCAGGACCTGCTGCAAGTGGTGAGAAAGATGAAAAGGTGATGAGTGGGATGACTTGCCAAGAACGCCCTCTGCTGCACCAGACAAATTTTTGACGACGTCGGGAATGTCGAGCCGGCGATGAAATCCCTTATTAAACGCGAGGGAACGACGGTGAAGAGGGGGTTGACCGTGAACAAGAGGATGAGCAGCAAAGAACAAGGAAACGAGAAGAAGAGCGAGGAAAGAAACTTTGTGGATGAAAAACATTTGAGAGACAAGAAACAGAGAGTGAGGAGGGACGAATCTAAAGGAGTGTGGTCGCACGAAAGGAGTGCAAAGAAAAAAGGAAGGAGAGACACTGGTCGGGCGGGGAAGCGATGAGGGCGTTGCAAGCGACGGCCGCACGGAGTTACAGCCCTTCGCATAACGGTAGGCTATTATTCAGCCGTTCGCATAAGGATAGGCTATTACTCAAATTACATATAGGCGGACTCTGAATTTAGAGTCCGCTTGTGAGCCAGCGACGAGCAGACTAAGGATGACTAATGACAAGCTGGGTAACACAAACCGCTATCGCAGCCTGGAGCCAGACATCTTACCTGGGAGACTGAATGCTGGCTAGTCTTGTTTGGAAGGTGCAGCAGAATGGCAACAGTACAGCAATCCATGAGGGCATTGCTGGTTTTGTTTCTGGGAGACAACAGTGGAAGAAGGGGAACTCGGATGGACACTTGTCAATAGACACTTACCGTAGCACCCAATAAGTTCTGAAGCCTGGGATGACCCCTCACGACGAGACCCCTCATCGTCCTCGGGCGAATCCCTGTGTATTCAGCTATTGTCGTATCACTTAGGCCAAATTCTAGTGACGTTCGAAGGGCCATCTCCTCTCTAACTTACTTTGGAGATGTGTTGACACATCAGTGCTGGGTGTGAGATGGCGAAGGTGCATAGTGCTCAGTTTCAAAATTTGACTCCGCCCTATGCGTGTATTTGTTAGCGTCTAGGCCTATTTTTTAAACGGCTCGGCTGTAAAACCTGGAGACGGAAACGGAGACGAGGCGGGCTACTCGCTCGGCCGCAGTACGACCTAATTTGATCGCAGTTCACGTGCATTACGGTAAAAATGGAAATATCTACTCCTCGCTGCAACTACCCCAAATCTGGAACTTAAATGAACCCGATCTGCGCACAATCATCAGACCCTATCCGTGTGTGCAACAGCCGCTCCAAACCCACCTTATTGGCCACATCCAGTGCGTCGTGGTCCGACGTCAACCGCACGTATGCCTTCTTCTTTCCGTCAGGTCTGCACACCATCACCTTAGCGTCGCTTTCGTACTAAATGCATCTACTAACCGGTGCAATGTGTTCACTTTGGCCGCCTGAACACCCCACAATTTATTCACCGCATCCTTGATTTGCCGCTTGTTCGCTTTGATGTCAACCAGGAATACAAGAGTGTTGTGTTCTTCAATCTTCTTCATCGCGGATTCAGTGTTCAGAGGTCTGATCATCATCGCTAAGATCCGCTTCCGATTCTGTGAGGAAAAGACGCACGAAACGATGATGCGGTATTCGTCCATGCGAGGCGCATGCAGTACACTCTTGCGTTGATACTTAGGTTCACGTGGGAGGCGCAACGTCTTTGGTCGGTGGAAAGACACACTTGTTCGTGGCGTGCGGGAAGAGTGCGAGTGCACGCCCTGCAGCGCAGCTTTCTTGGCTGTCTTGGCCTTAGCTACCGCCTTCGTCGCTATTTAATAACCACTCAGTCTCGCTCTACCACGCAACAGCCTCCACAACGGGGCGTACCTTTTGCGGCAGGTTGAGCGACCTTGACCTTTGCGCTCTTTGTGGTAGCCATTTTTGCGTTTGTCTGAAGAGTTCGACAAAAATGAGGATGTGGTCCTGCGAACAAAGCGCGAGATGTCAACAGAACTCATGCGGGTCACAAGCGGGTTCGTAGGAACAAGGTGCCCCTGCAAAGAAAGACTGCTGTTGTTTGTCATCCACACCCTCATCATTCCATCCACCTCTTTACTCTGACCATGATAGCCAAAATTTCTCTCCATATTTCAAGGACATTGTAACCACGGTCAACAGAAATCATGTCCATGGCTCACCTTGTCTAGAGGATGAATTGCCTGAGTCCTCAAGGTCAGAAGGCAAAAGAGGATAAGGTTTGGTTTGCGGCGTTGATTGCCGAATTGGGGAATGGGAATTTGGGAAACAACCGAACCACACCTCAGTACTCAGCCGTACTGTACCGTAATCACTCCCCCCTTCTCTCTCACGTTATGGTACGCACATGACACAACATTGCCATCGCAAGTATAAAACCCCTGCCTGCGTAAATGAAGATCCTTCTATCTTTGCCGCAGACTGCCGACATCTCATACTCATACTCGACACTACCTCTTCATATTTAGACAGACATATGAAAATTAGAAAGACCACTAGTTTCTAGCGGAGGATCTCTCGAGGGGCACGACGGCATCACGCATCCCAGACCCGCAGATTGTGGTTCCCAAAATTATCCACTTCCTGTGATTCAATTCTGCGATGCCCGGCAGTCTTCGCTGCTTCTACAGCTTCTAGAACCTGCTTTGATTTTCACACAATGTTTACACTGGATGGGACTCTCACATGCACATACAGTTTCCTACGGGTAGTGATTTGAGTCAGGGAATGGACAGCGCATTCGGAACATGTCATATTGGTCGTGTCCATCACCTCCGGAATGACAGGCATTCTAGTGGCGCCAGGCCAGGCTACGAAAATGTCCGAGAGAGATTATGAGAACATGTACCACCAGCGAGATTGTTGGATACTTCCCCACATTGCCCGTCGATAAACATTCACTCCGCCCGTCTTGGCTCTGATATATTCCCCTGAATCCCCTCGCGAGCCTGCAGCGGACAGGCGAACTTGAATTTGCGTCGGATATTTGAGCCAGTCGATCATATAATTCTATCACTGATTCATTCTCTTTCCGAGTTGGAAAAATGATCGATATGGGGACACACAGGCCAGTTCATCGCTGTTGCGTACGATCGACAAGACTTTTCAGTTACGCGGGAACCAGCATCTCTTGGATTTCCCTACTCTGTTACACTGCCACCTACTCAATGTGCATAGCTTCTGGAAATGCGCCAATGTTGTACTCCCACCTTTGGGGAAAGGTGTGATGGGTTGTTCGTAACTATATGGCTGGCGGTCTATGCTCCGTGTGCGAGCCCGTTGGGTAAGCAACCCACACTCCTGCCCATTTGAAGTCAGACTGCAAGATTATTAGCTCCGAGTCGGCGCTTCCAATTCCAGGCCTGAGCAGCGGTCCGTGAAGTTGTCCTTGTCGCGTAGTCGATTTGGAGCCTACTTGCCAGCCATACAACTCCAAGAAGAACCTGTTGTCTTGCATTTCACCGGTGTATACAATCATGATACATGATGGACGACCTCGGACGGATTTTAAAAGGATCCAATCCACAAGATCTCGTCGTCACGGCAGGCCCGGTCCGAGCAGTCCGTGTTACATAGCTCCTCTCAGGGTTCTCCGTCAAGGCGCGCCTGCATGCGCTGCGGGCTTGGTTGACCTCAACGTCAACGATCAACACAAAATGCAGGACTCCAATAACTGGTACAGCCTGCAACGCTCAAATGCTGACCAGAATGCGTACTCCATACAAGATCCAGCTCCGAATACCTCTACGCTTGCCCCTGCCGGTTTTCATGATGCTCAGGCGTTGCCATCATTGTACTCTTTCGCGTCGACCGCCCGGCCTACACACGGTGAAGGGTTTAGCCCCAGTCTTTATGCGTTCACTCACTATCTACACTGCAGTGGCTCGTCACCCTTCTCAGCTATCCATGGGCGCACACTCGTCTTCTTATGCACAGCCTCAATATTACAACGCAAATGGCTATCACTGTCCTTCACCTAACCCTCCGCCTTACACGGAATATGCGACCGAGTTGAATCGTGCACCGCCCCTACGGCATACAGAAGCTGAATCGAATTACTGGACAACCGTCGGAGGTGACACGTCGAGGTATCATGGGGGGCACGTCAATAGGCATGTCCTTCTTATTACGTCTTCTATAGATGACTATATGCGTCTGCCTCATCTAGCCAGTATCAAGAACATCACCACCATATGCAACATGGACCTCACCATACCTACCCATCCTATCCCTCCAGTGCTCTCGCGCAGTCCGTGTTTCCCCAGAGTGTGCCCTCATTTTCCTATCCGCCGCCGCCTCCCCCGGCTATGCACTCCTCGTCATCTTCACTTGCTTATGCGCTTGACGAGCGTGCAATCCCTCAAAAGAAGCAGTGCCCCCAGCCAGACGGCACGCCTTTTTACAACAATTATCTGGACAAGTCTAGCCGTGAGCTCGAGCGTGCGCAGACCGCAAAGTACATCAACCCCCCCATCTCTTCGCGACGTGACAGGAGCTTCAGTATACCACGATATTCTAGTCCCGACCCCCTCGAACTTCCGCCCAGCCAATCTGTCACACCGCAGAAACGCAAATCCTTAGAGTTACTCCAGTCTCCGTCAGTAAAACGAACGCAAGCGCTGCATCGAACGCCATCTTCTTCATCGCTTGTTGGTCCACCCACCACACCTGCTTCGTCGTCCCAAGGTTCCTTTTCTACTCAAGGGACCCCTGCCCCTTCGCAGACTACTTCTTCCTCTCGAATCGTACCAACGTACAAGCCCAAGATGCGGGCATATATCGAGGTACCCCCTGCGCCTAGGTTTCTTTCGACGCAACAACCCACTCAATCTGGGAAGAAGAAAGTAAAGCCACAACTTGCATCACACGGAAGCAAGGACAGAGCAGAAATAGATAGATGGGACGACCTAGGGGGATTCGGGCCTGAAGAAGATTCTCCTCGCAGGCCAAGGAAGACAGGCCTTAGCATGCCGGAAGCTGGGAGGTCCTCTGCGAAGCGCACTGGGGATCGAGATGACCGAGGTGATACACCCGTATACGTCGTTAATCCCCTACTGACAGCTCTTACCCATATAGCACCCCTAGAGAAGCTAATAACTCTACTCGAAGATATCTTTGAAGCGGAGGACTCTCTTCCTGCAGAAGCCGACCAAGAATCTCTTCCAACCGACTTCTTTTCTCCTCTTACTACTGAGCCTTCTAGGCCGCAGTTGCACCCAAATCTGGTCCGCAAGCTGACCAAGCTCATTTCTCAGCTCACCGGCCCCATGAGGCGACATCGTTCCTCAACAGTCACTGCACTGGTACCACACGTTCCAGGTCCTTGCAGCATTGGGGACGTAAAGACGAGCATCCTTTCTCGTTTTCTGAGGATCCTCGAACGGAGTGTGCGTGCCGGCGAAGACCTTGATCCATTTAAAGCCGATAAACCCCCCGAAATTCGCGCCTCTACTTCGCCTAGCAAGAAAAGCAAGGTCTTCAAGAAGCCCGACACCCCATTAGGAGGCGACGAACCGCAGGCGGATGCAAATGTGGACGCCGCCGAGCCTCCTTCAGTGACTGATTCAGACCTCGATCATCTCGCCCATACTCTCGAAGTTGCACGGGATAGTATCCTTGCTGCGGATTGTTGCATCGCATTGCTTGGTGCCGATCGTTTGCCAAAGCAGGTATACTCAGAGGAGCTTATCACGGCCTGCCTTGGTGCCGTTAAGAATCAGCTTGAGCGAATTGTATACCCTTTTGTTGAAAGCTCGGATACATCCACCCTACTATTGCACGTGTCCAAACACGAAAAGGCACACCGTGCTCAGATTGCGGAAGTGTTTCAGGTATTGGCCTCTGTACTTCCGAGAATCAACAATCTGGTCTGCGCCGACACCATTGCAATGTCGGACTCGATCATTATTCAGGGGGTTTACATCGCGATCGGCCCATTCTTTGTAGCGGAGGCTGGGGCCAGTGATAGCAAGGGAAAGAAAGAGAGCTTCGTGGTGAACACCCTCGGTCAAACTGCTATGCGTGGCCTGAGGTTGGAGGCGCTATCACTCATTCGGAGTGTACGTTCTACGGGGTCCTATCGACGTCACTCTCATCTTTCTGAGCTTCGTTTTGCAGATATTCGCTAATCACGAGGATCAACGCCCATGGATCATTGAAGAGATCCTTAGCTCCTTGATCAAACTTTCCGATACAAAGCAGAAGGCGGGACAGTTTCGGTGCGTACAGCGACAACTCGATGGTACAGTCTCTCACGGCTCGTCTCAGACTTCGTGACGGGAGGTCAATACGCACCGTCTCTGCGCTTCTGCTTCAACTCGTTCAGACTTCTGCGCATGGTGTGCGAGTCCAGGCAAAGCGGCTTGCCAAGGCACGACAGCAAGCTCTTGCCTTGCGGCGGCAGGAAAGTGTGGCGGAGACGCCGTCGGAGAATTCCTCAGGTCCCCTCTTGGGTGAGAAGGACAATGAGGTACCACTTCCTCCCTTAAATCGTACACCACCTAATGAGATATCCTTGTTTCAGGAAATTCAACTTTACATGTCCGGTCTTGAATCTGCGACGAAGGCTGCGAAGACTATCGTTTTGTTCCTTACACAGAGATCTGGCAAGGCCAAAGCGACGAAGAATTCCAACGAGGCTGAGTATAGGGCGATTTTTGACAACCTTGTATCTGATCTCCTTGCTGTCCTCTTCTGGCCTGAATGGCCCGCTGCCAGTCTTCTGTTAGGTATCATATGCAAGTTTATGGTGAGCGTCATATCCTCTCTGCAGCACGCATATGGGTACATATCGCATCTTGGTTAGGTCTCGTCACTCGATGACGTGAAGTCATCCAGCCAGACTGACAATAACGCCGCGAAGACCATGGCGTTAGATCATCTAGGCGTGATTGCTGCCCGAATACGCTCAAGTATGTTGAAATTGAAGGAGGGTTCTGAGGGTGACGGGTTTATTGGCTTGAAACCTCTCGACGAAGTGCTTCCTCCGCCTTATATCCAAACCGCGTACTTATCGTTATATAGGTCCTGTCTCGCACGAGCGTCAAACATTTGGAACGACTAGCAACTGCACACCAAGATCTAGCGACTCACCTGGCGAAGCGGTCGGCCCAAGATCAGGCTTATGAAGTAAGACGCGTCAACGTCTTGGTTCGACAGTAATTAATCTAGCACAGAGCGCACGCGAACTTACTGCTGTAACATGGGGTCAAGAACTTGCTATTGCTCTCAAGCACTGCAACACGTCGCTTCGGCATCGCGATGATTTCGAGGATGAGTCATCCTCTTTGCTGTCGTTCGGACGCAAGGCCAAGTCGGCCCTACGTGAAGTTTGGAAGGAATCAGCCACAGACGTCTTCGATATAGGGTACGCGCTATCTTATGGCCGTCTCCTGTACTCATCAAGCCTTCTCATAGATCCCCGGAAGAGGTTGCGCGTATTGATCGACTTGGAGAAGAGATCGGCATTGTCCAAGACCTGAGAAATTCTTACCAACCAATTCTCAATGTTACGCTGCTTGCCCTCGACGCCCCGCCCGTTTTTGTACGCACAAAGGCACTGCGAGCGTTGGGCCAGATCGTCACGAGTGATCCCACAATATTGACGGCTGTGCGCGTTTTTATCTTACAACCTGCTAACCATTTGAATTAATTCTTGATAGGCGAACGTACGGAGGGGGATCGAGAGTCACCTCCTCGACAGTTCACCTGCAGTTCGCGATGCTGCCGTGGAGCTTATTGGAAAGTATGTGATAGAATCCCCCGAGGTGGCGGGCGATTACTATCAAAAGATCGCGGATCGTATTGCTGTACGTTGGATAACCGTCTCGGTACGAAATCTCCTGAACGTCCACAGGACACTGGATTGGGCGTTCGCAAACGTGTGATCAAGCTCCTCAGGGCCTTCCATGGTGTTACCGACGACATCAAGCGCCGCACGGACATATGTACAAAGCTTGTGCTAAGGATGTTTGACGAGGACGATACCGTCAAAGACCTGTCCATCAAGACGCTGGAGGAGTTGTGGTTTATGAACACGGTATCCCAGCCAGCTCTACAAAAGCTACGGAATGGCACCCACGGCCCAGACCAGCACGATAAGACACAACTTCTGAACAAGGTATCCGTTATAATGGGCGTGGCGGCGAGCTTCAGAGACCGACAATCTCCTCTGGAGGATGTGCTCTATAAGATTATGGCATCTAAGGATGACGTTGATGCGAGTCAACTTCATGCACGCTATAGCGAGATTTGCGAGGCTTTAATCGATGGTCTTGTGGATGCGTCTGAACTCCCAGGTTTTGTGCGCGAAATTCCCGTTATGATTCTTTCACACGCAACAACTAAATGGCTTGACTTAGACGGTCATCAACTGCATTCGAACCATCTACCTGCTCAGCTCCGCGTATCCGGCTATACTTTCTGGTTCTAATGCGTCCACATTGCTACCGTACCTCAAGAACGCCACTTCGGTATGCATCTTTTATGATTGATGTTTACACTCCTTCATTTTTCTCTAGACAGAGGAACAAGTGACATCCGATTACCTTCTCAAAATTTTTCGAGTGTCGATTCCACACATGCCCAAGACCGCTGCCAAGTTTGGCAGCGAGCTTCAGCTAGCGTTGCAGCCCATGATCCTGAAGCCATCAACTGCGGGCGGTGTTCAGGTAGGCGATCAACATCAGGGGTAGGTTTGATGAATTACACAGAGATTTAGGCGCTGCAAGAAACTGTTGCGTGTTTATGCGCGGTTGTTCAACATTTGACGCATGACTTTACTCGTCTTGTCGGCCTTCTAAAGTCATGCAACGGTAAGCATAACCCATCGTTCCATCGTCCTACACTTATCCTCCTCAGCGCGTCTTCAATCCGCAACCCAAAAGGAGCAGACGACCCCAACTGACTTGCGCACGCTATCCATTCTGATTTTCATTATTTCACTTCTTGTCGAACATTGTAACTTTGATCACCTGAGAGCTGAGCAACCCAGTATGTGGTTATCAGTCACGTGATGGGTGTCGATTTACGCCATGTCTCAGATCTTTCAACGGACCTCGACACGATCTCCAAGGTGAGCTTGTGTGTCCCGCACCTTTGGCTCTACTGAAGCTTTTCCCAGGGCTCCATCATCGAGCATGTCTATAACAGTCTCCTGAGCCTTTATCAAAAACACTCTGAACCGGGTCTCCGCGGACGCACTCTGCAATGTCTTGGTAAGAGTCGCAGCTTTTCTCATCCCCCTTTATATCTCACCATGTATCAGGTTTTCTCTTCCGTGCGCAGCCTACGTTAATGACCTTGGACTCATCCGCGATGATCATGGACGCGACGTTCGCGTCTCAAGAGGAGGAAAGCCGTGCACGCTTGCTGAAAATCATGCAGGAGTTCCTTCTATCCGAGGCTGCCAAGCACGCCCAGAAAGAAAAGGGCAAGACGAACGCAAAAGTCAAGCAAGCCCCAACAGATGTCAACATGGAAGAACTTGTCGGCAATACTGACGGGTTCGCCGACTCTGGGTAAGCATCCCATAAAGGGTAGAGACGTATGTCGTGCTTATGACCGGCACAGTGTTAGTTCCGCGATTGTGCAACGTTATATGGACCCGATCTTGGACGCAGCACTATCACAACATCCGCAGACACAGGGTGCCGCCGTTGACATCCTTAGTTTCACGATAAAGCAAGGTCTGGCTCATCCGCTGCAATCTTTCCCCGTCATCGTAGCCCTGGAAACAAGCCCGAATATGGCATTGAGCGCCCGTGCGAGCGCCCTCCATTCAGTGCTACACAGCAAGCACGCTTCGCTCCTCAACTCTCGGTACATTATCAGCGCACGGGCGTCGTTCTCATACCAAGCCAAGCTTGCACAGGGACGTGGACCTTTCAGCGTTGTCGAAGGTGTGCGCGGCGGCACCGCGTTGTTGCACCGTTGGTTTGCGCTTGTTCGTGAGAAACGCGGACCGAAATTAGAATTTCTCAAAGCTCTGGTGCGCGCGTTCGACGTGGGCACCTCGCTGGTCGCTGCGCAAGAAGACGTAGACTTTGCGCGATACATGGCTGAAAACTTTGCCGCGTTTGACTACAAGACTCAGGAAGAGGTGCTCCTGGTCGTCAGGAGCCTCACAAATGTACTGTCGACTGCTGGGATGCAGTGCGTAGAGGCGTTGTCTCCCAGGCACCTGTTGGCGCAGCTGCAAGCGCCGACTAACCCACAGCCACCACCAACGACGACGATCACGGTGACTCAAGTAGACAGCGGAGAGGGATGTATGTTAGATGCTACGATTACAGGCGAGCAAACCGAGCAAAGTAAAACTCGTCTTGTGATTTGTCTTCGGTGTTCGGCTTTACTTACGAGTAATCACAGCGACGACGACAACGACGGCATGGCAGACGCTCGAAAAACTCCCGTTATTGCGAACTTCCATCCTGATCACCATGATTATGCTCCTCAAAACCCATCTGAAGAACCTTTATGGGCTCACGGAAGAGTGCGTATTACATCGTCAAGTCGTTTTCCCGCTTGCATGACGTGTGGATACAGGAAATGCCTCAAGTGGGTGATAGGCAAGAAGAACGCACTGGGTGATAGACCAGCGACTCGTCGCACGGGTGCAGCCGCTGCACCGTTGACTTGGGCGCGTCTCCCATTTGCAACGCAGCCGCTGGTCACGACGGCCCATATGGCCGCTCAGCGAGACACGGTGTGGCGTACCTTATTTACGAATGGGGGTCTTTACTCACACATCAAGCATTCTAGTTCTTGGAGATTTGGAACGAAGATGGGGTCACAGCCGAGCCAGAAGATGACTTTTCATGAGAACGCGTCGAACACATGAAGTTAAATTGCGCATTTCCTTTCCGGATATTGAGATGGAGGTGACGAAGTTGTACAATATACCTGTCATCCGCAATCTTGTACATTTGTGCATATCATTATCCCTCTTTGAGTTGTTGGTCGTAGTTATAAATCCCTTGTTGTTCCTCGTACAGATCAAGATGCTAGGCTTGTAGTATTGGTAATGGTATCTGTAACTCACACGATGCACAAGAAAAAGTGTGTTATACGCTTATCTTGGTTATATGTCCCCGTTCTGCCATTGTGATTGATCGATGAAGCCCTCAGGTCGTACAACTTTGCCATCCACGAATATGATGGGCCCACGTGGGATCTCGTCAGAGCGGAGAAGTTGGCGGGCAGGTTCGTCGAGGATAGGATCGTCCTCGAAAGAAAATGGGAGTGTGCCTCCGTAAACTTGCGGGAGCGAGTCAGCATCGATGAGCTGGAGAAGGGTAGGGCCTGGATCTGTGCCAAGGACATGGACCTTATTGCGGGTCCCCTCATCGAACCAGGTCTAAGGGCAAGTCAGATAAAGGTGGGTGCAAGTGTGATTGTCTGGGTGAAAGGAGAGAATAGAGCAGGGGACAGCGCACCTTGATCCAGCTCCAGACAGTTGGGAAGAAGGCAGGGGCGTTGATAATGGCAATTCTGTGAAGGGTTTCAGGATAGTGTGCGGTGGCGAGTTCAGAGGCCTGCTGAAGGTGGCGACGGAGGGACCACATCAAGCCGAGGGAAACACCACCAAGGTCAACGATCGAGGTCGATGCTGTGATGGGCGGAGATGCTTGGGATGACGAGGATGACGTGGGAGCACCAGGGGTTGAAGAGGGAGGGGTAGAGCGTGGTAGAGCAGAACAGAAGGGGAGGGTGAATCGGCACATTAACTCCCAAAGAGCGACACTATTGGGGGAGAATACGTGTGTAGGAGAGTGTGGGCTTTGGAGATGTCTCAAGGAGGGTGACGGGAGACGCACATGCGTTGGTAGCGGCGCTCCTCTGGGACGGCGTTGAGCTCCTTTTGGAGAGGGCCTGTGAGGGATGCGAGACGGAAGACATACACGGGTATTCCATCCTGTTATGTAACCGTCGAGTCCAGACGGTTATCGAACGACCGATAGATTGCGGGCTCACCTTGTCCCGTCGCCCGGTCCAACGTGGATAGAAGCGTTTGGCAGATTCGAGCTCGTCTGGGTCAAAGGTGGTGTAGAGGTTGAGCACGTCGTTCTTGCGCCTCCAGGCCTCGGTTGCGGCAAACTGCTTGTGGGCCTTTGCGGGATCAAACTTGCGAGCGCGAAGAAAGCGACTGGAGATATAATTAGGGCATTGCTAAAAGTAGAGCGGAGAAGACGGACAGGAGAGTGGCGTCGTCGTGTGAAGCGGGGAAGTGAGGTGACGGTGGTGTGTAGAGATCTTGTTCGGCGAGGGTGCGCTTGAGGGTGTCGAGCTCCGAGTCCATGGATGGGGATAGCATTATCGTACTCTCTCGATTGGTCGTTAATTACGGATAACCGGACCGTGAACAAAGCCGAGGCCGAGATGACCGAAGCCCATTTTGTTTATTTACGATTGCAACGCGTTTTGGAACCTGCCACAATAATTAATGTTCCCATTCCCATATCCCCTCCTCTCCTCTTTTCTCTTCCTCGTCTCTACCTCCATCCTTTACTTGCTGAGGCCCCTCTTTTTTCTCATCCTAGCACGTTTCCGTTCTCCCCTTCGTCTTCTCCCGTCCCCTCCGTCCCCCTCTTTCTTTCTCGGAAACCTGGCGCAACTGGCTGACAGTGAGAATAATGACATCTTGAACTCCTGGATAGAACAGTACGGCCACACCTTCACCTACCGTGGCTTCATCAACGGCCATCGCTTACTTACCACCGACCCTCTTGCTCTCTCCTACATCCTCGGGCATGCTTATGACTTTCCAAAACCCGACTTTATCACGGATGCCCTTGCAGAAATGGGGGCAGGGCATGATGGCCTCCTCACCGCCCAGGGTGACGTGCACAGGCGACAGGTCTGTCCCCTCCCTTCTCGGTTACCGTTGCATCGCCCCTTGTCTCATAGTGACCTCTTCAGCGCCGGATCATGGTATCGTACATTTCAGTTTGCCATGTTACCCTGGTCCCCTTAAATCCTGTGCCTGTCACTACAGAACCAGGCCTTTTCGACCTCCCATATCAAATCTCTCATACCTATTTTTCGTGAAAAGGCCGAGCGTGTGTGCATCCTCACATTGACCTCATATCCCTAGCCCGGTTCTCACGCCCTTTCTCCACCAGCTGCGCGATATATTTGTACAACTCGTAGGTACACCTACAACTTGCCCACATCCCGTCTCGCTATCGCCATCCCGGATTTCGACTCGTCACCCACCAGGCGAGACCGTGCACAGCCACGCGTCATCTACTCATCAAACTGAACCTCCCCTAACTACCCTATCCACAAGCACCGTGGATGTTCTTGCTTGGCTAGGTCGCGCCACTCTCGACGTCATCGGGGAAGCCGGTACGATCTCTACCGATTCCACTCGGTCGTACCCTTATTCTCACCTCAGGGTTCGGCTACTCCTTCCACTCCCTCCCACCGCAGGGTATGGATCCTCGCAATGCTGACAAGTCCGAAAATGAGCTTGCGCGTGCCTTTACTACCGTTTTTTCCACCGAACACCGTTCTCGCATCTTGGGCATCCTCGCCGTTTGGTTCCCCTTCCTACGGAGATTTGTACGTCCTCGTTTCCACTGAGACATCCCCCGATCCTCATCGGTGAGCCCCAGCGCCAAGAATCGCGAACTATCCGAGATGCTCAAGCCACGATGCAGCGCATCGGCACGCAGCTCATCAATGATCGCAAAACCACGCATTTATTACAAGATGTTCCTAAATGTGACGTTCCGATTTCTCGTGACATCGTCTCTGTCCTTGGTGCGTGGCCTATCTTTTATGCTATGCCCTCTTTCCAACGCTACTCCTCTTCTAGTTCGCGCCAATGCCGCCACCTCACCTTCCCAAGCCCTCACCCACTCAGAGATGCTATCCCAGATCTCTACTTTTCTTGCCGCGGGACACGAAACGACCGCATCTGCGCTCACATGGACACTTTATGCCCTCGCACGTGCACCCGCCGCGCAGACACGATTGCGTGCTGCCCTCCATACCTGTGATACGAGCAATTCACAAGCCGTGCTCGAGTTGGCACTTCTCGAACACACTGTGCGGGAGGCTCTCCGCCTACACGCGCCTGTTAGCGGCACGATGCGCGTTTACGCTGGTAAAACATCCGAATGTTTCGTGCCCCTCCAGTACCCCGTACGGGTGAGAGTGTCCACCTGGCATCGCCTCTCCCACAGGCTCCGAAACTGCTTCCGTCCCTCCAGTTGTGAAAAAGAGAGCAGCCCATGGGTTTTACAAAATGGTATCTACCTTCGTCACGGCGACATCATCAACATCCCAATCCAAGCTGTCAATCATGCAACCGACCTCTGGGGTCCTGACGCCCGAGACTTCCGGCCAGAACGATGGGCTGCGCTACCGTCGGCCGTGACGACCATCCCAGGCTTGTATGCACACACACTTACTTTCCTAAACGGGAACGGCGGTGCCACAGGCAATCGTTCCTGCATCGGGTACCGTTTCGCGCTTGCGGAGATCAAGATGTTCCTCGCATGCCTACTACGCGACCTCGAGTTTTCCATCGACGATAATGTCGTGATAGAAAAACGAATCAAGTGTGTTTTTTTTCTCTGTTGTTGGACTGGACTTTTGAACTCCAAGATGATCGTAGCATTGTGACACGCCCCTTTGTGGCGTCTTCGCCGGAGATGGGGAACCAGATGCCACTACGAGTGCGACGCGTACATCAAGACGAGCCATCCGACACCTTGTAACGGGGTCAGCGAGATCTTGGCTTTTCATTACCGGCCTATTTATTCTATTTATATCTTATATTGTAATTTTGCAAGGGCACTCTCCAGATGGCGGCGCCCTCTCTGGGAAGATGCCATAACTAGAATATCGACGCCAAGATGGTCGGTCTGAATTGGAAAGCACCTTGTTGCGTGACGCATCCCGTTGAATAGAACCATATGAATGACAACAGACCACCAGGTTCGACTCGGCGACTTGAACACGTGACAGCTGACGTCGCCCCGGGCCGTCTTGCCATTTTTGTATGGTGGCGATTGTGGATGCGGGCTGGTGCTCACAGATCGCGACGTTGTGAAGCCTCTGAGAATAACGGTGAGTTCACCTACCCGTAACATGTGAAGACAGTACGCCTCACAGTTTGAAATTTTAAATCCAAACTCGATGATAGGATCAGTCATCATGGCCAGTGGACTCGATGTGATCATTGACATACCCCTTTGCCAACTCTGAACAAGCCAATGCCAGTGACGTCGACTCCGAGTGGACGGCGTGGAGTCGGTGCATTGCGGACATTCGTACTGGTCAAGTTCTTTATACTGGACAATGTGGAGTACTTTGTGGTACTCTCCCCGGGCCCACACACGGAATGACTCGGAGTTGCGTAGATATGCATCGTCACCTTGGACTGTTTGCGCATCGACAGCACTCACCGACGCAACTTACTTCCCCCAATTAACTAGAGTGGCCACGGTTCCGAACCGAATTGTGTAAAAGACAAATCATTCACTCACCCTATCGATCAGCCCCGGGCCTTTGCTCCGGATGTCCAACACCCCGCCACTCGTATTCCCGCCGTATAAAGGATCCACTGTTCGCGTCTCTGCTCTGGATGGTGGTCGTGTAGGGACACCGGCCAAATTCCTAATCGAGTCATCCATACTCGGACAGGGTTATCTAGATGTGCCCTCATTTTGCTTCCTCGTGGAGAACGACCAAGCGGGGAAAAGATCATGTTTGATCTAGGTATCATGAAGGCCTGGGAAACGAAGTTTGGGCCAAAGGGTGGGATGTTCTGCCTATTCCCCTTATCTCAGACCGACATGGCCAACGCATAACTGTATTGCAGTACTGGGTCTCCTCGAAGCTATGCGGGCAACAATAGACGTTCCCTTCGACGTCTCCAAAACTTTAACCTCCGCTTCCGTAGTGTCACCAAATGCAATCATCTGGTCCCGCCACCATCTCCATCATACGGGCGACCCGTCCCTCTTCCCGGCAGTGGGGTGGGACTTTGCCGACCGTACAATGAGGGCGGTCATTGAGAAGACACTGGCGGCTCCATTTTATGCGGTGCGTGGCATACCTGTGTTCGCTTATTTAAGTGCTGGATTCGGGTAGAAGAATGTCCAAACCGTCACCTAATGATAGCTTGGACGTATTATGGAGCACTCTGTGATGATGGGCAAATCAGACAGAGATAAAACATTACCCCAGTAGCTGAGGGCTAAGACAAGGAAGTGAGAGATGCAAAAGATGATGGCGGGCGCGAGTGATAGCACAGGTGGGAATCAAGGTGAACCATTCTGTCATGACTGCCATTTGGACAGAACAACCGACCTTGCCCGAGTGCCCGAGCTGGCCTAAGCAGTGCTACGTATCGCACGGCAAGTAAAGCGATCGGGTACCATTGCTGACTCGGATCTGGTTGTGGGTCAGGCGAGCA
>Ga0209488_10000802_pt1 | contig 26747 bp, 36 predicted proteins | sample Rivendell_Oct201_8_FD_188349 | JGI IMG/M metagenome (GOLD analysis project Ga0209488, IMG submission 188349) | Vadose zone soil microbial communities from the Eel River Critical Zone Observatory, Northern California, USA -... | ecosystem: Environmental > Terrestrial > Soil > Vadose zone >...
TTATAGACGATGGCCAATGTCAAGCCCGGAATCTTCTCTGCGTCGACAACCTTTTGCACAGCGTTCACAAAGTCGGGCGTGAGGATAGCGGGCGTGGACCTCTCGGCAAGACTCGGAGACGAGCGTTGTCCTTTGATCGCAGTTGCATCTGCCGCGTTGTGAAATGCAGCAAGGATGGGGAGAACGCGGAGGAACCTGAACCTCATGACAACTTGAAGGATTGACGGGGTGGTGTTGAACGTCCAAAGCTGTTCTTATAGGCCTTTGGCAGTCCAAAACCAGGTAGCAGGGCCGCAGCCGCATTCCACCATCAGTGATCGATAGCACGAGCGTTCACGGGCGTCGAGCCTGGATTAATTGAAGTAAGTAGGTCATTGAAAACCGATTTGTCACCGGTATTATAAGAACCATCAACCTGAGGAAGGGCAAAGATATAAAACGGGGCGGCGTAAGGGCCATGAAAGTCCAAGGATAGAATGATTTTGCTGATGACGTGCTCAAGTGCGGACTGTAGTTTGCCGTTGCTGACGCACTGACATGGCAGGCTGTGTAGTTCGGCTCGGTGACTCATGGGCTAGTTGGACTGCGGAACGCAAAATAATAATAATGGGTTACTGTAGAAGGTAAGGCTCGTGAAAAGGTGAAATGGTATGTTCATGCATGAGAATCGACTGTATTGAATTCAAATGTATTATTACACGTTGTAGTACACGTTTCTTTGCTACCACCCAGGAACAAATCGAAGGGTACAAAAAAAAGAGAATGTCGTAGGAACGAGAATGTCCAAATCAACGACTGGCGTGCGCATATCCGGCGGGGTACTGTCCGAAACCATTCTGCTGCTGTGGGGGCTGTGGGGGTTGGGGCGGTGGGATCTGCCCGATTTGTGGATTCGAATACACCACACCAGCCGGTGGGGGGTGTGGGTAATTGTACTGCCCTGGCGGCGGTGGCTGAGGCATCACGACTGCTGGCTGGGTCGAAGGGTATGGCGCGGGTACAGGACCGCCAGAATTCGGTCCGAGACCTGCAGAAGTAAAGTATGGGTGTTGAAGTGCCTCGCCTGCTGTCAAACGCTTTGCGGGGTCGAACTGAAGAAGGCGCTCGAGTAGATCGATTGCTACCCAGACGGAGGATTAGTTACCATTCTGCGGGTGACGTGCGGAAACGGTACCCTGTGGCGACGCTTTCGGAAGTACCTGCTGGAATGGTATCTTGGGGTACCTAGGCCATTGCTTTATCTGGATCTCAGGCTTTGAAATGTGTGTTAGAACAATGGCCGATGACATCGAGAGCAGACGCACAGATTCTGCAACCATCTTACGGAGAGTCCGCTCATCAGGTGTTCCTATGATCCTCATAATGTGCAGGAGTTGGTCGGCGTTATCTCTACCACGAAAGAGGGGAACACCCGAGATCATTTCGGCGAAAATGCAGCCGCATGACCATACATCGATGGAAGTGCTGTACGTTCTAGAGCCAAGAAGAACGTCCGGGGCACGGTACCACAGTGTTACAACCTTGCGCATCATAAGCCGGGGTTTACGTGGGAGAAGGGACCACACCACATACTTCGTTGGAGAATGTATTCACAGGAACACCGAAGGCCCGGGCCAGGCCGAAATCTCCAAGTTTGAGCTCTCCCTTCCTGTTGATGAGCAAATTCTGCGGTTTCAAGTCGCGATGCAACACCCGATTTTCATGGCAAAATGATGTGCCCAGGAGAAGCTGGTACATGAAGCTCCGAACCGTATTCGGATCGAGGGCACCACGGTCGCCATGCGCATCCATGTACTTTTTCAGGTCTCGTTCACAGTACTCGAAGATGAGGACGAGCTTTGTTTCTGTGTGGATGACATCGTACAGGCGCACAATGTTGACATGCTTAAGCTCTTTCATAAGGGAGATCTCGCGAATCGCAGTAGACGGGGTTCCTTCTTCGGCATCGAGGTGTATCTCTTTCAGCGCGACGACTTCATTTGTCGTTCTGGAACGGCCCTAGATAGAGCGTGAAAGGTGAGGCGTAAGGAGAGATCGGGTTATATCACCATACCTTATAGACTGTGGCATATGTCCCCTCCCCTGTATAGAACGCAGATAATCAGTAAAGGCGTGACATCGGAAAGTATGCTATGTTGACGCGCCGAGTTTCTCAAGCTGTGGAAGCGCTATCTGTCAGTACGATGTAGAGGATTACGGGGGGGGAATGACCTGAATATAATTCATGACAACGTCGTGCCACAGGCAGCGAGATGAGGGGAAAGGGAAAGGTGCAATGTGTTGTGTTGTGAAAGTGCCAGTGGAGGATGATTCCGACGATTCCGGTTGCCGGCGGCAAACACGTGACTTATATTTTTTGATTTTTGCTCAGAGGGAGAGAGGGAGAGAGAGCACTCGTCGTCGGAAATGGCATCCACCGCCTCTGCAAAACAAAAGAATAAACCTCGAAAGGGGAGACCAGTCTCAAACGCCCCTCTTTCTCACCCGCCACTGCAGGGTTCATCGTTTAATACCTCCCTCTCCGCGTTTTCACCATTGGCCGATCTCTTTGCCATCGTTTCTCTCGCCGTCGACAAGCACCGTCTGCGTGTGCATGACATCGACACCGGAAGGAGTATTTCTGAGTATGTTGTCGACTCTGGACGCGTCACGGCCCTATCTTGGGCCACCTTTCCAAGTCCCAAGTCTGTCAGCAAGGACCAAGAAACTGAAGACGCTGCACCTCGCAAGAAACGAAAAAAGCGCGACTCTCGCGCTCACGAGTCTGTATCAGGGCCAGATGCGATTCCCGTAGTTGTCCTAGGCCTCTCGACGGGTTCCGTGATAATATTCTCGCCCTCACATGCTCGCGTCATACGCACTCTCTCCGATCCATCAAGCGCGTCTTCCATTCTGTCGTTGGACGTCAACGCTGACGCCCCGGGCGCTGCATTATTTATTTTAACGTCGTGTGTGGATGGTGTCATCCGTACATGGAATGCCCAAACGGGCGAGCTCCTTTCGAGCAGCAAAACCGACGGTCACTTACCCGGGACCTCACTCTCTCTCCGCCCTGGCATTGAGTCCGACCACCCTTCCTTCCTCCTTGCGCATCACAGTATCCGTCTACTCTCTGTTTCCTCAGACTCCTTGCTTACTTCCCCACAAAAGCTTACGGAAGAGGCGCGTTTCATTGGGCACGCCTCCAACATCTCCATGCTGCGATGGCAGCCTTCCGATGACAGTCAGTCTCCACGAAGATTTGCCTCAGTTGCCGAGTCGGATCGCCATGTTCACCTATGGGAGATGCCCCGTGTCTCAGGGAGCGAAGGCAAGCTGGTCGTTACTGCGCCCCTTGACTCCGATGCCAGGCATATATCTTTCTCCCAGTCACACACTCACCCTACATTACTCGCTCTCTCTGCATCCGGCCGCATCGCGATTTTCACACCTACGAACGACCAAGCAGCTACATCAGCAGCCAAAAAGACGAAGGAGAAAGTTGCGATACTTTCGCCAAGATCGTCGGCGACAATCTCGTTTAAACGGGGTTTGACAGCCCCGCAGGTCATCAACGCTGCGTTTGATCAAGACGGCCAGATCCGCGTGGCTTGGTTGGCTGGTGGTGTAAGGCCTGTGTTTGATGTCGTTGTGAGTTGTCTGGCTCGTATGCGCGTCTGTCAGCTCGACATGACCACGTGCACATCAGCGATATCTGGACGATTCCGGAGCTTACATTCAAGATGTCAATATTGTACACGAGGACGCTAGTGCTGGTCTTGTGGATGTAGATGACCACGCGACAGTATGTCGCTTCATATATGTACTCTATCCACTCTTACAACTGCTTTCTCCAGGCTGCCCTGAACAAGCGCTATGTGGAACAGTCGTCCCTTGCCGTTCACAGCGGCACAGAAATGGCGCAAGATGTGTCTGCGGATGACCTCGCCAATCTCGAAGGTCATTTGGACGTAGACCTTGCTGAACTTTCCCTCGGTCAACGCCTAACCGCCCTCGACCCCCCGGCGTCTCGACCCGCAGACGCAGGGCCCTCCGATTCGGATGACCCAGGACGCCCAGCCGCGCGAGCTTCGCGCTCAGAGCGGCCCAATTCTATCACGCTCACGCGGACGTTGATCCAAGCACTACACTCGACAGACATGAAGCTGCTCGAGACCTGCCTCGCCTACAGCGATCCTACGCTCATCACGCAGACGGTGCAACGCCTACCACCGCAGCTGGCCGTACCTCTTCTCGGCGCGTGCGTCCAACGCCTAGGCCGGCCCACCGCGCCAGGCAGCCAACGCGCCGCCGTGCTCGTGCGCTGGGTACGCGCGGTGCTCGTCGTCCACAGCGGACATCTCATGACGGTGCGTCGCTCTTCCCTGTCCCGTTTATTATATGCTTTTCGGTGCTCGCTGAGACTTAGCCCCCCGCGGGACAGATGCCCGATCTTGTAGCTCGGCTCGCTGGACTGCACGCGACGCTGTCGGCGCGTCTTACGCTGCGCGAGTCGCTCCTCTCATTGTCAGGCAGGCTCGACATGGTGTTGCAACAGGTCGATCTGCGTGCGTCCGCGGCGCCCGCGCCGTTGGCGCATGGTGGCAAAAAGGGGAAGGTGCCTGCTGGCAAGGCGGGTGCGCGTGAGCCGCGGCGGTATGTTGAAGGCGAGAGCGAGCAGGAAGAAGAGGCGGCGGAGGCTATGGAGGTCGAGCTGGAGGAGGCGAGCGACGCGGGGAGCGTCGAAGATGTCGAGCTTGGCGCTGAGAGCATGTCTGAGGCTGAAGATGATGGCGAAGAGGAGGACGACGACGACGACGAGGATGAGAACGAAGATGAAGATGAAGATGACGGAGTGGATGAGGACGATAGCGAGGACAGCGGAGGAGATGAGGGGCCATGGCTTAATGGGTTCGTAGACGACGAGGCAGAGGAGGCAGATGAGGACGAAGAGAGCGAGAGCGAATAAAATCTTTCTCTTCTTCGTGAACATATTATTTCTGGGGTGCTGTTCTTGCGCTCATGTGAATTCCGTCATCAACAATGAATTGCACCATCGCTCCCCTTCTGGTGTTGCGAGGCAATCAAAACCTGTCAGTCCGAATTATTCCATCCGTCGGATCTCTTCAGATCAAAGATCAGACAACACAGAGTAAGCGTGTTTTCTACATAAGACCAAAGATATGAAGTCTGAGTGTCCGTATGAAAAGTACAAGTCTACAAAAAAATACATAAAATGCACATCTGATGTAGATAGTTTATTAATTGGAGCAGGATAAATATGACTGAGATGGTTATGCCACAAACAAGAGCAAAGGATAGCAATAGCAAAGCTGACAGCATTGAGTACCCAAAACTAGAAATTCAATAGAAACGATCAGATCATAAAATTGGCCCGCGCGCAATCCGTGTATTATCAGCTGGGATCACCTCGCGGTGCAGGTGTACCGTACGTCGTAAGAAGCGAAGCCAGATCACCTCACGGCAACGGCAGATTAGCAAGTTTCGGCCCGAGAAGATTTTCCAAACTCACTCTTCTTCAAAGGCTTGCTGAGGAACAAGTTCATTCCAGCGCTGAGGCAAAGCATTTTTGTGGATTCTTGACAATCAGCGCTCAGTGCAACGACTTTGTTGACACAGGTCATCAGGCGCCGTTCACATCGAATCAATCAAACATGCTCACCCGGAAGAAATTCCGATACTTTGCGACGATTTTCAAGTGATCGCAACCTCTTTGCAGCTTCTACCCCATCACAGACAGGCATATCTAATCAGGTGTCAGACCGATGGAAAGCTGCGCAAAAGAGAACATACGGTGGTCGAACATCGCGAGGCTGAAGTAGCCGGGATCGTGCCTTTCCCATTCTAAAGCGAGGCGGTGAGTTTGCTGCGGACCCTACTAGGGGAGTAAGTTACCTGTGATAGCTTCTTCTCCATTCGAGGTAGCGACCACCTTCAAGTCATAACGTTGCAGCTGCTTGACAAGCAATTTCTGAGCAACAGGGTTGTCTACACAGCCGTCCGTGAAGGCAGCTCCGATGCACATCGTCGTTCTCACACTCACCTTCCGCTATGAGAACGTTGCCGAAAAGGGTACGTTGAGATTCCGGTGGTTCTTCAACTGTCGAGGTCACGACAGCTCTCAGGTCTGCGTACGTCTCGGGCGGCAGTTTCCTAAGTGTGGCCAGAGCTTGAAGAAGGCGTGCTTTGCGAGGTGGTTTCGTCATGCGGATGATACCGGAAGTACTGCTGTTTCTCAACATGGGGTTGCTTGAAATTGAGTCGGTGACGGGTGTATACAAATGAATGAGCTTTGTCTCCTTTAGCGCAGGCGCATGAAGAGATTCCAATTGCCGAGCGATGCCATCAGCAGTGGCCTCCGCTTGATGATCGAGAATGATGCAATCTAGAGGAGTGTCTGACGGTTGGACAGCGCGAAGTGTTTGCTCAAGTTCTTCGACAGTCAAGACCGCAGAGACATCAAATCCATCGAGCATGGAGCAGAGAAGAGATGTTGCGGTGTCAGAGGGGGAACTAATCAGAACGCGCGGCGGCCGTGGTTCCATAAGACGAGCCTGGACTCGTTGAATGGTTTGCATTGCCTAGATGAGGTTAGCGCTAGGCAAAAGTTAAGGATGCGGCGGACATGCCTTTTCGGATTCCTCCGAGCGGAAAACCTTTACGGGGATAGTGAACCAGAAAATAGAACCTTTCTCAACCTCGGAACGGACCCCAATGGCGCCATCCATGAGTTTTACCAGCTGCAGACAAATCGAGAGGCCAAGCCCAGTGCCACCAAAGCGACGAGTGGAAGAGTTGTCGGCTTGCTGGAATGGCAAGAATAGATGCTCGACGTCACTTGACGATAAGCCGATTCCGGTATCCCTGAAAACCGTCAACCTCTTCGTATTTTGTTATTAGAATAGACACGCACTCAATCACAAATTTTAGGCTCATGTCCCCTGGCCTAGTGGGCGGCTTCTCTCTATCGAGAGTACAGAGGACCTTCACTGACCCACGAGGGGTGAACTTCACGGCGTTTCCAATTAGATTCATCAATACTAAAAAGATCTAAGAAACCACGACATTCACAGCTTAAGAACGCTGACCTTGACGGATGCGCGTGTAATCGGCTTGCACCCCTTAATTGGAGGTCAAAGGGGATATTCTGGGACAGAAGGGAGTAAACGTACATGCAGGTACATCTCGAGCAATGTTGAATGAGAGATCCAGCTTTTTCGCAGCCATTGGCAGGAGTAGTTCCATGCAATCCTACAATGTCTCAGGGCGGTGATGCCACGTACAATAGTGAGGAAACACACAGCTATGATGTCTTCGACAGAGAAGCCTGTGACCTCAAGCTTGAGGGCTATTTATGAGACCTGGGTCAGCTGTTCCGTGAACAGGAACGAGGAGCAAGTACCAGAAGCCTCGAGCTTGCTGTAGTCGAGGATCGAGTCAATGATCTCCACAGAAACACCGTTAGTATGTAGGCTCGCGACTCTATGACAGGATATACCTTGAGCAGCAGTTCACAGGACTGTTTCGCTGTTTGAACTGTTGGACGCTTAGTACCGAACACAAACGGGCGACTTCAAAGGCCCATACCAATCTCTCGCTGCCCATTATTCAACTCTGTTCCGCTTAGAATATCCAAGAGACCATAGAAAGAACTGCGAAGAGTTAGTCCAGGATAAAGAATGCTCTGGTCTGGTGAATATACCTAAAAGGTGTTCGGAGCTCGTGGGACATCGAAGCCAAGAAATTGCTTTTTATCTGTCACGTAGGTGTAAGTACGAGGCCAGACATTCGGGAAGAAAGATAGAGGACCCTGGTGGCTTTCAAGGCATCTTCACGACTTTGTCGAGCACCTTCAAGTGCTTCTTTCTGCGCAGATATCATTCTGAGATTCTCCTTCGTTCCAGCTTGTACCGAGCGAAAGAGAAGCGCGTTGGCAATGCTGATGTTAGCTTGTTGACATAGAAGTGTGAGGAGAGTGATCGTATTCTGTGAGAAGGCGTATTTAGATGCCAGATACAGGGCACCAAACGTCTGCCCTCGATTGCTAAAGATCGGCAAGCACACTACGGATTGATACGGGCTCTGATGAGCCTCAGACGAAAACCGTGAATCTGACGAAACGTCATCATAGCAGACGCGTTCCTTCGTGTTCAACGCTAGACAGATACTTGTCAGATCAAGGAATGTAGTTTCGTGACAGTCACAGACAGTGCAAGATAACGGCCCTTTGTAGAGGATCGCTGATGGCGCGGACAGATATGGGATGGCTGTGCACTCATTAAGAAGATTCGCAGGCGGAATTTCGAGGCACGCACTCGTGGACCTTGCAGGGCTCTGGTGAGGTCATGCTAGTGGCCACTATGTACTCACCGCCCGTCCCCGTAATGACGAGGCAGGAACTCTGCGCTCCAGACGTCTCTGATGGACGCATCAACACTTGCATGAACACGAAGATAAATGCTACCTTCACTCACCGGTAGCAATTTCAGTAAGACGTTGTAGTGCTAAACGTCAATTCGAAAAGTCAGTGACGAATGACAGACATTGCTCATGCGTACCGGAAAATAGATGAATGTCGGCTGCGATATCCTTACTCCATTTCAAGACAGACGCCAGAGCAGAGGCAGGCAAGCTTGTCACTGCTTCTTCCTCAGTAATATCAGTCCCTGGATCTTCGTTCATGGTCTTTTGGCCATTGATGCCTATCATGACGCTATCTGTCTGAACACCAACGTCCATGGTGACGGTATTCTTCTTTGGGAAATCCAGAATCTGTGCATTCGAGCCGGCGAATAGCGAGGTCCTAAGGAAATTGCTTGAGAAGCACCCTAAGGCAGCAGAAGCAGCAGACTAACGCAATGCCCCGCGCTCCCCATTGGCGTTGCCGGGATACACCACGGCGTTGCAATTCGGTGCCTAGACCATGCACGCCGCAGCGAACGAAATGAGAACCTTGCTGAGGGTGGGGTTACCTTTCAGAGCGAATTCGATGGGGCATGACATACCAGATACAATGCCCAACCTTCCTCAAGGGGCCAATCATGGCTCGTAGCCGACCTATGACAACTCGTAATCTAGAAAATCTTCAGAAACACACAGGAGCTCACCTAACTGCGATGTCATACAGCTGAAATGCATCTCGACTATCTTCGAGGGACGATAACTCGGCGTCCTGCGTCACAGAATTAGTGGGACATCGTTGATTCTCAAGCCAACTTACAACGAGCGTTATCCAGGCGCTCGTGTTGACGGGGCTCGCCGAAAGCCACCTGGGAAGCCCAAGAAGTATAGAGTAGTTACGTAGCCGACGCGGGTGGCACATACCGGCGGATGTACGTTTGGTTAGCTTCAATCTGTTCAAGGTAGCGCCCGCGTTCACCCTCCGTGACATATTCTTCTCGAATACAGGCAATCATTGCTAGGCTGTGGAAAAAAAGCGCGTATCGTGTATGTCGATGACTATTTCTAGGATATTAGATACTGCACAAACGGGGAGAGATAGGCTGACTTTGGGTGACGGTCTCGGGTCTCATATATAAAAAACCCGAGATCAGCCGCTTCCTGAACGTAACCCAAGTTGAACAACGCGACGACCTTCGACGGGATAAGCTGAAGAGTACCGAGACTTGAGATAGACCTGCCTTGTATGCGTTGTAACTGGGAGACACGGTGTAAGGTCTCAGAATCTGAGCGAAATTCCTGGACTCACAATGTTAGTCCAATGAGTGTACTTCCGCCGCTGTCTGGGATAGACTTCAAGTATTCACCCTCGTTGAATGTGGCCGTCGCGTAAATGGTGTCTGCCGAGGTGTTGTCCGTGTACCCACCCAGGGCACGAATGCAATTTAATAAACCTTCATTCGATAGTTGGCAGCATGTTATTAGATCCCAAGTTGATAACCTACCCTGAGCACAGATAGCAAGTTCTCCTTGTTTTATATCGTTGTAGGTCTTCGGCGAAGAGAGAAACCATCGGCATAGAGAAATAAGGTGAATCGAGAAAATCTTCACCTCTTCTGCCACACTAACTAATTCGTCCACTGCGGCGTTCTTTAGACACTCGGGAATGTAATCTATCATACAAGCATGACATACGCGTGTGGCCAATGAACAGTTTGGTCTGGACAGAGTAGAAAATTGCGAGGCTTGCATACACCCTACAAATACCTAGCTCAGAAAAGAAGAGATTTAAATGGTGAACGGCGCACCGGTCACCAGCGCTGTGTGCATATTTTGTGGCATCTTCTAGCAGAGGGAGATTTGACCGGATATGGACGTTATCATAGGCGGAGACCATCGAGCAATACATGACCAAAGTGCGGCTGGGTAATGCATAAGTATCAACATCAATCAAGCAAGAGGTCACTCACCACCTATCTGCATTCGTTCCGTAACGCTCAGCAATACGCAACGCCAGCTTTCCGAGGTCCACAGAAAACCGATATAGCTCCTTTCGTTCCGCAGAGGCTGAAAAGGCGATGAGGAGGGCAATTGGGATCAAAAATAAATGCATACCTCCTAACGTCCAGAAGAATCCTAACGCGGTACCAGGGGACATTCCAGAACTGAGCCATGAAGAGTGAACAAAAAGGCCTCAACAGATAAGCCTTGGCCTACCGCAGAGCCAATTGAATCGTCTAAATATACAGGTGAGATGAGTGCTCAATCGACGCAGTTGTAAACCTTACAGTTAGACCGATGACATCTGTAAACCCTTTGCCCGTACCCCAGTAGGCATGCGTGCCAGCGTCTCCGAGTAACGCTACCGCAAGGTCTGTTCGCTGTTCGGAGGTGCGAGGAATTGCTAAAATAGAATCAAACCCGATGGAAAGAACTTGATTCTTGACCTGCTCGAACATAGTATCTGCCATTTCCAGAGTGGGATTCGGATCCAGATCGAGGCCGAGGATGTGCAGAGCCAGTAGCGTGTCCTTGAGGGCAGCGTTGAAATCATTCCGCATCCAGTTATTCTGGGAACGCAAGCGGAGGAGAAAGGCCTTCTCTTCCGATTGGCTAGACCTTTCGTAACAGGCTTTGATATATTTATCGGATTCTCTATAATCACCTATAGGGAAAGATTAGATAGCCTCACATATCACTGGCATGTAGGAGTACCTCTCCAACTCGATAATCTATTACCATGTCAACAAAGTGAGCCTGGTGCAGAAGGCGACATACTTACTCAGCTAACTTCGTGTAAAGAGAGAACGTTCGAGAGGGATCGGTGGTCCAGACGTCTTGTTCGAGAAGAGATTGAGCGTTGACCAGAGATTGATAAGCCATCTACGACGCTTTCATGTTACGCTAAAATAAACAACTCAAGAGCAACCACCGAACCTCATGAGCACCCCGCGCCCACGCAGAATCACCCGCGTCGATGAGGAGGGACACGAGTTCCTCCCGTCTGTTGTGTTCACGGAGAAGCGGTAGGCACCTGTTACCGTAAGAAGACAGCTCAGAATTACAGAAAAATGACATACAGCTGGGCACGCTCGGCAATTTGGTAGACATCTGGAGAGGGCTCGAGGAGCATCATTGAGATGATCTAAAATACACGTCCGTTATCATCGGTGGTCATGAGTGAACAATGCGCACACGAAAGGACATCTTCGCTATGAGGTCGTCTGAAAGGCTCCGCGCCTCAGCCTCCGCAGCCTGTCGATATCGATCATGCGCAAAACTGCACATATCCCTCGCCCGCTGCACAAGCCAGCCCTCAGCAATGGCTATCTGCAGTCCTCGCATGGATTGGCGATTAGCGCTCGTTGATTTCTCCCTGGTCATAGGCACCGAACTACTTGTGCTCCGATCATCTTCTGTATCGAGATCACTGCTGCTGCTAACTGATGGACTGTCGTGGTCCATTACAGCAGCGACGTCAGTGGTCCTAAACCTACGAAGAAGGTTTAAAGAGATGTTGCGAATAAAGAAACAAGAATTTTGAGTGCTCACGTCGCGCCAAAGCATGAGGCCCAGACAAGGTACTTCCGAGCGTCAACAGGGAGCATTCTCAGATGTGATGAGAGATACGAGACATCGTTAAAGTCTATCACAAGATTTTGAAATAGCAATGTTTTTTCGATTTCCGGGAGGTTGTATCTGTTGTGACAGTGGACCTTCAGAGCCAGTTATAAAAAGACTGAAGTGGTCGGGACTAACTGCCAACAGTTTTCATCCCAGTCAAAGGTTATCTGCAGCGTAACTCAGCAAACGCCAGCGTCGCAGCGTTCCGGGAACTGACCAAGTGTTGCCGCTGCAATGTCGCGAGGAGATTGCGAACAGAGAATGCATTCCCAGCAGAAATGCTGTGAATAAGACGAACCAGTGGCGCTACATTGTCTTTGCTTCGGCGAAGAGTGCGCGAGACCAACGAGGCCACGGAAGAGTATGTCAGGGGGTCAAGTTGGATCCATGTCACCCTCGACCGGCCGGAAAACATTGATCTGACTCGTGAAACGATCTCCCTATGTTTCTGTCAGTGGTTTCTGCTGGAACTTAAGGGGACGAAACCCACGGCTTGTCCTCCCGCAACGTGATAAATATGAGCTTCGGGGGTTGAGCACGAACAAAGCAGACAGAAAAAAAGGATCTTACAATATGACTCCGAGAGCAGGCAAGAGTATTGACAAGGTCGAGCGATCTATTATGTCTTAGCGCCTTCCTAAACCAGATCAAGAACGATGGGACGTACGACTCGTCAGCCTCGTGAAGGTCATCGAGAAACAGCGCAAACAATCGAGTTTCCGTGAGAACTGAAAACACATTCTCCACGAGAGACTGAAACCGAGCACGCAGCTCGCGTGTGGTGAGCGTCTCCTGGGGAATGTCAAGGCTGATGCCGAAATGATCTAGAATGTCCCGTAGTTCGGGAACACCGTCATATAGCAGGGGGACAATGCGCAGCTGTGGCCCCAGCTGCGTCTTGAGTGTAGTGACAAACCGGTGGAGATCGGTATGGAAAACCATCAGCTGCCGAAGGACCGATGATAGACATGACAGCTAGCCAAAATATCGTGAACATCTACGAAGACTACCAAGCAAGCGAGTGGACGCACTAAAGCTGCGAAGGGGGAAGAGGAATTACCCTGGAACTTGGCATGGCCCCAGAGGCCGTACGCTCGCCATTTTGCCTGATTGGCAAGGATCAAGGAACTCTTGCCGACCCTAAATAACCCAATGTTGACGTGCACATATTCCAACCAAGAAACATGCCTACCCTGCTGGCCCAACCACAACCACGCCGTGCGGGCGCGGTCCTCGGCCGCGAGGAGGGCTCAATGTGATTTTGCGAATGCCATCGCTGACCGTGTTCACAGATGATATCGCGGTGCCGTTGGTCGAATTCGATTCTATCAAGTTCTTCTGCCCGTGCTCATCACAAGTCGCTTGATTCTTGGCGGAGGAACTGTCACACGAAGAGCGAGATAAGCTTCGTCGAGAATGTTCAGAACTCCGGGTTCGTTGACTCCCAACTGAGGTGGAATGCGAGGTCCCTCGGAGGACATTGTGTCGTGAATAGCTTGTAGAGGCGTGTCGTATAACATTGCGAATTGTCTCCAGTTCCTTTTCTCTCCCAAACTAAGCGAATGGTCAATCAATGCGCAACCGAGGGCCGGCCGAGATCGACGTACGAGTATATTTGGACTTATGAAACCCTAGAGAAGCGAGGTTATATCGGTCTGATATCTCACCACAAGAACATGGATCTCACCGCATATCGATCCTGCTTGGTGATCTCGAATGGGGGTATAAGCTAAGTCCGACAAAATGAGGCTATGCTGCATCCCTACTGGTGGAGTTTAACCGACCTCTGACGACACTTCCGACATGGAAGACACAGCGATTGAAAGCCTCTTTTGGCACTCCAAGAGGTCTGCTTTCAGGCCATACGCACTCTGATAGCGCGAGTCGGGGTTTTTTGAAAGAAGCTAGATTAGTACCTCAAATCAGCGGCATCCAATTCCGAGTATTCAACATAGCTTGCCTTTTCGATGATTTGTGCCAAGACTTGAGGCACGTCCCTCCGTACCTCATGCACTGGCATAGGTCGCTTCTGCGCGATCGAGTGCAAAATCTCCAACGGGCCTCCCTCAAACGGCAACATACCTCTCCCTACAAGTAGAGTCCAGAACATGACCCCCAGAGAGTACAAGTCTGTTCGGTGATCATCCGAGGTCGTCTCCGTGCTGCCCGTTTGCTCCGGAGACAGGTAGCAGAGCGCCTCTTTCACCTTTGACTTGTTCTCCTCTCCTAAGCCGTCGGCTTGGATGACCAAGGTCGAGGGACCGCCGAGCACCTCCAAAGAGACAGCGCGATTTCCATAATGAACGAGACGCACAACGCCGGAATGAGCGTTGATATGGTAAGCGTTTGGCCGCACTGAGGAGACGTGGCAAGGAAGTGGTACGACTCGCACGAGGAAGAGGAATCGAGCGTACCTTCTCTATGCACGATACCCAACCTGACAGTGATCAATTACGTCATTGATGAGGTAGAAATGGAGATCGAGAGGCGCCCCACTTACCTATGCAGATTCTCCAAACAGAGCGTTGCTTGTATTGCGAACCTGGGACGTGTCGGGCCAGAAGAAGATGGGAGGCAGAACAGAACTCACTCGAGAAACGTTGCAAGATCCATAGTGTCCGTACTTTCGGCGTCCCGGAGAGCGCCGCCTTCAATGACCTCACTCATGAATACATCTCCCTGGGGTGAGGAGAGAACCGATAGGGGAGGCTCGGCAAGGAGCAGGGCGTTAATCCGGGACAAAGGGAGATAACGACCAAGGAGATTTGGGCCAGGGTGTGCCAGAAGCAAAACCACGCAATCTCCATTTGCACGCGAGATGGATATGAGGTCGACGAGGCGCAGCGTGGTGATCAAGGACTCAGGGGACGCCTGTGTGCGAGCAAGGCTGGTTGCACGTCTATCGGCAACACTAGAGAAATCAGAGCGGAGACGTACATGTGAGCCTCCCGTTGAAGACAGACCGCCGCGTTCGTGTGCGCGGGTGCAATCTTCGCGATAACGTTTGAATTATCCTTCAAGCTGCTTCCCTCGGCCAGCTGCGTTAAGCTTCCTGTATCTTCCCATGGTACTGCCTGTTTTCGACTGAGATCTCACTGCATACAGAACGGATTGGTGGCGGGCAGACCTTCTCAAAGACATATCCAGGAACAGAGAGTATAGTATCTCTGAAATAGAGACTATTGAACGATGGAGGGACGTGTTTTCGACGAGTCTGCAAGAGCGCGGGCTCAGTGCGGGGGACGGTAAATCCGTTTTTCTCCATAAACACCACTTGCCGAGTGGAGTGGAAGAAGTGGAGGGAGAAGATAAGGTCGTACCGACCGACGAAGGATTGAGGGGGTGAGGGGTTATGGAGCGGAGAAATAGGAATGAAGAACAGAGCTTGTTAAGTACGGAGAGGGATGGAGGGGGACGAATCGAGCATGATCGACAGGTAAGAAAGTATTGGCAAGGTCTAGATTCTTAGTTATCTATCAATTTTAGTTTCTTTGCATCTTTGTACCCGGCAACGCGCACTATGGCTTAATTGCCCCTTCAATAGGTCACCATCTGTCAATATAATCCTACTACTCTTTCTCAGAACTTCTCCTTTCGTGTCGCCATTTCTTTCCTCGCCTCGTGCTAGCGTCAAACGTCAATCATGTCGTCGTCGCTCAAGATCTGCATAAACTGAAACCCTAGGTGCTGACTCATATTCTGTACGTAATGTCACTGACGCTTGGCACTGCAATGCGGCATGACCTTCCAGATTAAAGTTCCCATGCCGTCCCGACATCCCGACGAGAAAGCTCCTCAAGCTGAGCTGTATCTGTATATCATCATACAGTTTTACCGGACAAGTAAACAAAGTAGAAGTAGCGTGGGTAGTAACAAAGTAAGACCTCATGACGTCACTACGGGATCCGTGTTAGTTCGTATCTGCCGCATGCAGCAAGTGAGCTAGCGAGACTTACTGTAACTAGCAGGGTCAATGTGATCGGGAAGTTCAGGTACGGCGACCTCGAATCGTGACTGAATGGCGCCCATCACTTGCTGGTCTGCCTCAGAAGAAACAAACGTAATTGCGAGTCCTTTGGTTCCGAAACGCCCAGCACGCCTGGCGAAACAGGTGTTTAGTCAAAGTGACAAATGACGGAGACCTCACGTGACAACACATACCCGACGCGGTGAAGGTAACTGTCAGCGTCTGGAGGACAATCATAATTCACAACGATATTGACCCGTTCCACGTCGATCCCCCGACCAAAGATATCCGTGGCGACGAGGATACGCTTCTCGAACGCCTTAAAGGCGGTGTAGCGTTTGATACTATCGACCAAGACATGAGCAAGACGATCAATGGCTGTGGAATGAATCGTCAGCTACGTACCGTTCCTCCTGGGCTAAGCCCGAGTGGATGCTGATGCTCGGAAAATTGCAAGAAACAAGAAGTTTGTCAAGTTCAATGGCACGGGCGACTGATTTTACAAAGATGACAACCTCCGGGGCACGTTGAGGAGCGATGAAGGAGGAATAAATGAGTAAATCTACCTGGTTAAATTCCAAGGTGTCGAGTAGGTCGTTTAATTTCCTGTTCTTGCCAACTTCCTCCAACTTGACGTAATGTTGTTGCAACCCATGGAGGGTCAGCTTTGTCTCGTCATCAACAAAAATTTCAAGAGGCTGTCGGGGCTGGTTAAAACAGAGAACGCGAATCGTCGTAGATCCACGTACATTTGCCATAAATTTTTTGCACGTCACCCGAATGTCCTTCGCCAACGTAGCGCTGAACATCATTACTTGCTTGTGATGGGGTGTCGCACGGAAAATTTCTTGAACATCGCGGCGCATGTCTGGTGGGTGACGTAGAGGTAAGATAACGAGCCGAAACGGAACAGGCCAACGAGAGGGGATAATGGTAAATAAATCGGGTAAAACGAAAAGGAAGTAATCGAGTCGCAGTTTGCGCCGCCTGATGTCGGCCACGAGTCTCGTCCCTTGCGCGCGTGGTGACGTCGACCTCGAAGTACCTTCTTCTACCCCTGGTTGAAGTCGCTCTCAATCCAGAAACCCAAATCTCTAAGGACCCAAACCGATTGGCCGAATCCCGGATCGAAGGCGAGGCGCGGAGGCGCATGGCAGACAATATGGATAGTGGAGAAGAATCTTTCCACCGATGAATGGACCAACAGAAAGTGGAGGGAGGAGTACGAGTTTGGAGTTGGGTGACTAACCGAGCTGTTCGAGCATTTTGTCGCACTCATCCAACACGAAATGCTTGTCGTTCTTTGCATCCAAGACCTTGTCCCGGACCAGGGCGTTCAGACGACCAGGAGTCGCCACAACAATGTGAGGACATTTGGATTTGTCTTTGAGTAGCTCTGCGTCCTTAGACACAGGAGTACCACCAAAGAACGTCCCAACACGGACATCAGGCATGTACTTCGCGAAGCGCGTGTACTCGTTCTTGATCTGGTAGGCAAGTTCCCGTGTGTGGCAGAGAACAATGACAGAGACTTCGCCATTGGCGGGTTCAAGCTGCTGGAGTGTAGCGAGTACGAAGACTGCTGTCTTGCCGTGACCAGACTTTGCCTGGCAAAGGACATCCATACCCAGCACAGCCTGAGGAATGCATTCTTGCTGGACTGAGGAGACCTTGAATATGAATGAAATGCACGAATGGGAGGTAGAAAGAACCTTCTGAGGGATGTTCAAAACCAAGGTCACTAATAGCACGAAGCAACTCGGGCTTCAACAGGAAATCACTTTCAAATTGTCAACACGAGTAGTATATATGAAAGAATAAGAACTGACCGGAAACCAGTTGAATGAATACCCGAGAAGTTCTTCTTGTCCTTATCGTCGTCTGCAATTGCGCCACCACTTGCAGTCAACGTAGCGCCGTTCGGGACCACATCATTTTCATCCTCGTAGTCAATGAGTTCGTCGTTGTCATGAGAGCTCATTTTTGTTTCTTGCTGGAACGGTCGCGAAGAAAGGAGAAAGCTAGGAGGGGGGGTCTGAAGATGGGAGTCAACCACAAAGTGTGAAGGTGACGAAACAAGGCCATACAACCAACCACAACCGGTGTTTCCGCTCCGGGATCGGAGCCGAGGGGTCCGCGCCATGGCCATACTGGGCCATCCCGCCGGTCTTCCTCCTTGGCGAATAACACCTCTGCGGGAATACATAGCGGTACCCTGCGGATCGGAGGGTTGATTTCTAACCGAATGCAAGCATTCCACCTGCTTTCTCGTGGAGGAGTGAACTTTGATAAACAAAAGTTCAAAAGCGATGTGAAGTTGTTCAGTGTAGGTCTCCATTCACTCCAGCCGACCACTACTAAGACTCAGCAGGGGTCTTCTCATGATGACGCCAAGGGAAAAAAGGAGCTTAAAGATGGCGAGCTGCCTCCCGAGCTTGACTTTTTCAAATACGCAGCAGCAGGGGCTTTGAAACGCAAACCTCCTGGACCTGGAGAAGGTCGTGCAAAGAGGAAGAAGCATGAGAAAGAAGAAATAATTGATGGTTCCGATCCAAATTCTGAAGATAAGGAAGATGGTAGCAGCGACACTGGCGTCGGCCGCATGCCCAACTTTTCAATGCCTAGAGATCGTGTTACCACCAAGGGAAACAACGCTCCTCAACGTGTGGCCACGTTTGAAGAACTCCGTGACCGATATCGCATACACTCGCAATTAATGGGTAATCTAAAGCGGTATGGCTATGAATACCCTACAGGGATTCAGTCAGCTGGATGTCCGATCCTGCTGGAGGTGAGCAATTCGATCAAATTGAGACACATCGAGCTAATGGTTGCAGCATCGAGATATGGCTGCTATATCCCCTACGGGTACAGGGAAAACCTTATCCTATCTGTTACCCGTTATGACCTTACTCCACGCTCCGATATCAAGCTCTACGACAAACGTAGGGAAGGGCATCCGTGCTATTGTTTTGGCCCCTACACGCGAGCTGGCACACCAAATCTATAACGAGTGCTTGAAGCTCGCTCAAGGACGAAAGTGGCGTATTATCCTCTTCAGCAAGGCGACTGCGGCCACCCTTGCAGATAAAGGCGTACAGGACAAAGTCGGTGCGTTCCATCCCTGGTGTTTTACTAGGACCGACGCTGACGCTACACGTATAGACGTAGTAATCAGCACCCCACTCCGACTCGTGTCATCGCTTCGTTCAGGGTACGTTTCGCTGCACAAGTAGGTTCATCTCCATATGATCGCGTGTTTTCTTCACTCCCTCTGATACGACTCGACTAGTGTCCGTCACCTCGTCTTGGATGAAGCCGACCGGATGCTCGACCCGGAGTTCCTTGACCAAGTGCAGGAGATTCTGGCAGCGTGCACTCACGAAAACATACAAAAGGCGGTATTCAGCGCCACACTACCTGCGGGGGCGGAACGTGTTGCACTGGATATGCTACGGGATCCTATCCGTGTTGTGGTCGGTCTTAAGTGCGTCTCCTTTCATCTTGGGTCTAGTGCCAATTCTCACGGCCTCGGCCTCCGACAGAGACACGCCTTTACCTCTCATTGCGCAGTCTCTGACATACGTAGCTGACGACCATTCGAAACTGCCCACTTTGCGCGCCTACCTCTCCCAACCATACAACCCTCCCGTCCTTGTATTTACATCATCCCAACCGCGTGCGACTTCCCTTGCAGAGGAACTCGTTTTGAATGGAATTCGAAACGTTGACCACCTTCATGCGGGGATGACGAGGAAAGAGCGCGATGATGCAATCAGTCGAATGCGCCGAGGAGAGAGTTGGGTAATGATAAGCACAGAAGTGATGGCACGTGGCATGGACTTTCGAGGCATCCGAGAGGTCATCAACTATGATTTCCCTCGAAGCGTGCAAAGCTATGTGCATCGCATAGGTCAGTCTGTTCACAACGTGTCTCGTGTCTTGTAGTATTGATATTGCTACGCACAATTTAGGTCGTACCGGCAGAGCGGGTAGAGAAGGAAAGGCAGTAACGTATTTCACCGACGAAGATGCGCCATATCTGAAGTCGTAAGTAAGGTCTCCCTCTGTGATACTTACACTAAGACAATGTGATGCAATAGTATCGCGAATGTTCTTCTTCAGTCGGGTTCACCTGTGCCAGAGTGGATATCGAAGCTGCCCAAGCCATCAAAATTGAAGCGTAAAGAAATGGGGAAAGTTAAGCGTGCGGACGCTGTTAATTCTGCGCGCAGAATTGGGAGGAACGATGCGATCAAAAAGCGGTGAGGTGATATTATTCCGCTAGTGATTTCAGAGATTGATGCCTTGTTACAGTGACATGATTGCTGGTAGCCAGCGACGAAAAGAGAAGGCCCAGCGAGAAGGAGGGACGATACAGTCCCATCACGAAGTATCGACAGAGGATTCTTCTGGAGAAGGCTCGTCATAGCTATCCCACGCGATCACATCGTCACGTGCATACTCTGAATCACGCGATCACGTGTATCTCGACCCCGCTCAACCACCATTATCTTATACACTTCCCTGCTTCCCGCACTGGTCGGTTTCAGTTCTCGATGGGCCTGTATGTCAAGTTATCTAAAAATCATCAGAAGCAAAAAAAAACTGCAAATCGGGAGTAGCACCCAAAAACAGTTTCGCTTCGCATACACAGATTAACATAAGATCTCCGGTAAGTCGCATTGATGACAAAGCACAATGCATTGAGAGCTATCCAACACTGATCGCCTTGTCTTTCTCTCGCATCACACTACCTCCCCATCATGAAATTTCCACCGGTAGATGTATACATTATACATACACGACCAATTTTTCGAGTGTGAAGAATGAAAGGAAAATATATGAAGAACAGAAATAACAACTTTACCACCACCGAGGGTGACGTTGTCAGCCCGGCGTTCTAGCACTATTACGTTTCAGATCCCTGCAGCGATCGTGCTGGTACCAACCTCATGCGAGTATTGATTTGGGAGGTAGTTCTCACAACGCCATACCGGGCAGTCTATAACGTGGCTCATCCCATTGTCTGCTACTTTTGGCTGCTTAGTCATGCAGTGGCAGACCAATCAGACTAAGTCTCCGCGTTCCTCGGTCCGCGTTCTCCGGAGCGCTAATCCGGACCGAATCCCTTGTCCACGCCGATATGCTTGTGCCCAACAAAAGTTGATGACTGTGATATTTCTGTGACTGCCAACTGAGTGTATAGTACTGCAACTTGATTACGAGTACTTTGAAATGCCCATAGAACAGCATTCTTGTACTACCCTATACATAAGAAGGTAAATCGCTGTCTTGGATCACATCCGGGGGGTCACTCACGACAGCAACGGAGGCAATTGTCCTCTTGAGCTGCGGTGGTGGCACTGCATACGCGGATCGCGGCGTTGGAAAATGCGGGTCCGCGCGAGGTGAGTTGCCAAATAGAAAGCCCTGAACCTCCACTCCAGCAAGTACCTTTTCCAAGAGATGACCAGAGACATCCGAAGCATCCCTTTTTTTTGACGTCGCATTGTCTAATATGCATCGTATACCCATGTTGTCGATTTTAAATGCGGCGCACGCATGACATAGGCCCAAGACGATGAAGGCGTCGAGACGGAGATGGGATACTCGATATAGCCATAAGGGCGTCTGTTTAATCTAACAGTGAGTGGGATTCCATAGTCTCGGAAATGTGATAGATCATGACCAGTTTAGCCACGTTCCCATTACCGCGCTACTTAAGTAAACAGCATAAGCCCTTTGTTTCGTCCTGTCCAGTATCACCATCCTTTCCCTTCATCCCACTCATCGTAAATACCTTCTGGCTCATACTGACACACCGTACTTCTCTATTACACGTGCTCAGATGAACTCACACACTCCCGTTCCCCGCGGACGTGCTTGCACCCCGGTCAAGACTCCCTATGGTCGCGTGAACGCGATCAAGAAACACCATCCCAATCTCCAAGAGATCATCAAGAACTGCCCAGCATTGGACGTTATCTTCGACTACGATAACCCCCGCAGCTCCACTCACATTCGCAGTCGCGGTCGCGACAAGGAGCACGTCGCTCGACCTCCCAACGCTTTCATGGTCTACCGCTCCTACATGTGGTACACGAAACAGGTCGAGATCAAAAACGAGAAGAACCTCAGCTGCGTCAGTCAACTCGCGGCTCGAAGCTGGAGGGTCATGAGTGAGAAGGACCGGACGCCTTTCAAGCTGGTCGCCGACATCGCCAAACGCGAGCACGCGGAACGTAACCCGGACTACAAGTATGCCCCCTCCCAGAAGAAACCCGCGCAGCGGGCATCCAAGGCTAAGATCAAGGTCAAGGTCAAGCAGACGGCTACGCCGTCGCCAAAGGAAGCGCAACCGACCCGCGCCGGAACCACCAGTGCTGTGCCCGCCGATGCGTCCCCCACGTCTTCCCTAGCCGGGTCTCCCTCTTGCTGTTCCTCGCCGTCTCCGAGCACCTCACCCATTCCCCGAAAGCGCACGATGCCTCGTATGTAATCCCTTCCCCCCCAAACTAGAATATCCTTTGAACCGCGACTTTTCAGACTACAGCTTACCCCCCACGCCCCGCCTCTTCCCCATTAGCAACAGTGTGATCGCCAGCCCCGCAGTGTCGGCTTTCGAGCTCGATCCGGACGATTCGCCCGGTCTGGACGGGTTTCGGCATGTACGTCCCGGCCCAATCACACCCCTCCGCACGGAAGGGGAGATACTGACGATCCCCCCCCCCCAAAACACGCAGACGCCCGAAGAGACGGTCAACCCTTTTCTCGACTCGGGTGATCCCGAGGTCGAGTTCGGATCGCCGACCCCAAGTGCTGGTGCTGGTGGCGTTCCAAAACACCACCCCTCCTCGATCGGAGGATATTTCTCGGATCTGGACCCTACTTCCCCGACAGGCATCGCCGACTTTGATCTCGATCTCATGCTATCCCCCGGCCTTAGATCGTCGTCGACCTTCGACATGTCAACCGCTGGTCTCGATCGCGTCGTGGATAAAATGGACTTGTCGGACGAAATGAACATGTGCACGCATGACGACATTTTCGAGTATCTCATCTGTGCTTACTGAAGAGGACTTTATGGGCTCTGACCCTTAAACATTCCACTCATCGCGAATGCCAGGCACAACTTGGTGCTGGCACGTGCCACCAAACTACCAAAATATTACACCTTACTCTTACTGACTGTTGTATTGGGATGTGTAGAACTATGCGTGCCCTGTTATACTCTGCTTCTGCTTTGCGCCTCGCCTGTACATATCCATCCATCATCGTGCTATGGTATCGCTTGCATCTTGCAACCTTTCCTCTCATGGGCACAATCGTCTCTCTGTAATTAATGTACAAGGTGTTTCCAATATATTTCACGTTCTCGTCTTCTTCGCCGCTGTCTCCTTGGGTCCGCCCCTTTGTCGCTTTGCCTGGACAAGCGGCGCCGCGTCTGCTATCGAGACGCGCCCCGCCGCGAGCTCGTCTTTGAGCCATGCGCCACACTGCTCTTTTGTCTCTCCGGGATGGCCGAGTTGCCATTTGATCACATCAGCAAGCACGTTGCCAGTCCATCGGCCAGGTTTAGACGCGCCGAGGATCCGGAGGATCTCGCGCCCCTACGGACATTAACATATTCATATTTGCGAGCAGCACAATGTAACAGGACTCACGTCCAGAATCGGTTTTGCGTCTACGTCCCCTTGCAGTCCTAGCTCGTCGACGCGTTCCGCAAAGCGATTATATTTTGCGATCACCGTGGCCGCGTCGGCGACTGTGAGAATTGTGAGTTGTGATCGAACGATGGGCATGCGTGAACCGATAACATGCCGTTGAGGTTATCCTCCGATGGATCATAGCACTCTACGAGTTCTTGAACGAGGGAGAAGAGCAGTGAGGTCATCCAGTGGGCGTCAATATTCGCGTTGTGCACGGTATTGTGGCGCAGGAGGAGACCTTGAAACCAACACCTTAATTAACACACAGGACGGCAGGAGACTAGGATCGGTACACAAACCTATCGCGACGCGTTCAGAAGGAGTCTTGAACTTGAACTTGTCACCCCCGACACCCGGTGACTTGAGCAACCCGGATGCGGAGAAGAGTGCAGGGATGCCATCTAAGTAGTGGTTCTTTGTTCCAACCTTTAAACCTTCTCGGATCACGGCTTCAATAGCTGGGCGCTCTTTGCCCTTTTCGTCCATGTACGTGATGCCCTTATAAGGCGTGAGCGCACATGCCATGTACAAACGCGGGACGACCGAGGTCGAAGAGGAGAGTCCGGATGAAATTAGAGGGTGGATTGGTGGGTGAGGGAATAGTGGAGTATCGGGTCGAAGAAATGTCTGAAGGATGGATGCGGCTGCGAGGGCGAGCGAAGGTGATGAGGGCTGCGAAGAGAGGGTCGAGGCGACGGCTGGCGGTATGTGGAAGACGAGAGGGAATAAAGACAAGTCATCGAGTAGACGGAGCGACAAAAGGGGATTTCGGCCTGGGGGACAGACTTTGTCAGCCAGCGTTTCATAAATTCGCGTAGCATCGTACCTCCCATCATCTTGTCTAGCTCCTCTCCTACCCGTTCCCTGGTTACCTTCTGCAATAGGGCCGTCTGGACTCCGCGAGTATATGGTGTCAGACACCTCCCGCATTTTAGCAGAAACGCCAAAGCGCACCTGGATCTCGCCATCACGGGCTGACTCGCGCAACTCAGACACAATCTCAAAACCAAACCGGCTAGCGAATCGCGCGCAACGGATGACCCGTAAGGGGTCATCTAGGAACGTTTGTTTTGGTGTGAGGGGTGTCCGAATGATTCCATTTTTCAAGTCATCCAGACCCTGAGGCCGACATTCAGTCGATACTTCTGCGCGCAGAGAATGGAGCTACATTATTGCAATGGTCCTCGACGGACCTGGTATGCACATTATAAAATAGCGAATTGATCGTGATGTCTCGACGCAAGGCATCCTGCAGTGGCGTACCGAACGTCTGGAACAATTTCGATACGCAGCGGAGTAGCCAGTGTGAGACGGTGACTTACGACGTTCGTGGGTATGCGGCTGTCATCCGCATAAGCCTCGTCCCGTAGATTCACAAAGTCGAGATCGAGGCCCAGGACAGTGGTCTTGGCCGTTTCTAGATGCTTCGACTGCCCAGGATTTTCCTTGACGACGGCGACTGACTTTACGGGCAGGCGCTTGAGCCTTCTGGCGAACTCTGTAAACTCGAGAGCGAATGCGTGACCGGTCATGTTCTCGAGTGCGATGTCGATGTCGTGGCTGTCGGATCCTAAAAGCTGCAGGTGGTCGGTGGTTCACGTCTACAGCCCCGAGTAGAAAGGTTTCGCACCTTGTCCCGCACCCATCCTCCCGCAATGCGGCACGTAGTGTGCGTGCCCTTCTCTGCGAGGTGCTTGGTGCAATCATCCAAAATGGTGCAGAGTTGTGACTCGACGTCTGTGAGATGGATGTCCAGGCGCTCGGGGATGGGAATCGGGTTGCGGTCGATGGGGGCGTGCTTGAAGGAAATTGAGCGAGACATGACGCGTATTTGCGGTGGGCTCGAGACGAAGCCCCATAAGCCACGAAGCATAAGGGGACAGGTCCTGTTGAGGACGAGTCATAGCCACTTGCCACGTGACCCCCCAACTCCGAGTCTTTGCTAGCAATTTTACGGGTTTCTAACCCATTGTGTATACGCCGCAGGAGATATCGCACGTCCCCTTGTAGATGAACTCTGTGAAACTGGTATCAACAATCCTCGTGTGGGTGCGTAGTTACATTAACCAGATGCCTGGACCAGACGTTGAACACCCATGCAAGTATTGGCTCCACATTGCGGGATCTGATTCACGTGTGCATCTTTCAAGTATCAGGTAAGTAAGAGCCGTGGCTATCAGATTAAATACAGTGCTTCATGACGATACCCATTGATATAATTATTCTACGCAAGGCGTTCCTAGTCCGCGATGATATATGTGCGCGAAGAAATACAGACCCAGAGAATTACGTCGATGGATACAGATAATCTATGCTCATCTATGCTCATCTATGGAGGGAAAAAAGCAGTGTAAGGTTAGCGGCTCATCATGCGTCACGTCCCTCGCCGCAAGCGAAGAACGCTTTGTAACCAGCTCACTACATCGAGCATCTCTGCGTTGTTGACGGCGTGGCCAAGCCCATCGTATCGTTTGAAGGTCAAGAACGCTGTCGGAAGACGCAAAACATCACGTAGAAACGCCATGGCCTCCTCCGAGTAATGTGTTGGGATCTCGCCATCGTTTCTACCGTGCCCGCAGAAGATTGGCAGGTATGGGTCTGTGTGGACAATATGCTACGGATATATGTCTAAGCCCTCGCTTAGCCCGCATCATCAGAGTGGGACTAACCTGGCGTCCCCGGTGAGGTATCCAGCCTGCAAGGCTGACTACACCTCCAAGCTCATGCAGGGTTGTCAGCGCCACAAGAAGGCCGAGGGCCGCCCCTTGACTGAAACCCATGAGGACGATGCGATGGGGGTCAGTGCCACGATAGACTTCAGCCTGGATCCATGTTTCTACACCGGAGACAGAAGACGTTATGGCAACTTCGTCCCACTCATGGTCTCTTGGAGGAAGGGAGCAAATATCGAACCAACTTGGACGGTGTTCACCCGCATTCAGACTCACAGGCCTAGTGGGGCTGCAGAAGCTGGAACGTTAGGGCTGCGAAGGAGGGCGCGTCTATGAAAGCGTACGCTTGAGGTAAGACCCATTCGACGTTCG
>Ga0209488_10000803_pt1 | contig 26742 bp, 19 predicted proteins | sample Rivendell_Oct201_8_FD_188349 | JGI IMG/M metagenome (GOLD analysis project Ga0209488, IMG submission 188349) | Vadose zone soil microbial communities from the Eel River Critical Zone Observatory, Northern California, USA -... | ecosystem: Environmental > Terrestrial > Soil > Vadose zone >...
GCCACGTCGATTCGATGTTCGATACATTGACGACGTCGCTGCCGTTGCACCGCGACGGAAGAATCAAGATGGTCGCGGTTGCGAGCCCCAAACGTACCGAAGCCGTGCCGGATGTTCCAGCCATTACGGAAAGCTACCCGGGCTATCGTTCGATCACCTGGTTCGGCCTGGTGGCCCCACCCAACACACCGGCCGCGCTGGCCGAGAGGATCAATCGCGATATCGCTGAAGTTTTCAGGCGGCCCGACGTGAACGCCAGAATCCGCGATATGCAGATGGAACCCGTCGGCAGCACGCGCGCCGAGGCAGAACAATTCTTCGCAGAGGAATCAGCCCTTTGGGGCAAGGTTATCATCGACTCCAAGATCAGCGTACAATGATGGCGTTCCTTAACGGATGTAGCATGGCTGGAGAGCGTTGAAGATGTCGACCCTGCGCGGACGTGGGCTTGTTGTGCTTGCCGCTATCGCCCTGACGGCTAATCTGATGCGTTCGAGCGATGCGCAGGATTATCCCGCGCGCCTTGTGACGCTCGTGGTGCCGTCACCGGCTGGTTCGACCACCGATGCATTGGCGCGCCTCCTCGCCGAACAGCTTAATCAGAAATGGGGCAGATCCGTCATTGTCGAAAATAACTCCCGCGGTCTCAACGCGGGAGCCGAACAAGTCGCCCGTGCCAATCCCGACGGTAATACGCTCCTCGTCAGCCCGCCCCTGCCATTGACGGTGGCGGACCTGCTTTACCGAGAAATCGGTTATCGGCCGTGGCAATTCGCACCGGTTTCGCTTCTGGCAAAAATTGCCAATGCGCTGGTCGTGCGAAAAGATTTTCCTGCAAGAACCGTCCAGGAACTTGTTACCTACGGCAAGGCCAATCAAGGCAAGCTCACTTATGGATCGCAGGGCGCCGGTTCGACAGCCCACTTGAGCGGCGCGCAACTTGAAATGCGCGCCGGGATCAAGATGGTGCATGTGCCCTATCGGGGTTCAGCGCCCGCGCTCAACGACATCATTGCGGGTCACATCGACATGTTTTTCGATACACTTACGACGTCGGTCCCGCTCCATCAGGCGGACAAGGTCCGCATCATGGCAGTGGCCGGCACTGAGCGCGCAGCCGCCCTGCCCGATGTCCCGACCATTGCGGAATCCAGTTTGCCGGGCTTTCGCTCCACCACGTGGTTTGCGATGGTGGCGCCTCCAAATACTCCAGCCGCATTGACCAGCCGGATCAATCGCGACGTCGTCGAAGTTCTCCAAAGGCCGCTGGTCCAATCGAAACTACGGGATCTGCGGCTTGACGCCATGATTGGTTCACCTGCGGATGCCAGCAAATTCTTTGCCGAAGAAACGCAGCTCTGGGGTGGCGTCATCAAGGAAGCCAAGGTGACCGTGCAGTAGGGAGGTGTCGTGTTTGGTGAATTTCACTTGTTCACTATTTGTTTGACTGTCCTTTGTAGATCGGCTATAGGCGAAATAGCAATGTGGAATTGCGCCCGTAGCCCTGACTGGCCGGGCGCTTTTTTGTTTTGATCGATGTCCAACCTCCGCGCGCGTTCTGTCCGGCTCCATTAAGGGGTACTACGTGACCCAATATACATCAGCAGATAGTTTTATTGCAAAACATTCAACTTATGGATTGCATGAAACAGGCCAAGTACAAACGCACCCAATGGTTTTGGCCAAAACGAACCCGTCCTGATCGGATGCTCACGTTCAGGGCCGAAGCGACCGGGGCCTCGTACAGAAGACCAGAGATTTTTTTATCACTCGACCTTGAAATTGGTCGCCTTCATGATCGGCGTCCAGCGCGCGAGTTCGGCGCTCACGTGGCTTTGCGCCTGCGCGGGTCCGGACGTGGATGTGGGTTCAAACCCGGACACAAGCAATAAGCGCTGAAATTCCGGATCCGCCATGACCTTACGGGTTTCTCCAACCAGCAAGTCCGAGATCGGCTGCGCAAGGCCCGCGGGTGCGAACAGTCCATTGAAATTGGCGGCGACCATACCGGGAAGCCCGGCTTCGGTCGCGGTCGGGATGTCAGGCGCAATAGTAAGTCGCGTCTCCGACGCGACGGCAAGAATTCGCACTTTGCCGGCGCGGTGAAAGTCGAGGAGTGGCCCGCCCACATTCGGCGTCATCATCGGTATGTGCCCGCTGGCCAAGTCCGCGACACCCGGTGCCGCTCCCTTGTAGGGAACGTGAACAATCTCCGGCGCACCAATGAGATGTTTGAACAGTTCTCCGGCGAGATTGGTCAAAGTGCCGGTCCCGGCCGAGCCATAAGAAAGCTTGCCCTGATTGGCTTTCGCGTAGGCGACGAATTCGGCAAGCGTGCGCACTGGGACAGATTCGTTCACAACAACGACCGTCGGCGACACGCAAACGATATAGAGCGATGTGAAATCCTTGAGCGGATCGTACATTGGCCGGTTCGCAAGCACGGGCAGAAGAACCTGCGTGCTGGTGTTGCCGAAGAGAAATGTATATCCGTCCGGTTGCGCACGTGCGACCTCGGCCGTACCCAGCGCACCGCCCGCATTGGGCTTGTTCTCGATCACCACGGTCCCGAGAACGGATTTCATTCGCTCCGCCCAAAGGCGTCCGGCGACATCCGTGGCGCCGCCGGGCGCGAACGGAACGACCAGCTTGATCGGCCGATTGGGATATCGGGGTTGGGTAAAAGCCCGGCAAGGAGCAAGCGCGCTGCCGGCAAGGCCGGCGAGGCCGTACCGTAAAATATCACGTCGATTCATTGGACATCTCCGAATCCGCTATTTTACCCCCTGCCCCTCCTCCGACAAGCGTTTGTCGATATAAACTGTGTCGCATGTCGAAAAAACATCCTCGCCATTTCTTCAAGCCTCTCGCCATCGGGGCACCAGAGCCCATGCGCGAACTGCCCGTGCGCCTGGAGCGCATGGTCCATTTCGTGCCGCCGCACATCGAGAAACTGCGCGCCAAGGTGCCTGAACTCATTCGCCAAGTGGATGTCGTGCTTGGCAATCTGGAGGATGCCATTCCACTCGACGCCAAACTCGCCGCCCGGGCCGGTTTCATCGATATGGCGGGGCGCCATGACTTTGGTACGACCGGGCTGTGGACGCGCATCAATGCGCTTGGCTCACCCTTCGCGCTCAATGATGTCGTCGAAATCGTGGGCGCCATCGGGCACAAGCTGGACGTGATCATGCTGCCGAAGGTCGAGGGTGCGTGGGATATTCATTATCTCGATCAGTTATTGGCACAGTTGGAAGCCCGTCATAGCCTTGGCCGGCCGATCCTCATCCACGCCATCCTGGAAACCCCCGAAGGGGTCAACAATGTCCAGTCAATTGCAAGCGCGTCGCCCCGCATGCATGGGATCAGCCTTGGCCCAGCGGACCTGGCGGCCGCTCGCGCCATGAAGACGACGCGCGTCGGCGGCGGTCATCCGGGCTACAAGGTGCTCGGTGACGTTTCGACGGACGGCCATCGCAGCGCCTCCCAGCAGGATCTCTGGCATTACACGTTGGCCAAGATGGTCGACGCCTGTGCGGCGACCGGTATCAAGCCGTTCTACGGACCGTTCGGCGATTTCTCCGATCCGGAGGCTTGCGAAGCACAATTCCGTAACGCTTTTCTCATGGGATGTGCCGGCGCCTGGTCGCTTCACCCCTCGCAGATTGCAATTGCCCGGCGCGTGTTCTCGCCTGATCCGGCTGAAGTCGCCGACGCCAGGAAAATCCTTGCTGCCATGCCGGATGGTGCTGGTGCCGTCATGATTGACGGCAAGATGCAGGACGACGCCACGTGGAAGCAGGCCAAAGTCCTGGTTGACCTCGCCGCGATGGTGGCAGCCAAGGATGCGCTCTAGCATTACGTCTCAAACACAATTATTTCCTAGGTCATGAACAAGACAAGAATTGCCAAGTTTCAGATCGGTCAGGTCGTCCGCCACCGCTTGTTTTCATTTCGCGGCGTCATTTTCGATATCGATCCGGAATTCAATAATACCGAAGAATGGTACGAGGCGATTCCGGCCGAGCGGCGTCCCAGCAAGGATCAACCATTTTACCACCTTTTTGCCGAAAATGCAGAAACCGAATACATCGCCTATGTGTCCGAACAAAATCTCCTTCCGGACACCTCAGGCGAACCCGTCCGTCATCCACAAATCGGCCAGGTGTTCGAAAAGGACGACAACGGCGGCTACCGGCGGCGCAACCAGATGCTCAATTGAGCGATCAACTGTCGTTTGCCCTATTGGGCTTTCGGCTGCGGCAAGGTTTTTTCCTGCTCCTCCAGGACCTTCGGGTCGGAGGGAGGTCCGTCATGGGCTTTGCCAAAGTCATTCAACGGCACGACCAAGCTTAACGGCTGTCCGCCGGCATTGATACCCTGCAAAACCAGTCCGCTGCCCTTCTTCATATTGTCGACGAGTTCTTGGGTGGCTTCATAATCAGAGATGCAGCCGTTGGGCATGCAAAACAGGTACGGTCCCTGCATGGGTTGGCCTTGGTCGATGACGACGCGGGTACCCGGCGGAAGCGCCATGCCAAGCGGCAAGGTAATGCGCAGGATCTTGCGCGTCTCACCATCCGGTTCGATCAACATCGCCGCCGCAACCGGCATTCCGTTTTCCACCCGGCCGCTCTTGCCCGTGATGCAAACCTGCTTATCGGTAGCGGCCTGTCCCTTCTGGCAAATTTTCGTCCAGGGTGAAAAGAAGACCTGCGGCTGCTGCGGCTGTTGCCCGGCAGGTCCGCCCTTGGGTTCACCACCCTTCGGCGTTGCGCTCTTGGGAATTGGTTTTGGCTGAGCCTTTGGCGTCGGCTGTTGGGCCATTGCGGCCATACTGGCCAACGCCAGTCCAAGCGCCAGAACACCAACAATTGAAAAAAAACGACGAAATGCTCCCGATTGGGACAGGATTCGAAACGCCATTACGGATTGCCCTTCATAACACTGTCAGCACAAAAAAACTTTTGTCGCGCATGCTACCTTGTGGGAGCCGCGGCGGTCCCCGGGCCCTCTAGTCGTCGACGAGCGTCTTCCGCCCGCTTCTGCAATTCATCCTGCAGTTTTTTCTGCTGCGCTTCGAACTCTTTCGGATCCGTCGGGGGGCCGTCATAGGCTTTCTGGAAATCGCCGAGCGGCAGGACCAAACTGATCGGCTGACCGGCGCCATTGATCCCTTGTACCACGAGCCCGTTGCCTCGTTTCATTTTCGTGATCAGTTCTCCGCTCGCCTCATAATCGGCCATGCAGCCGTTTTGGAAGCAGATCACGAAGGGGCCGGTCATCGGCTGGCCCTGATCCACAATGACGCGCGTCCCGGGCTGGATGGACATGCCGAGCGGCAGGGTGACGCGCAGAACCTTCTTCGGATCTCCGTCGGGTTCAATGATGACGGCTGCCACCACCGGCATGCCGGATTCGACACGACCATCCTTACCGGTGAAACAAACCTGCTTGGCATTTGCCTCCTGTCCCTTGAGGCAGAATTTCGTCCAAGGCGAAAAAACAAGCTGCGGCTCACCCTGCTGGGATTGCTCGGCGGGGGCCGCCGGCGTCGGCGGCGCGCCCTTTGTTGATGGCGGCGCTTTTGCTGGCGTTTTGGCCTTCGGCTGACCTGGAGCCGGCGGGTTCTGTGCAAGCGCCCCCGATCCCACCCAAGCGCAAACCAGCGCCGTTACCAAACCATAGGCCAATGCGCGAGCCACCGGACGGGCCGGTTCACACACGATCCGTTGATCCATAGCAGGTCCTCTTGCTTGCTGCTCTCGCGGCTCCAGGCCAAATCGAGCAGGTACCCCTTTGACTTGGCTGTCTCCGCACCAAATACGGCATGAGCGTGACGTCCCCGAGGGACGGTAATAGCCCAAATTGCCGCGTCGATAAAGCGTTAAGACCGACGTCAGATAAGTCGGTAACGGACCCGCAAACACCTGTAGGGCACATTGTGCCCTCATAACCCATTGATGGGTCCATCATTCTTGGTAACTTGAGGCCAACCGCCGTACCCCCGATGCAAAATGACAATCCACTGACCTGTCTGCGCCAAGCACCCCCGGAGTACGCAAGGACTTGCGCTGCAAGGGCCAAAGCCTGGGTTTTCGGTTTGTGTGCAATTGCGACCGTGAGTGCATCGGGGTCAGCTTATCCGGCCGACCAACGCGATGCCCTGACGATGCATGGCGAGCCTGCCCTGCCGGCAGGATTTACGCGCCTGCCCTATGCCAATCCGGACGCACCCAAAGGCGGCCGCCTCACGTACGGCATCCTGGGCACGTTCGACAGTCTTAACCCCTTGATCATCAAAGGCATTGCGCTGTCTTCCATCCGCGGCTACGTGATCGAAAGTCTGATGGCGCGCGGTTATGATGAGCCATTCACGCTCTACGGATTGGTGGCAAAGACGGTCGAAACGGACGCAGGTCGCAGCTACGTCACTTTCACGATTGATCCCGCCGCCCGGTTCTCAGACGGGACGCCCATCACGGCACAGGATATTATTTTTTCGTGGGAACTCTTGCGTGACAAGGGGCGTCCCAATTATCGAATCTATTACGCCAAGGTCATTAAAGCCGAAGCCATCGGCACTAATGCGGTGCGATTTGACCTCACCGGCAGCAATGACCGGGAACTGCCGCTTATCCTTGGCCTCATGCCGATCCTGGCTCGCCATGCCGTCAATCCCGACACGTTCGAGGAGACTTCCTTCGCGCCGCTGCTCGGCAGCGGTCCCTACCTGGTGGACAAAGTCGACCCGGGCAAGAGCGTAACGCTGGTACGCAATCCAAATTATTGGGGGCGCGACCTCCCCATCAATCGCGGGTTCTGGAACTTCGACCAAGTCCGGTTCGACTATTATCGGGACACCAATTCCCACCTCGAAGCCTTCAAGCGCGGCCTCTATGATTGGCGTTCCGAGCAAGACCCGGGTCGCTGGCAGACGTCCTATGATTTCCCCGCGCTGCGCGACGGCCGGGTCGTGAAAGAGGCGCTCCCGACTTCAGTACCCAAGCCAAGCACCTTCTATGTCTTCAATATGCGCCGTCCCATTTTCGCTGACATCCGCGTCCGCGAAGCCTTGGCATTACTGTTCGACGCTGAATGGATAAATCGAAACCTGTTTTTTGGTCTTTATCGCCGCACCGCCAGCTATTTTGATGGGTCGGAACTTTCGGCATATCGGCGAGCTGCCGACGATCACGAACGCAAATTGCTGGCGCCCTTTCCCGACGCGGTCCGACCCGACGTCATGGATGGAACCTGGTCTCCTTCCGTCACCGATGGTTCGGGCCGCGATCGATTTATCTTGCAGCGAGCGCTCGCCTTGTTCGCAGCTGCCGGTTACGAACTTCGCGGCACCGCACTGGTCAATCGACGTACCTCGGTTCCGTTTGGATTCGAGATCATGGTGACCACCCGCGATGAGGAGCGTCTGGCGTTGACCTATACGACCTATTTGCGCCGGGCCGGCATTGCCGCACAGGTGCGTGTCGTCGATGCCGTGCAATATGAAGGCCGGCGGCTGTCCTATGATTTCGACATGATACAGAACCGATGGGACCAGTCGCTTTCTCCCGGTAACGAGCAAGCGTTCTACTGGGGTTCCGAAGCCGCACAATCGCAAGGCACTCGCAACTATATGGGGATCAAAAGCCCCGCCGCCGATCAGATGATCGCGGCCCTGCTCAATGCCGATGGCCGCGACGAATTCATATCGTCGGTCCGCGCGCTCGATCGCGTCCTGATTTCGGGGTATTACACGATCCCTCTTTTTCACCTGCCCGAACAATGGGTGGCGCGCTGGAACACCATCCGGCGCCCCGACACCACACCTCGAACCGGATATTTGCCGGAAACCTGGTGGCACGCGGCGAACTAACGTTCGGCCGTCGACACCAAATACCATTCGGCCGGGGCCGCGCCGAGGTGCGCAAGGCCTCATGCTCCGCATCCGCGAGGCTCACCGCCAGCTGCACCCTGATCATCGCGCAAAAAATTGACTTTGAATTAACGGCAATTGCCTAAGGTGCACTGCTTTGCCTCCCAAACCGCAAGCGTGTCTGATGGCGATGTTAGGTCCTGTTGTAGTCATTACCGAAACGACGTCAGCGGAGCTTGTGGGCCTCCTCGGCAAGGCGGGGGCCTTTCCTATCGTCGAGACAAGACTTGCCGCTGCCCCTGCCGCCATTGCCGAAATCCAGCCGGTTGCCCTTCTGCTGGCTCAATCCTTGACCGGCGCCAGTGATCGCGACGTCAAAGCCTGGATCCGAACCGTCCAGGCACGGCGCGGACCGATCATGCCGGTCCTGATGGACGCAAAGGAAGCGAAAGCAACCGCCATACCGTTTGCTGTGCCGTTCTCGACCGACGAACCAGCTCCGCAAATCGTTGCACGGTTGCGTGCGGCGCTGCGCGTGCGCACATTGCACACGACTGTCTTGCGCCGGTCCAGCGATACCCAATTCGGCAGATATGGCGTACCGCCCTCGGACCTCCTGAATTATGCGACTGTGCTGTGCCTTGGACGGGGGCGCTCCTACCCGGCGCTGTCCACTGCGGTCGGCGAGCAGGTTGGCTTGATGGGCGCAATGAGTATCGAAACAGCTGCCCGGGCACTCCAGTCCCGGGATTTGGATGGGATCGTCATCGGCGATGGGTTCAGCCCGAAGATCGTCGATACGCTCCTTACCGCCATTGCGGAGGATCCCGAGTTCCGTGATCTGCCCGTCGGTGTGTTCGGGAATTCCGCGCACAAAGAAGACCGTTTACCCAATTTCTTTCACATCGAAAGCGATCTATCGCATCTCATGGCATGGTTGCTGCCTTTGGTGCAGATTCACGCCTTTACAAGCCACCTCAACCGCACGCTCAAATCGCTTGATAGCAAAGGTGCGATTGATTCCGAAACCGGGCTTGTTGCCAGCAATGCATTCTGGCGCGAGCTTGATCGTGCCATTCATGAAGCAGAGGATGGCGGCAGCGCACTGTCGGTCGCACGATTCTCGTTCGAAGAAATCGATGACCGCCTGAGCATTGATGTGGCGAGGTTGTTCAGCCGGCTTGTCCGCAGCGTCGATTTTGCGTGTCGGGAGAGCGATGGATCGATTCTCGCTGCATTTACCGACACCGATCTACGCAGTGCCCATGTGGTTGCGCGCCGTCTCGCGGGCACCTTGCGGCAAACCATTATTTCGTCGGATCGCGACCGGGACACGATCAAGCCCACCGTGACCCTTGCGACCCTGAAGCCAACGGATAATCTCAGTTCGCTTGTGGCGAGGATTGGCACCTATCCGACTGTTGCGGCGGGTTGACCAGAAGCATAGACTTGAGCACTTCGCCAAGAGGTGCCGACATGACGAACGCTCTGCCATTGCCCATCGATATTGTTTCCGACGTCGTTTGCCCCTGGTGCTATATCGGCAAACGATTGTTGGAACTGGCTGTAGCGCAAAAGCCGGACATTGCTGTGGAACTGCGCTTCCGTCCCTATTTTCTCAACCCTTGGGTCCCGCGCGAAGGCATCAGCCGGGAAGAATATCTGGTTACCAAGTTCGGTTCGGTCGCGCGTTACAACGCCAACAATCAGCGTGTTGTCGATGCGGCGGCACATGTTGGACTGCCTTATGCGCGAGAAAAAATCCTGCGGCAGCCCAACACGCTCGACTGCCATCGATTGATTTTTTGGGCGAGCCAGATTGGCATGGCGGCAGCGTTGAAACAAAGGCTGATGAGCCTCTATTTCGCCGAAGGCGCCGACCTCACCGACCGTGAAATATTGGTTCGCGCCGCCAGTGAATGCGGGCTTGATCCAGATGAAATCCGCAATCGCCTTTCGACCGACGTAGACGTCGCACGTATCGAGCAGGAAGCAGCGAGCGCCAAGGAAGGAGGCATAGAAGGCGTTCCGTATTTCATATTTGGCGGCTTGATTGCCGTCAGTGGGGCGCAGTCGCCGGAGTATCTTGCGCAGACTATCGAGCGCTCCGCCGAAGAACTCGCACGACGCGTGGCTGCCGAATAAAAGTCAACGCGCAAATGTTATCGCCAGGACGATAATCGCGCTGGCCGCGATCCAGGATCCCAATATCCTTACGGTTATTTTTGCAAGCCGGTGTGTGGCCATCTTGGCGCAAATTGCAATCCCGGCCAAGGCCAGAAGCGCACCGAGTTCAGTACCGGCCAGCATCAAATTGCCTTCAGCAATCGTGATGGCTTGAGGAGGCGAGTCCAAGCCAATAGCGAGGCCTGCACTGCCGGCCAGAAATGTCGCAATCGGCCGCGGAGGCGACCATGCCAAGGCGATCAGAACTCCGCTGACGATTGTGAGCACGGTCAGGATCGTTTCTGCCGGGGTCGCGCCCGTCCCAAACGAAAGTGCAAAGAGCCCAGCCGCTGCGGCAGCCGCAAACACCAAAACGCAAAGAATCCACTCGTCTTGTCGACCGACGAGCAACCCGAGCCCGACGAGGCCCAGGGCATGCACGGGATTAAGTATGGATGGAGGAAACCGCCATAGAAGCCTCCAACCCCAGGGACCACCATATGGGCCGACGCCTGTCCCGACATCGCGGCGAGCGCACAAACGACGACCGACCAGCGAAGTATGATCATGGGACATGCCCCAACATACGGACGGTCAACACAATAGGCCTAGGCCGCTTTTGCGGGTCGTGCCAGTTCAACCAGATTTCGCAGGATCTTGGCGGTCCCCCGCAGCCGCTGTTCGGGTTCTTCCCAATCGTCGAAGAACACAACCTTCATGTCGGGGCGCACGCGCGCCGACGGTCCCTGTTTTCGAATGTAGCCGACAAGCCGTTCCGGATTGGCGAAAGTATTGTCGCGGAAGGTTATGACTACGCCTTTCGTGCCAGCCTCTATTCGCTCGACGTTTGCCTTGCGACAAGATGCCTTGATCGCAACGATCTTAAGCAGGTGTTCGACCTCGATCGGCAATTCACCGAAACGATCGACAAGTTCCGCACCGAATGCATCGATTTCAGCCTCGTCTTCGATCTCGGCCAGGCGCCGGTATAGCCCAAGCCGCACCGGAAGGTCTTTTACAAACTCCTCCGGGATCATCACCGGCGTGCCGATCGTGATCTGCGGCGACCAGCGGTCCGCCACCGGCATCGTGATGCCCGCCTTGAGGCTCGCGACTGCTTCTTCGAGCATCTGCTGGTAGAGTTCGAATCCGACCTCCTTGATATGGCCGGATTGCTCCTCGCCCAAGAGATTTCCAGCCCCCCGAATATCGAGATCGTGGGAGGCCAGTTGAAAACCTGCACCCAAAGTGTCGAGGGATTGAAGAACCTTCAGCCTTCGTTCCGCCTGCGCCGTGATCTTCTGTTCTGCCGGCAGCGTGAACAGCGAATAGGCGCGCACCTTCGACCGTCCAACGCGTCCGCGCAGTTGATAGAGCTGGGACAACCCAAACCGATCCGCGCGATGGACGATCAAAGTATTGGCCGTGGGGATATCAAGGCCAGATTCGATGATCGTCGTCGAAAGCAGGAGATCATATTTTGCATCGTAAAATGCCGACATGATGTCGTCGAGCACGGTCGGCGGCAATTGACCATGTGCGACGACGGTCCTGATTTCCGGCACGTGCTTGTCCAGATATTCCTTGACGCCGGCTAGATCCTCAATGCGCGGACACACATAGAAGGATTGGCCGCCGCGGTAGCGCTCACGTAGCAGCGCTTCACGAACCACAAGCGGGTCGAACGGCGTCACAAAGGTACGAACCGCGAGACGATCGACAGGCGGTGAAGCAATGATCGAAAGATCGCGCACGCCCGTCAAGGCCAGCTGCAGCGTTCTTGGGATGGGAGTGGCCGTCAATGTGAGGACGTGCACCTCCGAACGAATCTGTTTCAGACGCTCTTTGTGGCTCACCCCAAAGTGTTGTTCTTCGTCGATGATCAACAAACCCAAATCTTTGAACTTGATGCCTTTGCCGAGGAGTGCATGCGTACCGACGACGATTTCAATCTTCCCATCTGCAATCCCGCTTTTGACGTTCGCCAATTCCTTGGCGGGCACCAGACGCGATGCCTGCCCGACCGTCACGGGAAATTTGCTGAACCGTTCCGAAAACACTTTGAAGTGCTGGCGCGCAAGCAAAGTCGTGGGCACCACGACGGCAACCTGCTGTCCATTCATCGCGACTGCAAGTGCGGCGCGTAGCGCGACCTCGGTCTTGCCAAATCCAACATCGCCACAGACCAGGCGATCCATCGGTTTGCCGGACCCGAGATCGCGGAGCACGGCGTCGATGGCGGCCTGCTGGTCGTCCGTCTCTTCGTAGGGAAATCCGGCGCAGAATTCCTCGTAGGGCCCTGGTTCGACCGGCACTTTCGCGCCTTCCCGGGTGAGCCTCTCAGCCGCAATCTTGATAAGCTCGTTGGCAATCTCCCGAATGCGGGCCTTCATGCGGGCCTTGCGCGCCTGCCAGGCACCGCCGCCGAGCCGGTCGAGTTCGGCGTTCATTTCATCCGAACCATAGCGCGACAAGAGTTCAATATTTTCGACGGGGAGAAACAGTCGGTCCCCACCCGCATAATGAAGTTCAAGGCAGTCGTGCGGCGCGCCGGCAGCCTCGATCGCACGAAGCCCAACAAAGCGACCGATCCCGTGATCGACATGAACCACGAGGTCCCCGGCCGCGAGGCTGGTCGCCTCCGCGATGAAGTTATCTGCTCGCCGGGACGAACGACGCGACCGTACCAGGCGGTCGCCGAGGATATCCTGCTCGCTGATGACCGCGACTTGCGCCGTCTCGAAGCCACTTTCCAGCCCGAGCACCGCGAGGGCCACTTCCGGACCTGGAAGCTTCAACGCTTCCGGCCATGACCGCACGGTCACAAGGTTGACCAGCCCATGGTCGGCCAGCACGTGTCGCATGCGTTCGCGCGAACCTTCGCTCCACAGTGCGACCACGACGCGCTTGCGCGCCCCTTGCAGGTCCTGAACGTGGCGCACGACAGCTTCGAATACGTTGCGGTCACGCTCGGCGCGCTCGGCCGCAAAGTTGTGTCCTTCTTTGGTCCCGGCATCGATTGCGGTTCCTTGTGCTTCAGGTACGGCAAATGGCGTCAGCCGCGACAGAGCCGCGGCATCGAGCCGTCCGCGCCATTCGGCGGCCGCGAGATAGAGACGGTCGGTCGGCAGCGGTCGGTACGGCGGACCAAATCCACGCTCCGCCGGCGCCTGCGCACGCGCGTCATGATAGTCTTTGATCTGTTCCAGCCGTTCACGCTCGACGTCATCGACCTGGGGTTCGCAAACGATGGCCGCGCCCGAAACGTAGTCGAAAATGGTCTCCATGCGATCGTGCAGCAGGGGCAGCCAATGCTCCATGCCGATATGTCGCCGGCCTTCACTGATCGCGTGATAGAGCAGGTCATCGGGCGTCGGCGCACCGAAGGCTGCAACATAGCCTAGCCGAAAGCGCTTGATCGTCTCAGTCGTGAGCTGAAACTCAGCTACCGGAACAAGGTCCAGTCCGCGCAAATGATCCGTGGTGCGCTGAGTTTCAGGATCGAAACTCCGGATCGTTTCGAGCGTATCCCCAAAAAAATCCAGGCGCACCGGCTCCGCCATTCCGGGTGCATAAAGATCTATGATGCCGCCGCGCACCGCATAGTCGCCGGGTTCACGAACAGTCGACGCTCTCGAGAATCCATTGTGTTCGAGCCATATCGTGATCTCGTTCATATCGATCACGTTGCCGGGAGCCGCGGATAATGACTGCGTGGCGACCAAAGACCGTGCCGGCACGCGCTGGAGCGCTGCATTGACGGTCGTCAGGAGAGCGGAGGGCCGGTCCCGTCCCTTTAGTCGCGCCAAACGGGACAATGCCGTCATCCGCTGGGCGACGACCCCGGCATGCGGCGACACGCGGTCATAGGGCAGACAATCCCATGCCGGAAATTCCAGCACATCGATATCCGGGGCAAAGAAGGCCAGCGCCCGACCCAGCGACGTCATGCGCGGGCCATCCCGGCAAATCACAAGCAGGCTGGTCGCAGGCGCATTGGCGCGAGCCGCAACCGCGCGCGCCAAGTCGGCGACGACCACCCCCTGGGCCCCATCGACAACGCAAGCAAGCGTCAGCGGGCGGCCTGTTTTCAACAATTCCGCGGGAGACCGTGCCATGGCTACCGACCGCGATCCCGCAAATGGAATTGCCGCAACCGTTGGAACAACGCCGTGTCGTAGGTTTCGGGGACGTCGACCTCCCCGGTTACCCAGGCCAGCAAATCCCGATCCGGCACATCGATCAGCCGCTCAAACTCTGTCAATTCGGCATCAGCCAGCCCCTCAACGGCATGATCCGCAAAACGGCCCATGATGAGGTCCATTTCGCGCATGCCGCGATGCCACGCCCGGAACAAGAGCCGGCGACGGCGGACATCAAGACCCTCGCTCGATCGGGTTGACCCAGTCATCAATTCCTCAACGTCAAAAGCCCGGACGTGGCCGGGCACAGACTGATATAGCGACGCGGGCCGCGCGTGTCATCGGTCTCGAAACATTGGGGCTCGAAACATTGGGGCTCAAATCATTCGATGATGCATTGCCTCGCAACGCCGCTCAGGCGATCATGCGCGTTCCTTGCCGGAGGCCCTAATGCGGCCGAGTCTGTTGAACCCTCTTTTCACTGAACTGACACGCCTCGGCGGCGTCGGACCAAAGATCGAGAAGCATTATGCCCGATTACTCGGACGCGCCGATGCACCGCGCATTGTCGATCTCTTGTTTCACCTTCCGACCGGCACGATTGATCGGCGAGCCCGGCCAAAACTGCGCGACGTGGTGCCCGGCACTGTGGTGACTGTTGCGGTAACCGTCGAACGCCATCGGCCGCCGCCGCCTCGCCGCCCCAACGCGCCATATCAAGTCTACACGAGCGATGGATCAGGCGACCTGACACTTACATTTTTCAGCGCTCGCACGGATTATCTCGAAAAGCTGCTGCCGGTCGGGGCGCTCCGCTATGTGTCGGGAACGGCGGAACTTTACGACCATATGTTGCAGATGGTGCACCCCGATCGTGTCGTCGACGAAGTCGGCTTTGCCGTCTTGCCGCTCCTCGAACCGGTCTACCCGCTTACCGAAGGCCTCAGCCTCAACCAAATCCGCAAGACGGTCGAAGCTGCTCTCGCGCGCCTCCCCGTCTTACCTGAATGGCAGGATTCCACGTGGTTGCAGCGCGAGGGGTACCCCTCCTTCGGTGACGCGCTGAGAGCGCTGCATCGCCCGCCCGAACCCGCCGAAATGGAGCCGGGAAGCAAGGCCTGGACACGGCTTGCCTATGATGAACTCCTTGCAGGCCAATTGGCGTTGGCAATGGTGCGCGTTCACTTGCGCCGCCCGAGCGGGCGCGCCACTCCCGGCACTGGTGAACTACGCCAAAAACTCGTCGAGACCCTGCCATATTCCCTGACGTCATCGCAATCTCGCGCCGTTGCCGAAATCGTTGCAGACGTCGCCAAGCCAGAGCGGATGCTGCGACTCCTGCAGGGCGACGTCGGCTCCGGTAAAACGGTTGTCGCACTTTTGGCCGCGGCGACGAGTGTCGAATCTGGCCGCCAGGCAGCGCTCATGGCGCCGACAGAGATCCTCGCGCGGCAGCACTACAACAACATCGTGCGCGTCGCGGCATCCGCCGGCATTGAGGTTGCGATCCTCACCGGGCGAGAGCGGGGACGAGAACGAAGCGATTTATTGGAGCGGCTGGCACGCGGAGAAGTCCACATCCTCGTTGGCACGCATGCCTTGTTCCAAGATGACGTCGCCTTTCACGATCTCGCATTGGCAATCGTCGACGAGCAGCATCGATTCGGCGTCCATCAGCGCCTGGCACTCGCCAAGAAGGGGGAAACGGTCGATGTGCTAGTGATGACCGCCACGCCGATCCCCCGGACTCTTGTCTTGACCTATTTCGGCGACATGGACATCTCTGAACTCAGGGAGAAACCGGCCGGACGTCAACCGATCGATACGCGCACCATAGCGCTTGATCGTCTCGACGAGGTTATGGAAGGTGTCGGCCGCGCACTTGGCGAGGGGCGGCGCGCCTATTGGGTCTGTCCGCTGGTCGAAGAATCCGAATATGTGGACATGGCTGCCGCCGAGGATCGTTTTGCCACCCTCAAGCAGCGTTTCGGCAACACCGTCGATCTCGTGCATGGGAAAATGAAGAGTGCCGCCAAAGATCGTGCAATGGAACGGTTTTCGGCCGGCGAAACACGGCTTCTTGTCGCCACCACGGTCATCGAAGTCGGCGTCGACGTGCCGGAAGCCACGATCATGGTCATCGAACATGCGGACCGATTTGGCCTCGCGCAACTCCACCAGTTGCGCGGTCGCATCGGTCGCGGTGCCGGTCGCTCGACCTGTCTGCTTCTATACGGGTCGCCGCTTGGTGAAACCGCCAAGGCGCGGCTCGCCATCATGCGCGACACCGAGGACGGTTTTCGTATCGCCGAAGAGGATTTGCGTTTGCGTGGTGAGGGCGATGTCCTCGGCACGCGCCAATCAGGCCTGCCGGGATTTCGAATCGCACGATTGGAACTTCACGGCAAACTGATCAATACGGCGCGCGACGACGCGCAGTTGATCTTGAACCGTGATCCGAATCTTACTTCACCACGCGGCGAAGCGCTGAGGCATCTGCTCTATCTGTTCGAGCGCGACGAAGCGATCCGATTGCTGCGGGCGGGGTGAGCAGGATTGCACGAAATGAACGACGCGTCGTAGGGTGGGCAAAGGCGCCGAACACCGAAGCTGCAACAAACGCAATACTAAGCGGCGCCGTGCCCACGCGTTCTCTCGCGGTCCGTCGACGCGTGGGCACGGCGCGCCGGACGTCGGAGTAAATGACGCCGTTCACGGACGGCGCGCCTTAGCCCACCCTACAATTCCGCACTTTCCCGCGGCACAATCACCGCGCCAGGCTCTACTTAGCCGGCGCAACAGGCCGGCTGGCGGCCTGCGCAACGCGCGCAACCTCGGCAAGGGCTGAGAGACGCTTCTGCGAATCGGGCCCACCAGGCTGGACCGTTCCGGCGGACATCAACAACGTCATTGCCGCCTCGACACTGATGTCGAGCTCAACCAGGTCTCGGCGCGGCACGTAAAAGAAAAATCCCGTTGTGGGGTTCGGCGTACAAGGCATGAACGCTGCGATATGTTCTGTGTCCGGCAACCGCGCCGCAATGTCCGGACTTGCCGGCTGTGACAAAAAAACAAGCGACCACATGCCGGGGGAGGGAAATTCGACCAGAGCGACGCGCCGAAATCCAGTCCCGCTCTTTGACAGAAGAGTTTCGAATATCTGTTTGAGACTCTTGTAGATGGGTCGCACGATTGGCATCCGATGAAGGATGTTTTCGCTAAACTCCACGAGCTTGCGCCCCACCAGGTTGGCGGTAAGGAACCCAAGCAGAGTCAATACGGCAAGAGCGATGACCAGACCGGTTCCGGGTATCTTCAAAGGAAGATATGTCTCGGGCCGATAAGCAACCGGAATGAAAGGCCGCACCAGATCGTCCACCCAATTGACGAACCACCAAGTCAAATTGAACGTAATGTAGAGTGGCCCAACCAGGATGAGCCCGGTCAAAAAATAATTGCGAATCCGCGCCACGATACCTTGGTGGAACAGTTCGGCCGCCGGTCCCGATTGGCCACCGCCCGGTACTGACGTACCTAGGGCACTTTTTTCAGATTCACTCATACCTGCTCGTGCATTTGCGAAAAATCTTATCGAACCGATTTCAATGTGATGCAATTAGTGCAGCAGACTCCAAAGATGAATATGCTCCAAAGTCGCACCACGCGATTCACTCCAGTTTATTCGACAGTAACCGATTTGGCGAGGTGGCGCGGCTGATCGACGTCTTTCCCCAGAAATGCCGCGACATGATAGGCGATCAGTTGCACCGGGATGGCCAGCACCAGCGGCGCCACCGTGGCGGGTACGTCGGGAATGACAATCTTGGCAAGCAAAGATAGATGGGCCTCTTTTGCCCCCTTTGGATCCGTTATCAGGACGATCCGCCCCCCGCGGGCTTCGACCTCCTGCATATTCGACATCGTTTTCTCGAACAGACGGTCATAAGGCGCAATCACAATGACAGGAACGGTTTCATCAATGAGCGCGATCGGTCCGTGTTTGAGTTCGCCAGCCGCATAGCCTTCGGCATGAATGTAGGAGATTTCCTTGAGCTTTAGCGCGCCCTCCAATGCCAGTGGATAGTTCGTGCCACGCCCCAGATAAAGGACATCGCGACACTTGGCCAAGTCTCGCGCAAGGCCTTCGATCTGCGATTCTCCCGCCAGTGTTTCCGCCATAAGGCGGGGGACCTCGATCAGCGCCCGCACGAGAGTTTTCTCGTCCGTGTCGGAGATAACACCACGCGCTCGCCCTGCCCCAACGGCCAGCGCCGCAAGCGCGGCGAGTTGGCATGTGAACGCCTTGGTCGAGGCGACACCGATTTCCGGCCCCGCCAGCGTCGGTACGACAACGTCGCTTTCACGGGCGATTGTCGACGTCAACACGTTGACCACGGAGAGAATGTGCTGCTTTTGCTCCTTCGCATAACGAAGGGTCGCCAAGGTATCGGCAGTCTCGCCCGACTGCGACACCGAGATGGCGAGCCCCCCCGGCCGCATCGGGGCCTCGCGATACCGGGCTTCGGAAGCGACATCGATTTCCACCGGCAGGCGCGCAAATCTCTCGAACCAGTACTTGGCGACAAGTCCCGCATAGTAGGCGGTGCCGCAGGCAGATATGGAGATGCGGTCAAGCTCCCGAAAATCAAATGGCATATTGCGCGGCAGCACGACACGTTCGGCCGCCATGTCGATGTAATGTGCAAGTGTATGGCCCACCACTTCCGGCTGCTCGTATATTTCCTTTGCCATGTAGTGACGGTGATTGCCCTTATCGACCAGGAAGGCTGACGCCGACGACTTCACCACCGGGCGCTGCACCGCCGTGCCGGTTGCATCGCGAACATCGGCAGTCGTGCGCGTCACGACGACCGTGTCGCCGTCCTCAAGGTATGAAATCGTATCTGTGAAAGGTGCGAGCGCGATCGCGTCTGACCCGAGGTACATTTCTCCGTCACCGAACCCCACCGCAAGCGGCGAGCCCTTGCGTGCGCCGATCAAAAGATCGTTTTCACCGTTGAACAGGAATACGAGTGCAAAGGCGCCTCGCAATTTCGGCAAGGCTAATGCAACGGCTTGCGCAGGGCTGCATCCCGTTCTCAATTCTTGAGTTACAAGATGCGCAACGACCTCCGTGTCGGTCTCGGAACTAAAATTCGCTCCTTTCTTTTCGAGCCCGTCGCGAAGCTCGCGAAAATTTTCAATGATCCCGTTGTGCACAACGGCCAGGCAATCGGTCGCATGAGGATGCGCGTTTTTTTCGCTTGGCTTCCCGTGGGTGGCCCAGCGCGTATGCCCAATCCCGATTGCGCCTTGAAGCGGATCGTTCTTCAGTCGGCCTTCGAGGTTGCGGAGCTTTCCTTCCGCTCTCCGGCGCGTCAACTGTCCGTCTTCCAGGGTCGCCACCCCAGCAGAGTCATATCCGCGATATTCCAGGCGTTTGAGCGCATCGATGAGATGCGCCGCGACCGGTTCGCGACCGAGTATGCCGACAATCCCGCACATAGCGGATTACTCCTGCTCTAGATATCTTGCGGCCAGGTTATCACGGCGATCTTATACCCCGCGTGAATGAAAATGCGGCAACAAAGGCCAGATTCAAGGTGAGATTTTGCTGGGCCTTTTTAGGGCTCGCAGGCGGGCCGCCCTGTTTTCCTTAACGACCTGTCGCTGACGCGCGATGGCGAGGCCGTCCGGTGGAACATCGTGGGTGATGACAGAGCCCGTCGCCACATAGGCTCCGTCGCCGATCTTGACCGGTGCAACGAGTGACGCATTCGAGCCAATGAAGCTCCCCTTGCCGATGTCGGTGCGATGTTTCGCGACGCCATCGTAGTTGCAAATGATGGCACCCGCTCCAAAGTTCGAACCTGCTCCAAGGCGCGCATCTCCGATGTAGGCGAGATGATTGGCTTTGGCTCCATCTTCAATCACAGCCGCTTTGATCTCGACAAAATTACCGATATGGACGTTTTCACCAAGATGCGCGCCGGGGCGCAGACGCGCATAGGGACCGATTTGTCCGCCTTTACCCACGTGTGCATGGTCGAAATGTGAAAACGATCGGATCAAGGCGTTATCATCAACCGTGACACCAGGGCCGAACACGACGAATGGCTCAACGACGACGTCCTGGCCGAACTTGGTGTCGGCCGACAAGAACACAGTTTCAGGCGCGATCAACGTGACGCCGGCCTCCATTGCAGCGGCGCGCAATCGACGCTGCAGCGCGGCTTCGGTTTCGGCGAGCTGTGCCTTGGTATTGATCCCACGCACGTCATCCTCGTCGGTTTCGATCGCAACGGTTTTGAGATTGAGCGAACACGCAATGGCAACCGAATCCGTCAGATAGAACTCGCCCTTGCGATTCTTGTTTTCGATCCGCTCCAAAATCGAGAGCGCGACTTTTCCCGCTATGGCCATCAAACCGCCGTTGCAAAATCCAATGGCGCGTTCGGCGGCACTCGCATCCAGCTCCTCGCGAATGGCGACGAGCGTCCCCTCCTCCAGGATCAGCCGACCGTAGCCGGTCGGATCGGCCGGACGAAACCCCAATACCGCCAGCGCGGCGCCCTCAGCCAGAGCCTGCCGCATACGCGATAACGTCTCCGGCCGGATCAACGGCGTATCGCCGAAGATAATCAAGATATCGTCGGCGCCGCGCCCGATCGCGCCCTTGGCAGCAAGCACCGCATGTGCGGTGCCGCGCCGCTGCGCCTGAACAAAAATCTCGGGCGAATGGATCACGCGCTTGGCCTCGGCCGTAACCGCGTCGGCGCCTGGACCGACCACGACGGCTGTCCTTGCGATATCCGCAGCAGCCACCGCACTCAGCACATGGGCCAGTAGACTTCGCCCAGCGATCTCGTGCAGCACCTTGGGGCGCGCCGAGCGCATACGCGTACCCTCGCCGGCAGCAAGGATAATCGCGAGGCAGTTCCGCTCACTCATCTCATCCAATCCTGGTTTGCAACCCTGCTTTGATCGACGGACGGCGTCGTCATATCCGAGCGTCGCCTTCCGGAAAAGCCGAATTGGATCGCGCCGGCAAAATTGCAACAGCATTATGAATCCGAATTATAAACGATTTCAAAGAGATGCTGAACAGTCTGCACGCCAGGATCGGCACATTGTGGCTCAGCGAAATTGGCGCTTGTGCTTGCATTCCGCAATAGGGCAGACATTTCCTTGGAAAGGTCCGATCCTTGGAAAGGTCCGATCGATGCCCAATCACGAGCGCGCGATGCATTATCCCGTATATTCCCCATCGGCGCGGCAGGTTTGTTGGTTGCTGATTGTTGGATTTCTGGCCGTTGGCGAGGCGCTTTACCTTCGTTACCTTGCCATCGAACATGCCCCCGTGTCGCTGGCCTGCCAGGCCGGCCAGGCGAGCTGGCTTTGTTCGTCGTTCCGGCTGGTGATTGTCCTCTACAATAATAGTGTGTTCGGCTGGGTCGCGCTCTTGGCGGCGCTCCTCAACCTGATGCGGCCATCCATAGTGCTGATTTCGGTCACGCTTGCCGCGGCAGGATTCGGGCTCGTCCTCCACAATGCCGGCTTGGCCGGCCTGGCGGTCGCGCTGGCGATCCTCAGCCTGGCTCGTCCCGCACCTGCGCCAGAATGAGTGCAAGCCCCACCAATGCCGTGCAAAACCAGGCTGCCTGCCAGTTTTGGGCCGTTTCATTGAGAAAAACATAGATTGCGGCAAGTGCCAAAATTACGGCGGCCACTATCTCCGCGCTGGCACGCCAGCGCGGGAATGACATACGCCAAGCTGTCGTTACCAGAAATGGGACAAGCGCGCCGGTCAAAGCCGCAAATGGAAAGTCGCGGTAGCGTGGATCGAAACCCAGCCCCAGCGCAGCCTCGACGGCCAGAACCGTCAAGACGACCAGCAAAGCCCCGAAAACATTTTGAACGCCCATGGGGACGCGATCCGGCGGCCGTCCGATCACGCGAGCAAAACTCGGAACACCATTGCCGGCCACAATTGCAATTGCGCCGACGATAGGTGCCAGAATTGCCACGGCTGCCCACGACAGTGAACGCAACCAGTCGCCAATGGTCAAGCTTTCGACCTGGGCTTTCTCCACGGTCCAGCCAATCAACGATCCCGCCACAACCGCGCAAAATCCAATGGCAAGCCATTTCCGGACAGGTTGTGGCTGCGCCGATCGCCCGGCAAACAGCCCTGCTCCGAAGACCAGGGCCGCGAGCCCGATCCCCATCGCGGCCTGAAACTGCCAGTTCGGGTGGTTCGAGATCGGCGCGCCCCAGATGAATTTCAGTTTTCGGTCATAGCCATCGAACAGCCCCCAATGTCCGCCGACCGCGCCTTCAAGCTGCCGTTTCCAGGGCTGGTCATAGGCCTCGATGAGATTGACCCGAAAACTCTGGCTCCGGGCGAGCGCCAAGACCTCATGCAGGCTGCGAGACTGGCTTGCGGGCGAGGGCAGCGCACCCTCCCGCATCCGGCCGGCGCTGGGCCAGCCGAACTCCCCAATGAACACTTCCTTACCAGGAAATGCCGCCGTGACCTGATTGCGGATCGCATCGACATGCGGCGCAGCGGCCGCGGCAGGTATCGGTATGTCTTCCCAGTACGGCAGGACATGGATGGTGATGAAATCGACCGCCGTGGCGAGTTCTCGATTCCGCAGCCAGAATTCCCAGACATCCGCGTAGGTCACCGGCATGGGTACCTGGGCCTTTACCTCACGGATCGTTTGCGCAAGGGCTGGAGCGGACATTTCCCCGCGCAGCAAAACCTCATTCCCGACAATCACGGACTGGATGACATCGGGAAACCGGTTGGCGAGGGCCACCGCCCCCTCGATCTGCTTGCGGCTCAAATCCGGCAGGCTCGACAGCCACAAACCCTGCATGACCTTGAGGTCGTGACGGCGTGCGATTTCGGGGATCTGGTCGAGCCCATGATCGACCGAATAGGTCCGGATACAGTCCGTTATCTGCTTGAGCGCCGCCAAATCCTCTTCGATCTGGCGGGGGTCGATCGGGACATCGGGACCAAATGGATTCTGGTCTCCGCGGAAAGGTGCATAGGAAACGCAGGCAAGTTTCTCGGTACCCGCAAACGGACCTGGCGGGTTATCCACAGGCGCACCGAGCCAGCTCCAGAATGCAACGATCGCCCCCGCAACGACGGTAAAGAGCGCGGCCGCATGTCCCATCATACCCCCCTCACCCACCCTCACCCGCCCTAACTACCGTCGGCGATCATGCTGTATACTTGTTCATTGAAAATATTATTGACTGTGTCGGGAACTACACTTGTTCGACACAGTTGTCCCCATATATACCGCGGCGTTCGCTTACTACTTGATAGTGAGCCCTCAAGTAAGTTAAGCTGACATTATTGGGCCACGCTTGAGCCTAGGGGACGGGTTTCGAGCCATTTCTTGCTGCCCCGTGTGGTTGGATTTTCATGCGCTCCGTCGTTGCAGTTGTCGCGCTGGTTGCATGCGTGCACGCTGGGCTATGGACATTGTTCCAGCGGGAGGAAGCGGGGGCCAAGATCGTTGGCCCGCTCTCGAGCCTTTCATACAATCCGTATGGCCGTACGCAAGACCCGGAAAATGGCGACCGCGCAACTGCGGAGCAGATCAGGTCTGACCTGCGGCTGCTGAGCCCTTATACGCGTGCAATCCGTACCTATTCGTCGACACAAGGAGTTGAGCAGGTCCCCGGCATTGCCGCCGAATTCGGGCTTAAGGTCACGGTCGGTATCTGGCTGGGCAATGAGAAGGACAAGAACGAAGACGGGTCGGTCAACAAGAACCAGCAAAAGAATATCGAAAAAAACAAACGCGAAATTAAACAGGCTATCGAACTCGCAAAACGCCACAGAAACGTCAATGCCATCGTGGTGGGAAACGAAACGATCCTGCGTGGCGACAAGACAGTCGACGAACTCGTTGAGATCATCCAAGAGGTCAAGCGCCAGAGCCCGGTCCCGGTTACTACCGGCGAGACTCATGATCGATGGCTCCCAGACCGTACGGACCCAATAGCCGATGAGATACCAAAATTGGCGGCCGCGGTCGATTATATCGCGGTTCACATATTGCCCTATTGGGACAAATACCCTGCCAGTCAAGCGGTAGATAAAACCATCCAGCGCTATGAAGACATTCGCCGCGCCTATCCACTCAAACGAATCGTCATCGCAGAGTTCGGCTGGCCGAGCGCCGGATACAATCGTCATGCTGCTATACCCGGCCGCATCGAGCAGGCGCAGATCATCCGTGACTTCATCGCCCGCGCCAACGCTCGTGGTATCGACTACAACATCATTGAGGCAATCGATCAACCTTGGAAAACCAGCGAAGGCAGCGTCGGCGCCTATTGGGGCTTGTTCGATGCATCGCGCCAGGTGAAGTTTGCCTGGTCGGGTCCTGTCAGCGACCCCGAACACTGGAAAATCGGCGGATTTGCAGTTTTGCTTGGCCTGCTGCTCTCGTTGGCAGCGGTCGCAAAACCGCGTACCACGATAAGAGAAACAATTGTATTTGCCGCGGCAACCAATGCGATCGGAGCCTGGTTCGCCATCGTCTTCGCGTTCTGGAACACGCACTACTTGGTCTGGGGCGCTGCCTTTGCGCTGGGTTTCGGCGTCTTGCTTCTTGTTCCGCTGGTTCTCATTGCGCTTGCCCGCATTGAAGAAATCGCGGCAATCCTGTTCGGCCGTGCGCCACAACGGCTGATTGGTCCAAACACGCCGCTCGCGGAAGGCTTCTACCCGAAAGTCTCGATTCACATTCCGGCCTATCGCGAACCGCCGGAAATGCTCAAGCAGACGCTCGACGGAGTTGCGCATCTCGAATATCCGAATTTCGAGTGCGTTGTCGTCATTAACAACACGCCTGATCCGCAATATTGGCAGCTGATCGAGAGCCACTGCCGGGAACTCGGCGAACGCTTCAAGTTCGTCAATGAGAACAACGTGCCGGGATTCAAGGCCGGTGCGCTGCGGCTGGCTCTCGCCCATACGGCCGCGGACGCCGAAATCATCGGCATCATTGATGCCGACTATGTGGTTCGGCCTGATTGGTTGAAAGACCTCGCCCCCGTTTTTGCCGATCCGAAGGTCGGCATGATCCAGGCTCCGCAGGATCATCGCGACGGCGAGCGCACGGTCATGCACCAGGCGATGAACGGAGAATACGCAGGGTTCTTCGATATCGGCATGGTCCAACGCAACGAGGCCAACGCCATCATTGTGCATGGCACGATGTGCCTCATCCGGCGCGACGCGCTCGACGCAGCCGGTGGCTGGTCGAGTGACACCATCGTCGAAGATACCGACCTCGGCCTCACGATCCTCGAACGTGGCTGGCAGATTCACTATACCAATCGGCGCTATGGTCACGGTCTGCTGCCCGATACGTTCGATGCCTTCAAAAAGCAGCGTCATCGCTGGGCCTATGGCGGGTTTCAGATCATCCGCAAGCATTGGCCTCATCTCATGCCTGGTTCACGCACGCTCACGCGGGACCAGAAGCGCGAATTCGGCTTCGGCTGGCTCAACTGGCTGGGCGCTGAAACAATTGGCGTCGCGGTCATGATCTTGAACCTTATATGGGTTCCCGTGGTGGCCTTTGCCGGCATAGCCATTCCCGACAAGATTCTCACGCTTCCGATCCTCGCCGCCTTTTTGGTCTCTCTGGCCCATTTCGCCATGCTTTATAGATGGCGTGTCACGATCACGCCCCGCCAGATGCTTGGAGCGGTCATTGCGGCCATGTCGCTGCAATGGACGGTGGCGCGCGCCGTTGGTTTCGGTGTCTGGAAAGAAGGCCTGCCATTCATGCGCACCGCCAAGGGTGGGCACACCCGCAAGGGGCCCGATTTCCCGGCTTTCTGGGAAGCCGTCATCGCCGCACTGCTGCTCATTGGTGCAGCCCTCGTCGTCATGAGGAACGATACGCAAGTTTACGAAATCAACATCTTTGCGCTGGTTCTGGTGGTGCAGAGCCTGCCGTTCCTGGCAGCGGGCGCCATGGCCGCGCTCGAATGTTCGCGCTTTAACGAATTCGGCTATTGGCGAGGCGTCAAAGCCACCGTGGCCACGACGCTGGTTCCTCAGGCACCCGTCAGTGAGGCGCCAGTTCAGCTACCAGGCGAAAAACGCGTCGAAACCATCGGATAGACCTCGGCGTCGGAGTCCGATCAAACTGATTGGGTTCGTTTTGGCCAAAACCGTTGGGTCCATTTTGTACCCGGCCTGTTTCACGCAATCAAAAAGTTGAATTTTTGTGATAAAACTATCTTTTGATGTATAATGGGTCACGTAGTAGCCGTTGATGGAGCGGGACAGAACGCGGGCGGAGCATGGACAGCGATCAAAACAAAAAAGCGCCCGGCCAGTCAGGGCTACGGGCGCAATTCCACATTGCTATTTCGCCTATAGCCAATCTACAAAGGACAGTCAAACAAATAGTGAACAGAGGTGTTCACGCTTTTGCGAGCGCCGCCTCCATTACCCGGGTAGCCCGGTTTCCACCAGCTTGACCCAATAGGACGTCCCGATCGGAATGA
>Ga0209488_10000804_pt1 | contig 26707 bp, 24 predicted proteins | sample Rivendell_Oct201_8_FD_188349 | JGI IMG/M metagenome (GOLD analysis project Ga0209488, IMG submission 188349) | Vadose zone soil microbial communities from the Eel River Critical Zone Observatory, Northern California, USA -... | ecosystem: Environmental > Terrestrial > Soil > Vadose zone >...
ACTTCGGCCGCGCCTGGTACCCGTGCCGCCCGCACCACTCGCACTGCCGCTGAGACCGCAGCGCCGGCGCCGGGCAACCAGCTGGCGCCGTGGCTCGAACCCGGCTCGTGTTGCCGGGGCCCGGCTCGCCGCCGGCGGCGCTGCGCGACCGGTCGCTCGCACGTGCCTGCGGGACGCGCCCGGCCAGCGACGACGATTGCGCCCTGGAACCCGGACCGGCTTCCGGGACAATGACACTAGCATGCGGGCATGCGGGCTGCGCGTTGTTGGACGATCGGTGCTGCGCTCGGTGCCGCTGCCGTGGTGCTCGGCGCGTTCGCCGCACACGCGATGAAGGGCCGGTACGACGCCGAGCGGGTGCTGGTGTTCGAAACCGGCGCGCGCTACCAGATGTACCATGCGCTGGCCCTGTGTCTGTGCGGCGCGCTCGGCCGGACCGGACGCGCCGCCGCGTTCGCCGCCCGCGCGTTCGTGGTCGGGGTGCTGCTGTTCTGCGGGTCGCTCTACCTGCTGGCGCTGACCGACACGAAGTGGCTCGGCGCGGTCACGCCGTTCGGTGGCGTCGCGCTGGTGTCGGGCTGGATCGCGTTGGCGATGGCAGCTCGGCCGCAGCAGCCGACCCCGGACTGACCGGGCCCGATGCGGCGCCGGCCTGCGCACAGCAGCCCAGGTGGGCGCCGCCGCCTACACCTTGCCGTATGCACACCATGCTCGGGCTGCGGCCAGGCGGGGCGCATGATCGCGACGGGAAGCGCCCCGCGACCGGCCGGGCCCGGGGAGGACTCATCGCCGCGGCAGCTCGCAGCCGACCGGCGCGCGCGGCCGTCCACACGCACGCCTGGACCGGCAACGCTCGCACTGTTCGCTCGCGCTGTTCAGCGATCGGGCCGCACGGCGTAGACTCCGCCGCCCATGAGCGAACGCATGCAACCGTACGGACCGATGGCCGTACGTCTGGTGCTGGGAACCGTGGGTCTGGTGCACGGACTGGCGGACACCTTCGGCCTGTTCGATGGTCCGGGCATCACCCTGTTCATCGATCGCATCGCGGCGTTGACCTCGGCGGCGCCGACGCTGGTCGCCTGGGCGGTGGCACTCGGCCAACTGATCGGCGGCATCCTGTTGCTGCTCGGGGCGCAGACCCGGTTGGTCGCGCTGCTGGCGCTGCTGATCGCCGGCGGCGAACTGTGGCTCAGCGGCCGCTACACCGCGTTCTTCGTCGAGAACCGCGGCTGTGAGTACCTGCTGTGCCTGTGCGCGATGGCAATCCTGCTGATGTGCACCGGACCGGGAAAGTGGGCCCTGCAGGTGAAGGTCAAGGATGGCAAGTGACTTGATCGCGCAGCCGGCGCGGCGTTGAGCCCCGCCCGGTGTGGTCTATGCTGCGGCCCATGCACGTCACGATCGACTACTGCGTCGTTTGAAACTATCAGCCGCGTGCGGCCGGTCTGGCCGCGGCGATCAAGCAGCAGCACCCGAAGGCCAAGGTGGAGACGCGACCCGGTGGCCGCGGCGACTTCATCGTCAAGCTGGACGGCAAGGTGATCTGGGACAAGAAGCAGCGCGACGACCAGTTCCCCGAGGACCAGCAGATCCTCGCGCAGCTGCCGAAGAACTGACGCGCCGCCTCCGACCATGGTCTCGCGCCACCCAGCGCCGACGATCGGCATCGTCACGCCGGCAGCCCGCGGGCAACGCACCGGCAACCGCGCGACCGCGCTGCGCATCGCCGGTCTGCTGCGCCAGCTCGGCTGCCGCCCGTTCGTCTGCCAGCACTGGGCCGGACGGCGGTGCGAGCTGTTGCTCGCGGTGCACGCCGGTCGCAGCGCCGACTCGGTCGCCGCCTGCGCACGCGCGGCACCAGCGCGACCGATCGTGGTGCTGCTGGCCGGCACCGATCTCTATCCGCAGTTCCAGCCCGAGCCGGCGACGCTGCGCGCGCTGCAGCTGGCAACGCGCCTGGTGGCGCTGCAGCCACACGCGGTGACCGTGCTGCCGCCGGAACTGCGCGTCAAGGTGCGGATGATCCAGCAGTCGGCGACCGCGCTGCCGGGCGCGCCGCCGGCGGCGCCATTCCAGGTGTGCATGCTGGCGCACCTGCGCGCGATCAAACGACCGCTGCTGGTGGTGCAGGCGCTGGCGCTGCTGCCGCCGGCGCCGGCCATCCGGGTGCTGTTGGCCGGCACGGCGCTCGAGCCGGCGCTCGCCGAGGCCGCGCGCGCCGCCGCCGTCGCCGAACCGCGCTTTTCCTGGCTGGGCGAGTTGTCGCGGCGCGCCGCCAAGACGCTGCTGGCCGGGAGCCATGCCTGCCTCGTGACTTCGGTCGGCGAAGGCGGCGCCAACGTCGTGTCCGAGGCGATCGCCGCCGGCACGCCGCTGCTCGCCAGTGCCATTCCCGGCAACACCGGCATCCTCGGCGAGCACTGGCCCGGCCTGTTCGCCGCCGACGATGCCGCGGCCCTGGCGACACTGCTGGCCCGGGCCGCCGGGGAGCCCGCGTTCCTCGCCGAACTGCGCCAGCGCACGCGGGCGCTGCTGCCATCGGTCGCACCGGCGGGCGAACGCGACCGCTGGCGGCAGTTGCTGCAGGAACTCGGCGTGACGGTGCCGCGATGACCGACGGCGAAGCCGGCGTGCTGTTGCAGGAGCTGCGCGATGCCCGCAGCCGCACGCTCGCACTGGTGCAGGACCTGCAGGGCGGGCAATGGATCGGGCCGGAACTGCCGATCGTCAACCCGCCGCTCTGGGAGATCGGCCACGTCGCCTGGTTCCAGGAGCAATGGCTGCTGCGCCATGCCCTGGCTCGCGAGCGCCTGCGGCCCGGAGTCGACGAACTGTACGACTCGGCCGCCATCGACCACTGGGACCGCTGGGCGGTGCGGCTGCCAACGGTGGCGGACACGCTGCAATACATGCAGCAGGTGCTCGACGCTGTTGCGGACGCGCTGGCAGCGCGCCACCGCGACAACGAACTCGCGTACTACCTCCGCCTCGCCACCTACCACGAAGACATGCACGGCGAAGCCCTGTGCTACACGCGGCAGACGCTCGGCTATCCGGCGCCGCAACTCGGGCGACCAGCACCCGCGGCGCCGGCCGGCGGCCCCTTGCCGGGCGACGCGGTGATCCCGGGCGGCACGTTCTGGCTCGGCTCGCCGCGCACCGCCGCGTTCGTGTTCGACAACGAGAAGTGGGCGCATCCGGTCGAGGTCGCGACCTTCCGGCTGGCCCGGGCACCGGTGACCGAGGCCGAGTTCGCCGGCTTCGTCGACGATGGCGGCTACGCGCGGCGCCCATTGTGGAGCGACGACGGCTGGGATTGGCGCCGCGGCACCGCGGCCGAGCAGCCGGTCTACTGGTGCTGTGACCAGGCTGGCCGCTGGTCGGTCCGCGAGTTCGACCAGTGGCGACCGCTGGCGCCGCATCGCCCGGTGCTGCACGTCAACTGGCACGAGGCGGACGCGTTCTGCCGCTGGGCGGGACGCCGCCTGCCGACCGAGGCCGAATGGGAACTGGCGGCCTGCGGCCACGCCGATGCTCCGGCGCACAAGCGCCGGCTGCCGTGGGGTGACGCCGCGCCGTCGCCCGCGCACGCCCAGCTCGATGCCACGGCCCTGCACTGTGCCGCGGTCGGTGCCCTGCCGGCCGGCGACTCGCCGTTCGGTTGCCGGCAGCTGCTCGGCAACGTCTGGGAGTGGACCGCGTCGGCGTTCGCGCCGTACCCGGGCTTCAGTCCGGATCCCTACCGCGAGTACTCGGCGCCGTGGTTCGGCACCCGCAAGGTGTTGCGCGGCGGCTGCTTCGCCACCCGCGGCCGCATGCTGTGGAACACCGGGCGCAACTTCTTCACCCCCGATCGGCGCGACATCTTCGCCGGCTTCCGCACGGCGGCGCTGGCGGACGGCTGACCCCGGAGCTTCGGGGCCCACGCCGTCGCGAGCGCGCCGCACCCGGTGCGGGCGCGGCCGGCCAGGCAATCGACATTTTTCCGTCGGAACTGGTGCTGCTCGTTCCACCAAGGATGGCAGATCCATTGGAGGACCATCCGTGACCACCGTCGATCCCGACGCATCGCTGCGCCAGCTCTGTTCGTCCCAGGCCGCCGACTTCGCCGAGCAGCTGCTGGCGCGCGCCAACGGCGGCGCCATCGTGTTCGGCGAGTTCGTCGCCGCCGCGCACGCGCTGGTGCGCTCGCAGCCGCGCGACGCCGCGCTCTACCTCGCCGCCATGGTGGCGCTCGACATGCGGCGGATGGCGGCCGAGGCGCGCGCGAGCTGGACCGTGCCGTCGCCGAACTGATCCGACCAGTGATCAGACCAGGGCGCGGATCGGCTGCGCCCCTTCGGTGCCGACCAGCCGCTGGGCCAGCCCGGCGAACGGGAACGCCAGCCGGTTCGGGTCGAGGCCGAGCTGCGTCAGGATCGTGGCGTGCAGGTGCTTGACGTGGAACGGCTGCTCGACCGCCCGGTTGCCGAGCTCGTCGGTGGCGCCGACCGACACGCCGCCGGGGATGCCGCCGCCGGCCAGCCAGATCGTGAACCCCGCCGAGTCGTGGTCGCGACCGGTGCCTTCGGCGTACTCCGCGGTCGGCTGCCGGCCGAACTCGCCGCCCCAGACCACCAGCGTCGACTCCAGCAGGCCGCGCTGCTTGAGGTCGGTCAGCAGGCCGGCGATCGGCCGGTCGGTCGCGCCGGCGTGGAAGTCGTGGTTGGCCACCAGGTCGCCGTGCGCATCCCAGTTGTGGTCGTTGTGGTTGCCGCCGGAGTAGATCTGCACGAACCGCACGCCGCGCTCGACCAGGCGCCGCGCCAGCAGGCACTTCTTGCCGAAGTCCTCGGTGCGCGGCTGGTCCATGCCGTACAGCCGCCGCACCGCTTCGCTCTCGTCCTTGATGTCGATCGCCTCGGGCGCGTGCTGCTGCATGCGGTACGCCAGCTCGTAGCTGTGGATGCGGGCCGCGAGTTCCTGGTCGTCGGCGCGGCTGGCGAAGTGTTCCTGGTTCTGTTCGCGCAGCGCATCGAGCAGGCGCCGCTGTTCTTGCAGCGTCATGCCCGGCGGCAGGTCGAGGTCGAGGATCGCCTCGCCGGTCGGCCGCAGCACCGTGCCCTGGTGCACCGCCGGCATGAAGCCGCTGCTCCAGTTCTTGGCGCCGCTGATCGGCCCGCCGGTCTTGTCGAGCATGACGACGAAGCCGGGCAGGTTCTCGTTGTCGCTGCCGAGGCCATAGGTCGCCCACGAACCGAGGCATGGCGCGCCGCTCTGGATGCGGCCGCTGTTCATCATCAGCATCGCCGAACCGTGCAGCGGTGACTCGGCGTACATGCTGTGCACGAAGGCGATGTCGTCGACGCAGCGCGCGAGGTGCGGGAACAGGTCGCTGACCTGCTTGCCGCACTGGCCGTACTGCCGGAAGCGCCACTTCGGCCCGACCACGCGGCCCTGCTTCTTGCTGCCGCCGCGGCCCTTGGTGTCGACGTCGATCGTCTGGCCGTCGAGCTGCAGCAGCTTCGGCTTGTAGTCGAAGGTGTCGACCTGGCTCGGACCGCCGTACATGAACAGGAAGATCACCGCCCTGGCCTTGGGTGCGAAGTGCGGCGGCTTGGGCGCCATCGGGTTGTTGCCTGTCTCGCGCGGCAGGCCGCTGCGCCGCGCATCGCGCTGCAGCAGATCGAGCAGCGCCAGCCCCGGCAGGCCGGCACCGGTCTGCCACAGGAACTCGCGCCGGGTGCGGCCGCAGAAGGTGTTGCGTGGGAAGTCGGTCATCGGGGTGTCAATCGACGAACAGGAACTCGTTGCCGTTGAGCAGCAGCAGGCAGCAGCGCTGCAGCGCCTCGCTGTCGCTGCGGCCGTGGTCGCGCTGCAGATCGGCGTGCAGGCGCAGCAGACGCTGCACCGCGCCCTCGCTCGGCTCACGGCCGGCCACCAGCCGGTAGCCGAGCTGCAGGCGCGCGCGCAGATCGGGTGCCTGCTGCGACAGGCGCGCGGCGAACGCAGCCGCCTGCTGCTGCGCGAACGCGCCGTTCAGCAGCTGCAGCGCCTGTGTCGGCTGCACGGTCGCGAACCGCACCGGGCACGAGGTGTCGGTGTCCGCCAGATCGAACACCGCCAGCAGCGGTTCGAGCAGGGAGCGCTTCAGGTGCACGTAGACGCTGCGCCGCGCCGCCTGCGCCGGCGTCGATTCGCCCCAGGCTTCGTCCGGCCGCGACGCGGTCGCCAGCACGGCGCGCGGCAGCGGCGGAAACACCGGCGGCCCGCCGAGCTCCAGGTTGAGCGCGCCGCTGGCGGCGAGGATCGAGTCGCGCACCTCCTCGGCGAACAGCCGCCGCCGGTCGAAGCGCCAGCAGTGGTCGTTGCGCGGGTCGATCGCGGCCTGCTGCGCGTCCGGCGCGGACGCCATGCGGTAGGCCTGTGACGTCACCAGCAGCCGGTGCATCGCCTTCAGGCTGCCGCCGCGCGCCAGCACTTCGCTGGCCAGCCAGTCGAGCAGCTGCGGATGCGTCGGCGGTTCGCCGAGCCGGCCGAAGTCGTTCGGCGTGCGCGCGAGGCCACGGCCGAAGTGCCACTGCCACAGCCGGTTGGCCAGCACGCGCCACGACAGCGGGTTGGCTGTTGCGGTGATCCAGTCGGCCAGCGCGCTGCGCCGGCCGGTGCTCCTGCCGTCGGCCGGTGGTACGAGTGTTGGCGCGCCGCCAGCGAGCACCGCCGGCACGGCCGGCACCACCGCCACTCCGCGCTGGTGCACGTTGCCGCGGATGCGCACGAACGATGCCGGGGCCACGGCGCCCGCTTCCTGCGCGCACAGCACGCGCACGGTGTGCAGTTCCGGCGGCTGCAGCGCCGCGAACTCGGAAAACACCGCGCTGCCACCGCCGGTCGCCGCCGGCTGCGCCAGCAGGATCGCGGGTGCGGCGATGCCACCGCGCAGATCGAGCCACAGGCTCAGCACTTCGTCGCCGGACAGCGCGCGGTCGTAGCAGCGCAGGTCGTCGATGCGGCCGTGGAAGAAGTGGTCGCCGCGCAGCATCGCGCCGAGCATCAGCTTTTGCGGCGCGTCGAGGCGTTCCTTGTTGCCCTCGGCCTGCCCGCACGGCGCGCCGTCGACGTACAGGGCCAGGCGGCCGCTGCTGCGATCGCGGGTGAAGGCGACGTGGTGCCAATTGCCGTCGGCGTTGCCCGGTGGCGAGGCGACGAAGGTGTCGGGCGCGCCGACACCGGCGGCGATGCGGCCGTTGCCGATCCAGCTGATGCCCCAGTCGCGCTGCACGCCGTCGACGTCGCCGTCGATCAGGCCATCGCCGGTGAACCAGCGCGGGTCGTCGTCGCGGCCGCTGCCGGCACGGTTGCTCGCCACCCAGAACGACACGGTGAAGCTGTCCGGTGCTAGCACCGGCAGCGCCACCGCATCGTCACCGTCGAACGCGAGCGCGCCGCCGAACCGGCCGGCAACCGGCACCGGCTGGCCGATCACCACGCCGTCGTGGCCGCCGACTTCGTCGACCAGCCGCACGGTACTGGTCTGGTCACAGCGGTAGTGGGCCACCAGCCCGCGATCCATCTGCGCACAGGCATCGACGCGCTGCGCCGGCGACAACGTCTGCCACGCTGCCGCGGCCGCGGTCTGCGCGCGCGCCGCCAGCTGCTGTCGCGCCGTCGCGTGCGCTGCCACCGCGGCGGCGTGCCGCGCGAGCTCGCCGTCGGCCGGCACCGTGCGGGTGTAGTTTCCCGGCAGCAGGCCCGAGCCGCCGTGCGGCGCGCGGTACGGCTTCAGGCCCTCGAAGAACGCCAGGAACGAGTAGTAGTCGACCGCGGTGATCGGATCCTTCTTGTGGTCGTGGCAGCGGGCACAGCCCATCGACACGCCGAGGAACGTGCGCGCCGTGGTGTCGGCAATGCTGTCGTAGTCGTCGTAGATCGCCTGCTCGGGATCGGTCGGCTCGTCGTCCCAGATGCCGAGCCGATAGAAGCCGGTCGCCACCAGCGAACCGACGGTCGGCTCCGGCAGCTCGTCGCCGGCGAGCTGCTGGCGCACGAACTCGGCGTACGGCAGGTCGCCGTTGATCGCCTCGATCACCCAGTCGCGGTAGCGCCACGCCTCCGGCTTGTTGTTGTCGCGTTCGTAGCTGTCGGTCTCGGCGTAGCGTACGAGGTCGAGCCAGTGGCGGCCGTATTGCACGCCGTACTGCGGCGACGCGAGCAGCCGTTCGACCAGCCGTTCGTAGGCGTCGGCGCTGCTGTCCTGCACGAACGCATCGACCTCCGCCGGTGACGGCGGCAGGCCCAGGAGGTCGTAGGTGAGCCGGCGGATCAGCGTCGCCTTGTCGGCCGGCGGCGAGGGCTTCAACCCGGCGGCCTCGAGGTCGGCGAGTACGAACTTGTCGACATCGCTGCGCGCCCACGCCGTGTCCTGCACCTGTGGCACGGCAGGTCGCTGCAGCGGTCGGTACGACCACCAGCCGGCAGGATCCTGGGCGAGGGATCTGCACGCTGGACCGCTGACCGCAACGATGGCGGATGCGGCGACGAGGAACGGGTGGCGGGCGACCACGTGCCGCTGAGCCTAGCCCAATTCGAGCGGTTGCGCCGCGCCCGAAGATTACTTCGCAGAGCAGATCGCCGGCGTCGACCGGTCGGGCACCTCGATAAACCAGACTGGCAAGGTTCCGGATCTCTCCCCCACGCCGTCGCTATCATTCGTCGCATGACTCCGCACCATGTCTGGCTCCTTCCCCTCGTTTCCCTCGCACCACTGTTTGCCCAGGGAGAGCGCACCACGGCCGTGGTGACGCCCATGGGCGTGTTCCTCGATCGCGCCCTCGGCCCGGCCTCAGGAGCGGTCGGACCACTCAATTCCCCGCAAGGGTTGCGCTGGGTCTACCCCCAAACCACCACGTTCTCGATCACCGAACACGTCGCCGTGGGCAACCATGGCACCATGGCCTGGCTCGCGGAGAACCTCAACAACCAGCGCCTGTCCCTGGTTTCGACCACCGACACCAATACGCCGCCGGCGTTCATCTACGAAGTCAGCAAGCTCGGCGCCGACGATCTGCGGGTGAAGGCCGCCGACAAGGGCCCGTACGCCGCGGTGGTCACCATCGTGTCGGGCGTCAGCACGCTGGAGTTCTACTCCTGCTTCTCGCCGACACCGCTGTGGAGCCTGACCGCCAACACATACCTGTTGGTCGACATCTCGGAGACCGGCCGCTACGTGGCGACCGGCTTCTCGCCCACGACCACGACGGCCGAAGTCGACGTCTACGACGCGTTCAGCGCCACGCCGACGACGCCGATCGCGGTGCTGACCGCGACCACCAACGGCCTGCGCCAGTTCGACCTGTCCGACGATGGCAGCACGGTGCTGCTGGCGACGCATGTTGCTGACCACGTGTTCGACGTGGCCACCCAGACGCAGATCTTCCAGGACAACACGACCGTGTCGCACGACGCGCACGCGATCAGCCGTGACGGCAGAGCGTGGGGCCGCGGCGGCTTCAATCCCTTGCGCGCCTGGGTGCTGAACAACGGCACCTACAACAATGTACTCACCTACAGCGACAACGCGCTTGGCTTCGCGGTGTTCAACGCAGGCGCCATGTCCAACGACGGCCACACCTTCGTCGCTGCGGCGTACGACGCGATCACCTACCTGGGCCTCACGGTCTATTGCTGGGACCTGACGCCTACGTCCTCGACGTTGCTGTGGCGGTACCACAGCGGCGGTTCAGGCACGTTGCAGGACGTGCCATCAGCGATGTCGATCTCGGATGATGGAACGATCATCGCTGTCGGGTCCTGGGGCGACCAAGGGAACACCCATCCGGAGGCGATACTGTTCGCCCGTAACGGCGGCGGCGTGCCATTGAACAGCGTCGACACGCCGGGCTCGGTGTTCGACCTCGATCTGTCCGGCGACGGCCAGTTCCTGGTGATCGGCACCAAGGCGGTCCACGCCAACACCCGCGGCAACGGCGGCGAAGGCTACAGCTTCGACCTTGGCGGCCAGTCGCACTGGCTCAGGGGCACGGTCAGCATCAACCGCACCGTCGACCTCGATACCGCCGGGAACCCAGGCGAACTGGTGTTCCTCGGTTTCGCCGGCGGCCTGGCGGCGCCGACCACCGTCCCGGGCATCGGCGGCACGCTGGAGCTGGACCTCAGCTCGTTCTTCGGCTCGTTCACCGCGGGCACGGTGCCGGCGAGTGGCGTGAACGTCTTCAGCCTGCCGGTGCCCAATGTCACTTCGCTGATCGGCGTGCAACTCGCCGTGCAAGCGGTGCACGGGCCGGCGTTCACGTTCACCAACGCGCTGCGGCTGCCGATCACGCAGTAGAGCAGTAGAACGGTGTGATGGGCCGGTTGCCCGTCCGCATCTGACGAGCGGCCGAGAAGGCTCAGCCGCTTCGCCGGTCCCTGACCGATGTGGACATCGCAAGGGCCGCCCAGACCGAAGGGCGTCCTCTGCCTGCACGGCGGCGGCACCGGGATCGGGCCGGGGTGCCCACCACGACACTTTGGCTCGGTCCGTCTTCTGTTCAGGTTTCGGTCCGGCTTGGCCGAACCCCGGTGGTTCCGCCCGTCGGTCCCCGGTCACTCGGCGGTACCGGAGATGCCGAGCCAGGGTCAGGCCGACGATTCCGCGCGCGACCACGGGAAGGCGAACACCCTCAGAGTGTCAGGTCGATAGCCTCGCGTTTGCGCGTACTTGGTCGCGCACAGAATCTTTCGAACTCGCTTCTGGTGTGCCCTCATCAGAGTCAAGAACAACGGAGTACATCCAGCGATCACGGCCACAACGACGAAACCAAGCGTGGCCGAGTCACAGAAAAGAAAGCAGGCGATGCCGAGGGGAATCGCAAACCATGAGGCGATCTGTCTCCCCCATTGGGTCGCAGATTGAACCAGCAGCAGCCTCTCGTCGATCTCAAGGTGCTTGTAGATATCGCGAACTTCAGGTGATTGGAAAGGCGACCATGTTGCCCATGCAGATACGGGAACACGAACTGCCGTCGGGTCCGCAGCCCTCAGCATGTGACGGTTCCAAACCGCTATCACTTGAACTACCGTCACGAACGAGAAGAGCGCGACCATCGAAGTGAGCGACGGCACCAAGCGCGCCAGAGACAAAGCGGCGGTGACTCCAGTCGCCAAGCCCAGGACGACCAGCGACGCGACTTGCCATCCGGAAGTCGCAAGGGGCATGAAGGTCTCGCCGACACGGAAACGCCAATGGGAAAGATTCACAACTTGGCTTCCAAGAGACAAAGCCACTAGAACGTAGATGCTGTCCATCAGTCGTGCCTTGGGTGACCCGCAGAAGCTCGCCTTGTTGCCGTCGGTTGAGGTAGCCGGTCGAGCGCTCGAATCCTACCGGAGGCTCCTGGAGCGCAACAGAAGATACCGTAAGCGTCGGGTGAAGGCCACCTGGGAGCCGTTCGGGGTTGGCGGGCAGCGACACCCCCGAAAACGACCGCGCGAATCCTCAAGCTGCGGAAGTTGGGCTAGCAGCCCGTTGAGGAAGGGGCGAGTTCATCGCCGCGGACGAGAGTTGCGATCCGGCGACCCAACTCGACAGCACGACGGTCTGCGCCAGTCAGTTTCGCCGCCGCCGACAACAGGATGCGACAGATCGTCGCCCAGAAGGCGAGGATGGCAGGATGGCCGCCAAGTGGTCGCGAAGCGTGCGCGAATGCCCCTCCAACCCTCGCGGAGTTTCCCACGCCGAACAACGCGAACATGATGCGGCCGAGGTTGTGGCCGGCGACGTGGATCAGGTTACGCTTCGCGTCGTCGATGACGCCTCGCAGCCAAGTCCGACTCGCCCGTCCGGTGCGATACGTATGAGCAAAGCTACGTTCGGCGCGCTCGCTCCGCAGTCGCTTCAGCTCGGACGATCGTGAGTCCGCGACACGGCGACGGTTCAGTTCGTACGCCTTGCGCCAAGCAGCAGGTTTGTCGGTCCATTTTGCGCCGTGCCTTCGCGCGTTTCTCGGGCACGTACCTTCGGACCCCTCGCTCCGCCAGCCACGCCAGTGTCGCGGACTTTGTGGTAGTCCCTGTCGGCGACGACCTCACGGTAATACTCGCTCCTGCCGGCACTCAACATCTCGCCACTCGTCTCCGCGATCGCCCCGGTTGCCAGTTGTTTGGACATTTGGACACGCGACTACACGAGCCGGCAGGGGACCAGCTTTGCTGCTCGCAGTCACAGAATTCCTCCATAGCCCATGCTCTTCGACATCCTCCATACCCGGTCTGTTTCTCAGGAGCACTCAATGGCACACAACAAGATGGCAACTGATGCCGCCAGACCGACTGCGCCTGTGCACGTGCCCACGCAGACCCAATACACTGGGCTCCCCCTGCAGCCTGCAGCACAGACCAAATTTGCAGCGGCAGCTGCTATGCCCACGCACTCCATGCACGCTGATCTAGTGCATCCTTCCCCGAAACAACCGAGATACGGCTTCGGTACTGGCCGCCGCGGCGGCTGGGGAGGAGGAGGTTGTGGAGGAGGTACACATATCGCAGGATCTTGGGGAACAGGAGGGCAATCGTTATATGCATTGGCCACAAACCTCTTGCAAAGAATGTATTGGTCGCATTCATAACCACAATCGCGGCAGCCATCCTTAATCTCTTGCGGTGACATGTCGCCATGCGCCACCATCCAATTGAACCCGTTCCAACACATCTGACAATTTCTCAAGAGGGCTAGACACGGTTGTGGGCACGGCACAATAGGCGGCGGAACCACAAATCCGATGGTTCCGGTGCCCGACGCAGAACTACCGGTGCTAATACTCCCTGATCCTCCTCCCAACATCCCTGAGGATTCGCCGCCGCCTTGAAACGGCAAAGCAACGCCACTGCCCAAAGATTGCTTCAGATTCAGCCCTAGAGGAGCCGAACGACTGCCCACCATCTCGCGCTTACCGAACGGATCAAGACCTTCGGCCGAAGTCGCCGCGGGTCCCACTTGCAAACTGTGCTTCAGCAACAGACCCGGGGCGTTCCCACCTCCCCCGTACACTGTCTGGCCGAACACCAACTCGTAGGGCGCATAGTCAACCATCCTAACCAACGCAGACACCCGCGAATCGAACTTCGGCCTCTTACTCTTGTCGATTGCGCCGCACCCGCCTCCGCAGCGCCCGCCACAGCCTCCACTACACTTGCCTCCGCATTCGCACGCGGGTGCATAACCCGCCTTCCAGCCTGCAAACTCGCTGGGTCCGGGTACCGTGAATACATCATCCTGCACTATCTTGAAGCCCGTGCGTCCCATCCATTTCGGTGATATTGTTGTGCAGCCCATGTCAGCTCCGTTCTTGCTAGTTGTGCAGCCAAATCGGCTCAAGCATCTGGAAGTGCACCCAGTTGTTCTGTGGGCCCGCAGTCGAGCCAACCAAATACCTGTAGCGCAACATTTCCATTGCTCCAGTTGCGGTCCCCGAGTAGAGACCAACGTTAAGGATAGTCGTAGTCGCAAAACTTGTAGCACTGGCGTCCGTGTCCGCCCGGTTCTTGGTTTGAAGGTCCACCGTCAACCTCACAAACAGGCTACAAGCGACTACCTGAGTCGTTATTATCACTTGGTCTCCCTGCCTTTGGAACCAGGGACTGTACCGATAATCCGCTTGCTCAATGAGTACTTCGCCCTCGATCATGTCAGGCTCCCGGTGGTTGAGGCCGCCTAGTTCGATTGCCAGGCGGGAGGCAGAATACGGAAGTGCACAAACTGCCCGGCAGTGGTGCCCGTAGGAACGTATTTGAACCGCACCAACTCGCTCAGTCCAGAAACCAGAGCCGTGCCTGCAATGCCCACCGCGCTGACGTAGAATGTTCCGTTGGTGGCCGTCCCAGCTGACCCGTCAACCTGGATGGCGTTCTTAGTCTCGATGTAAACGTTGAGCGAGCCCGCAAAAGAAGCGGTCAGTTCTATTGCTTGCGCAGAGAACACCGCGGAGTCCCCCTGTCTCGGAAACCAAGGGCTGTAGTAGGTTCCAGCAACCATGATGAGTGTCTGTCCAATGATCATGTCGTCTCCTTTTTCTTGCCTCAGTACTTCTTCGGATTCATCCCAGGGCAGCTTACCCTGCACCACCATCTCGGGATCCCTGCACCACCATCTCGGGATCGCCGCCTAGTTCGATTGCCAAGCCGGAGGCAGAATGCGGAAATGCACAAACTGCCCGGCGGTGGTTCCCGTAGGAACGTACTTGAACCGCACCAACTCGCTAAGACCCGAGACCAGAGCCGTGCCTGCAACGCCCACCGCGCTGAGGTAGAAGGTCCCGTTGGTGGCCGTCCCCGCTGACCCGTCAACCTGGATGGCGTTCTTGGTCTCGATGTAAACGTTGAGAGACCCCGCGAAAGAGGCGGTCAATGCGATTGCTTGCGCGGAGAACACCGCGGAGTCCCCCTGCCTCGGAAACCATGGGCTGTAGTACGTTCCAGCAACCATGATGAGTGTTTGTCCAATGATCATGTCATCTCCTTTACTTCTCTTGTAGTTAATGCGAAACCACGCAATTACTCAGCTTCATCACTGTTGTTCTCCCAGGCGGGTGGAAGCGCTCTGAAATGCGCAACTCCGCTGGTGTCGTGGGGTGACTTGTAAAAGTCCACCGTGTATTTGAACCTAACTAACTCTTTCAGGCCAGCGACCCGGGCCATCGCCACGCCAATGGCCATGAACGTAATGGTACCACCGGCGGTCACACCAGCGTCCGTGTCGCCATAGTTCTTTGACTCTATCACGACGGTTAGCCTTGTAGCCACGCTAAGCGCCACTACCTGGCATGAGAAGGTGGCGGAATCGCCGAAACGCTCGAACCATGGGCTCAATGCGCCAGACGTTCCAGTCACCAGTGCTTCGCCGAGTGTCAGCACGATTTGTCTCCTTTACTCTATTGATGGGGTGGATGTCAAGTCCATGCAGTAGTTTCTTTTCCATTGTTCCATATCTAGCTCTACCCGACCGGAGACCAGCGGTTGCACTCACAGGCTCAGCCCCTTCCTTTTTCCGCACGGAAAACACGCCACTAGCGCAGCGTATCCTGGTTCTGTCGGTCGGATTTCAAATTTGACGCCGTGTTCGGCAAATAGCGATACCAGGCGACTAGCCTTGCCAAACGGGTGGACTCCATTGGACTGCGCGTCGTCAACAACCACAATTGCGCCTGGTGCCAGCGGTGCTGCTGTGAATTGACTCAATGTGTCTTCCGGATCGTCGGACGAATCCAGATACAAGAACGCCACCGGGTCCAACTCCTTCAAAACGATCGCGCCGTCCCCGCAGGCAACGCACTGCGACAGCCCCTCCCTTCCCAGGATCCGGTTCGCCTTGTCTACTGTCATCGGGTCCAGGTCGAAAGACCTGAACTCAACCCCTCTCTCCTTGCACGCTCGAGCCAGGTAGACAGTGCTAAAGCCATCGCTTGCAATCTCCTGTATTGTCCGTGTGCTGCCGATCTCCACTACCGTACCTTGCGGCGCTCTTGGAAGAGACTCGAGCAGGAGTGCCGCCTTCTTGTTCTTCGCATTCTGTCCTCTGATCTTCTCCTGCACCGCCGTAAGCACTGGTTGCCAGTACTTTTCCACTATCAGGTCTACGCCGTATGCCTCGGCTCCGCGTCTCGCCTGCTGGCGCAGCCCGGCATCCCCCCGAACTCGGAATAGCGCTTCTAGACCATCCTCGATCGCCGCGACGTGTGGAAGCTGGAAGAAGCTGTTCAGCCCGGTCCAGAACGGCTCGCTGCGCTCCCTCGGGATCTTGTACCCCGCGAAGCAGAGTTCTCCCATGCTAGTCCAATCTCCCACCAGAACGGGACACCCACAGGCCTGTGCCTCCAAGATTGGAACTCCGAAACCCTCTCCCAGGCTCGGGGACGCAAGGCAGTCCAGCGCAGAATAGATCTGGGCCATGTACTTATCTCCGTAGCCCATCGAAAGGTGGTACGGGTCCGCAGTGATCACCCGGTCCTTCAACTCAAAGTGCTTGATCAAGTGGCGGATGTTGATGGCCCCGCTGCCAAGGGGCTCGTCGTTGCACTTCGTGTGCAGGTATAGCAACGCATCGGAGTGGCGCTTGGCGAATCGTGCGAAGGCTTCGATCACCTGCGGCAAGGCCTTGCGCGACGGGTAGTCCTTGTTAGCCGCAACCATCCCAACCACGAACCGATCCTCCGGGCACCCCAACGCCTTCCTGGCTTCCGCCCTGGGAATGGGTTGGTACTCCTCAAGATCCACTCCGTGGGGCACGTAGAAGGGCACGAGGCCAGCTTTCTGGCACATGCGTTCCCCGAATTTGCTGAACACGATGCTTGCAAACGCCTGCTGAACTCTGTCCTGAACCTGGGCAGCTAATGGCTCCATGTCCACAGGGAACCATGGTACCCACCGCATCCCACTGTTCCGAAAGAACTGTGGCTCGAAGGGCCAAGCATCGAACAGGCCAATCGTTATGTCAGCATTCCAACTCTCGCTGTGGTGGCCGATTGCCTCCTGACCGATCTCGCTGAGACCCGGAAAGCACTGAATACCGTTCCACGTAATAGGCCCCCCCTGTAGGCCGTAGAGTGCTGCAATAGCCAGTTGATGCCCAGCCTTCGCTAGGCGAGGGGCAAATAGCTTGGTCTGGACTCCGTACCCGGTCGACGCCCAAGGGGCGTTGCTCCACCACAGGATCCTCATGTTACCTCCGACATTACTTGGGTGGTCTAATACTAGGTGGTGTTCACCTACTGACTGCCGCACTCACCACTTCTGCTGAATCACGCTCACGCACAGGAATGACGCCCGTATCTCACTCGTTTTCGGCCCTCACCACCCTCCATGCCTCAGTGGCAAGAAGCTCTCTGGCCGACGCGAAGGAGGTTAGGCTGTAGTGAGGAATGGCCACGATTACTGCAGCATCCCTGTTGCCAATTTCTTTCATGCACACATGAATCGACTGACCATCGTCACCTACGACGTCAAAGTCTATCAGCGGGTTCTGACTGCACCGCGGTACGAACGCTGTCCAAGCCATGGCACTGCTGTGAATCGTAGCTCCATCTACACTAGAGAGACCTAGTTGCCAAGTGGTTGCCTCCGCCCTGACACTCCACAAGGTTGGGTATCAGACAGCTCTCATGCCTCATCGAATGACTCCAGACGCAGACGTCTTTCACCGGAGGTGATCACAAACAACGTGAACAACAGCGTTGCCTAGCAACACTACCAACCACACAACACCACTGAGTCGTTAACTATCAGGCGTCTTGACCCAAGCTCGGAGTTGTCACACCGAGTCCTCTGAATGCAATTCGGAATGCAAGGAATCTCTGGCCGTGGTAGACGACCATCAGCGGCGCCCCATCACTCGCCTTGATGAAGCAGCATGCCCAATTCTTCTCCTCGAGCGCCTCGAACCACTCCGAGTTCGTCACCGCGGGCAATGCCATGATCACCTGCACGAATTGATTGCGGACCCGACAGTCACTCAGCTTACGCAGCCAGCTTGCCGGATCCGGACACAGCGCCACAAATACATTTCCCTTCAGCTGCTTCGTTTGCAAGTTGCTCGAGTCGAGAGGGCTCACCCCTGGGAACAACTCGCCACACGTTCCTACGCACACATCTACGTCCATGAAGGCGCCCACTGCCTTGATCACTTCGGCGGGGATTGCAATCGCCATCATCGCCTTGTCTGTTCGTTTCTTCCGTGTGATCGATGGTCCCCCTTCCATTCTTGTTTCTCTACCCGCAAAGTGCCTCAAGCCGTTGGACGAAGGCAGGACCTTGTGCTGGGCTGCGTGCGCAAGGTACCGTTCAAACACGTCTTCGTCTATCTTGGCAATCTGGCGATAACGTGAGGACATGCTCTTGTTGATGCCTGTTGGGAGCGTTGTCGACTTCTCAGCTTCGGAGAAGGTCGCATTATGCGACCTTTTCCTAACTCTTCCTGGACGGACAGTCTGCGACAACTCGGATCCAATCTTCCTCTCAACCTGGATCCGAAACACTGCGAATCTCACCACTTCCTCGAATGCCCTGTTGAAACGCCTGTTTGCTTCTTCCCACGCAGCTGCGTGATCGTGCAAAGTCTTCAGCTGTGCGATATCAGAAGTCTGGGCCAAAGCTCTTGCCATCGCCGGAGCTGATGGAACCATGTCTTTGCCTCGCGCCGAAGCAGCTGGCAATTGCAGTGACTCACCCGAACCAGCAATAAGCTCCACGGTGACACGGGGCCTCTGGGAATCGCCCGACTGCCCCTGTGGACTTGGTCCTTCCTGGTCTTCACGTTCGCCATTCCCGCCAGCATTCATGACCAATCTCCTATGTTTGTGTGTTTCGGCGCAAGTGTACGACGAGAGCTGCCGTGACGCGCCCACCCATGTTTTGTGCGCATCCTGTTCGCAACTTAGTGGTCGCCAGAGACCTTTGCATGTGTTAACGACCGCGTTGCGTCCAGTTACTGCGTTGTGCTGTACTTGTACCCATGCATAATCCGTTACTGTTTTCTCGCGGTAATTCTCTTCGTCGTGGTTTTCTGACGCAGTTCTAGGTATGCATCTCCTCCATTCAGCACTGCTGCCTCAGACTCGCCTTGCAGCACGAGAGTCGGCCCCATGTCCTGGGCAGCCGCCAAGACGACGGACGGAGTAGGTTTCTCGTGCCTGACCATCATCATCTTCGTGTCACTCTCGTCATTCACCTCCATTCGAATCTCGTTCCTCTTCTTGTCAGCTATACTAAGTAATGCTCCATGCCGTGCGGCCGTGATAAATACCTCAGACCCATCAACAGACTTGAGTCGCAGCCCCGGATTGTCTTCCCACGTTCCCAGAAACAACTGACGACGTCCCTCACTGTCTCTGATGAAAATGCCATGTACGTCTTTCTCAGCCACCAGTTCGATGGCACCACGGTTCTTGCGGTTCTTGACAAGAATGCTGCCTGCAATCGAGCTCCCTGCTCCGATCATCCAAAATGCCAAGAGAACAAAAGGGAACATGGACAGAAGCGCTGCAACACTTTTCTCGTGGTACGCCAGAGTCCCTACGAGAAGCACGTAGATCAGCAGTGCACAGCCTGATGTCCGTGCGACCCAGGGAGTGTGCCCGCTTCGCCACTCTCCGGCAAAGTCGAGCAGTTGTCTTGGTTCGAATCGGGGTAGTTCCACTGTTGCCCTCCTAACAGCACTGGTACCTGTGGCAACTGAGGGAATGGTCTGGGCGCTTGGTCTCTCTCAGCGACGGTTTGTGCACTTACGACCCGGCCGATCGATCGACGCTCATAATAGCAAGAACTGTCAGGGCTGACAAGACGTCATCGGGTTTGGTGTGCAATTCTCTACGCAATTGCGCGCTGGTTCCTTAGTTAGAGGACTTAAGCTACTCGCACGTTGACGGCATGCCGCACCAGGCGCTTTAGAGGCGTGTAACTGCAACCGTGGAAGGGAGTGACCTACGCAGCGTAAACGCGCTCCGAGTTCATTCTTCTACCAGACCGGCACCTCTCATGACTCCGCCCAGGACGGCGAAGGCCAAAGCCACTGCCTTGTAGCGTTCACCAAGGTAGGCAACGATCGTCGTGAGGGAATGGATGCCACCATTCACGAAACAACATGTCCATCCCTGGTGGTCAAGCAATTGAATCCATGGTTCTCGCATCGTTGCGTGGAATACTACGACCGCTTGGGACACCTTGCACATGGATCTGGAGTCGTGCAAGGCATCAAGCCATTCCGGGATGTGGTCGTTTGCTCTTACTACGACGCTGCCGCTGAGTTCTGGATGCCGAACATCATCCGATGGAAGTTCCTTCGGTGCCCCGACCTGCGCAGCTTTGACCCCCACGGCAACATTCACTTCCATCATTCCGCGAATAACACACCAGATCTGATCGAGGCTCATGTCGTCGACTAACCGGATCTTACCGCCTCTCGACCGTTTGGCACTGGTATTGGCACTGGCACGGTCGCCGTATTCACGCAACAAACCTCTCCGCGTGGCGGGCTTGCGAATGGCCTTGGCTTTGGCCAAGTATTTCTCGAACATCTCCGTGGGGACACCCGCGAGTTTCTGGTAGCGCGAAGACTTGCTCCAGTTGATCCCCTTCGGCAGGCTGTCAAATGATGTCTGCTCCGGAAACCTCGCATCGGGCGAGTTTTTCTTTGTTCGCCCACGGTGCACCGTCCCATGGAGGTAATGTCCAATCTTCCGTTCGACCCGAAGTCTGTTTTCAGCAATGGCTAGCAGTTGCTCGATGGCGACATCGTAGTCCTTCGCAGCCTTTTCCAGTGCGGCCAGGCCGGCATGGAGATCCTGCAAGGACGTGAGGTCCTTGGCCGCCTCGAGAGCCTGACGAATTGCCTCCTGCGGGATCGTCCAGTTCGCGTCGCGCTTCTGCAGCCCGAATTGTCCGCTCGGAGGTGGAGGCTTCTGCGGTTCCAGGCTTTCGCCTTCGGGCTCATCGGTTGGTGTGGCGATCACGGCCCACCCCCGCGCCCCACAGGTCGTACGGTGTTCCAGCCGCCGAGGCGGGCTGGCGCTCTCGCCACGCCGTGGCGATTACTCCTCTCCATGACGAACTCCCTGGTTGCGACCGGGCCCCCCCGGGCGAGAGGCCTTCAAGCGCTTGATCTGCTGCTGTTTGGAGTCCTTCCGGCGGTGGCTATCGTCGCGCCACGGCACAGCGCTCCCGGCGTGCTCCCTACTCCAGGAGTAGGTCCGTCTGATTGGAGAATCTTGGACCATTTCGAACGAGCGGCGACGCATACCCTGACCGCCAACGTGTCTGGTCCGCAGTTCCAGTCGAAAGTCCCATTTTCGTTCTCTCTGGGACTCTAAGGTCCTGGCCATCCAAGTCGGCAACACGACACGCCTCCGCGCCTCGCGGCGCGTTGTTCGGTTCTCTCCGGTATCTGGTGCTCCATTGGAACTCGTCATGTTGAGTACTCCTGGCGTTGAGTTGGCGGAGGCGTCCGAGAGTTCAGGCCTCCGCATGTAGTACCCACCCCCCCTTTGGAAAATCCGTGATTGGGGTTCGGACTTCAGGTGTAAGTAGGCTGTGCCGGCCAGGATGCGAAGATATCGGGATTCTCTCCGCAAAGCCGCTGGGGGGGGGAGGGGGGTCCGCAGTGACGGGCCATTCGGGATCAGTGCGCGTGTGCGTACTGATTGGCGGTGACTTTGCGGAAACGCTGGGCGATGAACGACGAGCCGTTGTCGGTGACTAGGCATAGGCGCGACGTCATCGGTCCGTTGATCAGCTCGGACTCGGCTCGTCCGCACCAGATGAGCGGCTGAGGAAACTCAGCCTCTCCGCTGGTCACTGAACCGATGCGGACATCGCCACGACCGCCCTGACCGAGGTCGGTCCTGCCGTGCACGGCGGCGGTACCGAGGCCGTGTGACGCGCGCCTGTCCCCAAGCTCCGCTGGAGCGCCGCCAAACATTATGCTGTGGAACATAATGATTTCCTGCCTAATGTTCACGGTGGACTAGCGCGATCGGCAGCCCTGAGTTGTCACCTCGAACGCTTGGCACGGCGGCGCGACGGCGGGCTCGCGATCGTCTGGGGCCGGCGTCGCGTCGGCAAGACGCGGCTACGGCTGGAGTAGGTGCCGCGTGCCGTGACGGCGACTCGCCGAGACCATTGATGTGCCGCTGCGGGTTTCGCGCAGGTCGACTACCCGGACTGGGGCAGCCTGCTCGCGCGGCTCGCGCGCGATGCCGCGAACGCGCGTCTCCGCGGCCCGTTCGTGATCGACGAGTTGCCGTACCTGGTGGCGTCGTCGCCCGATCTGCCGGCAACGCTGCAGCGATTCGTCGATCACGACGCCCGTCGAGCCCGCCTGGTGCTCGCTCTGGCCGGATCCAGCCAGCGGATGATGCAGGGGATGGTGCTCGACGCCAGCGCACCGCTGTTCGGACGCGCAACCGAAGCCTTCGAGGTGAAGCCGCTGTCGCCGGGCTGGCTCGCCGAGGCACATGGGCTGCGCCGCCACGTCGACATCGTGCGGGCCTGGAGTCTCTGGGGCGGCATGCCCCGCTACTGGGAACTGGCCGAGCCGTTCGCCGACCGCCGGGATGCAGTCCATGAACTCGTGCTCGACCCTGCGGGCGTGCTGCACGAGGAGCCGTCGCGACTGCTGACCGAGGAGACGCCGACCGCAGTGGCCCTCCGACCCATGCTCGACGCCATCGGCTCCGGCGCGCACAAGCTGGGCGAGATCGCCGGCCGCATCGGCAGCCCCGCCACTTCGTTGGGACGCGCCATGACCCGGCTCGCCGAGCTCGGCCTCGTCATTCGCCAGACACCGTTCGGTGAACCCGAGCGCTCGACCAAGCGCGCGCTCTACCGGCTGGGCGATCCGTTCCTTCGCCTCTGGTTCTCGCTGGTGGCGCCGAAGCGAACACAACTGGTCTCTGCCGATCGCGCCGGGCGGCTCGCGTTGTTCGACGCGCGCGCGCCACACCTCGATGCCGCCAGCTGGGAGGAACTGTGCCGCTCGGCGATCCCACGCCTGTCCGAACACCTGGGCATGCAATTCGGTCCAGCAAGCCGCTACTGGGGCGGCGCCGGACCCGAGTGGGACATCGTCGCGCGCGCGCGTGATCGCGACGTGCACCTGATCGGCGAAGCAAAGTGGTCGCACGAAGCACCGACTGCGGAGCGGCTCGCGAGCGTCCATGCGCAACTGCATGCCAAGGGCAGGCCGCCATGCGTACACGGGGAAATCGTGTACGCCATCTTGGTGCCGCTCCTGCCCAAGCCACGTCCTCGGAGCCTCCCTGCCAACGTTCGGCTGGTCGACGCCAAGGCGGTACTGGCGGCTCTGCGACAGGACGATTGACGCTGCTGCCCGGATCAGTGGCGCCGCGCGAGCTTTCTGGCCAGCGCCCAACTCGCCTGCGCAGCGATACCGAACAGCAGCGTCGACGCGACTGACCGCATCGGCGAAGCGCTGCGATCCACCTTCATCGAGGTCCACCGAGCGCCGCGAGTCTGCGGCGCAGGAACTCGCGTTCGGTCGCGTTCTCGACCCGGGCGATCGCGGTCTCGTACGCGAGCGCCGCCTCGCCATTGCGGCCCAGGCGGCGCAGCAGATCGGCGCGGATCGCGTGGAACAGGTGGTGGCCCGCGAGATCGAGACCGTCGACGAGGGTCAGCGCCGCATCCGGTCCCTCGACCTCGGCGACGGCGACCGCGCGGTTCAGCGCGACGACGGGTCCCGGCGCCACTACCAGCAGCTGGTCGTACAGCTGCACGATCTGCCGCCAGTCCGTGGCAGCCGCGGCCTCTGCATCGCTGTGCACGGCGTGGATCGCCGCCTGGATCTGGTACGGACCGGGTTGGTTGCGTTGGAGGCAGCGCCGGACGATCGCCTGGCCTTCGCCGATCAGACCGCGATCCCAGCGGCTGCGGTCCTGCTCGGACAGCAGCACGAGGTCACCGTCCGGCGTGGTGCGCGTCGCCCGACGTGACTCGACCAGCAGCATGAGGGCAAGCAGCCCCATCACCTCCGGATCGTCGGGCGTGAGCTCGACCAGCAGTCGCCCGAGGCGAATCGCCTCCGCGCAGAGATCCTCGCGGCTCAGCCGGTCGCCCGAGCTCGCCGTGTGGCCCTCGTTGAAGATCAGGTAGACGACCGCCAGCACGGCCCGCCGGCGTCCGGGCAGATCGGCTTCGTCCGGGATGCGATACGGGATCTTCGCATCGCGGATCTTGCCCTTGGCGCGGACCAGCCGCCGGGCCATCGCCGGCTCGGGCACCAGGAATGCGCGCGCGATCTCCGCGGTCGTGAGGCCGCCGAGCAGGCGCAGCGTCAGCGCCACCTGGGCGCCGGTCGCGAGCGCCGGGTGGCAGCAGGTGAAGATCAGTCGCAGCCGGTCGTCGCGCACGGCGCCCTCTTGTTCTGGTTCATCGCGGACGCGCACCAGGGCAGCCTGCGCGTACTTGTCTTCGCGCGACGCCTCGCGGCGAAGGCGGTCGATCGCCCGGTTGCGCGCGGTGGTGATGATCCACCCGGACGGACTCGGCGGCAGCCCGGCGGACGGCCACCGTTCGACCGCCGCGGTGAATGCGTCCTGGACTGCTTCTTCGGCGACGTCGATGTCGCCGAACACGCGCACCAGTGCGGCCACCGCGCGACCGTACTGCTCGCGGAACACCCGTTCGATCGCCGCGGCCGGCAGGTCGGGCACGTCCGAGCTCACCCCCCGCGTTCCTGTTGGAACGGCCGCACCTCGATCGGCAGCGTGATCGCGCGCGCGAACCTGCGGGCCCACGCCAGCGCCGCATCGAGATCGGGCGCCTTGATGACCACGACGCCGCCGATGTGCTCCTTGCCTTCGGCGAACGGACCATCGGTCGTGAGCAGCTCGCCGTCCTGGAGCCGCACCACGGTCGCCGTGCTCGCGGGGTGCAGCCCGCCGTTGAACACCCACGACCCATCGGCCTTGAGCTCCTGCATCAGGGTGCCGACGTCATGCATGATCTTGCCGAGCGCCGCGGGCGGCGGCGTCGGTCCATCGGGCTGGATGATGCTGAGCAGGTACTGCTTCATCTGGGTGATCCTGTTGCAGGATGAACGTCTCCACCGGCACCATCGAAGCAAGCTTCGCCCGCTGATGTCCTGGATTCCGTCGGTTGCCGGGCGCGGCACGTTGCCGGCGCCTCACCCACCAAACGAACGGCGTCCTCCCGGAGCGACAGCGAAATTCGCCTGCCTGCGCCGAGGTACGGCATCAGCCCTGCGCGAGCTGCAGGTCGGAACGGTCGTCGTCCTGGTCGGGGTTGCGCAGCAGGTCGAGCAGACGGTGGTCGTGGCGCACGATCACGCCGTCGGCGCCCGCCTGTTCGCAGTCGTGCAGCGCGCGGCGCCAGCCGGGCCGGTCCGCGGACAGCTCGATCGGGGTCCACACTTCGATCGGCGCGCGCGCCGGCGGCTGTTGCGTCGGCGCGCGGCTGCGAGCCGCCGGCGCGTCGGTGACCTGCACGATGCCGCTGGCGAGCGCCGTGACTTCGTCCGGCAGGGTACCAGCGAGCGGCGCACACACCACGACCCGCTGGCGCGCCAGCCGCTGCAGCGTGGCGAGCCGGCGCGCGGTTGTTGCCGGCGCGTCGGCCATGGCCGCCGGCGCCGGGAGCACGAGCCGGATCCGCCCGGTCACCGCGGCAGTCGCCGCCAGCACCAGCCACGGCTCCTCGTCGCCCAGGAGCCACAGCGTGTCCGCGCCCGCCGCGTCGAGCGCGCGCACGTCGGCGAGGAACTCGCCGAGCCGTTCGAAGCGCGGAGCGATCTGCACGCCGATCTTCAGCATCGTTTCACGCTTGGGCGCCGAACACTACGGCGACCCTGAGCGCCAGGCCGCCGACCAGCACCAGGATCGACGCGATGGCGCCGCGAGCGGCCGCCGTGCGCAGGTGCAGCGCCAGCGGCACCAGGTTGCCGGCCAGCACCAGGAGCCACAGGATCCACCACGGCCCCTGGGTGAACCGCCGGGCGACGCTGCCGAGCGAGACGACGAACACCACCAGCAAGGCCAGTTCGAGCAGCAGGAACCAGCCGTCGACGCGCCACAGTTTGCCTGCCGTCGTCGGCTCGGTGCGGCGACCGGCGGCGAGCAAGGCGAGCGCCGCGGTCGCGACGCTGAGACCCGAGGCGAGGAACAGGCCGCCGAGCGCCCAGGTGTCGCTCCAGACCGGTTGGTTGCTGACGCTGAGCAGCACGCCGGTGTAGCCGGCGAGCGCCAGGCCGAGCAGCGCGCCGGCGATGTGGAACAGGCGGCCGAACGCGCCGCGCAGCCAGCCCTGCGGTGCCAGCGCGTCGACGAAGCTGATCGTGGTGAACAGGCTGAACAGCACCAGCACCCACGAACCGACCGACATCGGCGACCAGTACTTGAAGGTGGGTCCGCCGTCGGCGCTGTTCCACAGCATGTGCCAGAAGCGCATCGGCTGGCCGAGGTCGAGCGTCAGCAGCAGCGGGCAGACGGCCATCGCTGGGAAGCTCAGCAGGAAGGCGAGCCGGGCCATCGGTTGGTCGCGGCGATCGCCGGAGAGCCGCAGCAGCGTGCCGAGCACGTAGGCGCCGCCGGAGATGCCGCCGAGAAAGAAGTACCAGACGATGTACCAACCCCACTCTGGCGGCGCGACGAAGTGCTGCGGCATGGTCTACTCCTTGCCGCCTTCGCCCTCGCCTTCGCCGCGTTGGCGGAAGGCGAACAGCGCGCCGAGCACGGCGACCACGCCGGTGACCAAGGAGCCGAGATAGCCGCGCCGGTTGTTGCGGCGCGGCAGCACCGCATTGGCCGTGTCGGGCAGGCCATAGACCGCCGGTTTGTCGGTCAGCAGGAACAGCGCGTGCAGGCCGCCATACTCGTTCTCGCCGTAGAGCTGCGCCTCGGCGACGCCCTGCCCCTGCAACTGCGCCAGCCGCGCCTTGGCCTTCGCCTTCATCGCCTCGAGATCGCCGAACTGGATCGACTCGGTCGGGCAGACCTTGGCGCAGGCCGGCGTCAGGTTCTGCTGCAGCCGGTCGTAGCAGAACGTGCACTTCTGCACGACGCCGGTCGTCTCGTTGAAGCCGATCACGTGATAGGGGCAGGCGGCGATGCAGTCGCGGCAGCCGTTGCACACGTCCGGCCGGATGTAGACGGTGTCGAACTCGGTGCGCACGATCGCGTCGGTCGGACAGACCTCCATGCAGCTG
>Ga0209488_10000806_pt1 | contig 26659 bp, 23 predicted proteins | sample Rivendell_Oct201_8_FD_188349 | JGI IMG/M metagenome (GOLD analysis project Ga0209488, IMG submission 188349) | Vadose zone soil microbial communities from the Eel River Critical Zone Observatory, Northern California, USA -... | ecosystem: Environmental > Terrestrial > Soil > Vadose zone >...
GTCTGCTCGTATCCCTCTTCTCCGCGAACTCTGCGTACTCTGCGTTAAAATCCACATGCCAACGCCCTCTATAACCCGCCTGCGCACCGTCCTCGAAATGATCAAGGTCGAACACTCCGTCTTTGCACTACCTTTTGCACTCACCGGCGCGTTGCTTGCAGCACGGTTCACGACGCACACCTGGCCTTCGCTAAAACAACTGCTCTGGATTGTAGTCGCCATGGTCGCCGCTCGGAGCGCGGCAATGACCATCAACCGCATCGCCGACGTGCGCTACGACAAAGAAAACCCGCGCACGGCACAACGAGCGCTGGCAACGGGAGCTCTCTCCACCAGCTTCGCCTGGATTTTCACGTTCGCCGCGGTAGCGGTCTTTCTCATCGCGGCCTGGCAATTAAATCCGCTGGCGCTGAAGCTGGCGCCCGTCGCGCTCGCCATTTTGTTTTTCTACTCCTACACCAAACGCTTCACTAACTGGTCGCATTTTTTCCTGGGGTTTGCGCTCGGTATTTCTCCCGCAGCCGCTTGGATCGCAGTCACCGGCCATCTTGATGCGCGCATGCTGATTCTTTGCGCCGCGGTCACGTTGTGGGTTGGCGGTTTTGACGTGCTCTACGCCTGCCAGGATGTGGACTTCGACAAACGCGCAGGATTGTTTTCTGTCCCCAAAAAATTCGGAATCGCGAGTGCGCTTCTGATCGCACGCGTGATGCACATCGGCGTAGTCACGCTGCTCGCCTTGCTGGCAGCAAGTTTCGCGTTGCCGTGGCCGGCGTGGATTGGCATCTCCGTCGTCGCCGCATTACTTGCCTACGAACACTCGCTTGTGAAACCCGACGATTTGAGCAAGCTGGACGCTGCGTTTTTCGCGATGAACGGTTATATTAGTATTTCGTTTCTGTTCTTCTGGGGAGCGGCTGCGGCGCTTTGGAAAGTTTGAAACGTTTGAACGATTCGCCGCGAATCACTGCTGTAGCGGCGCCTCAACAAGTGGCATCCAATTCGTTGAGATCGTAGGAAAGCATCGGAGAAAGCGGAAACTCTTGAACGACTTGATTCTCACCGACACCACGCTGCGGCCCATCGCGGACAAGGTTCTCGCGGGGCAGCGCCTAGCATTTGAAGATGGCATCGAGCTTTACCGTTCGCCGGATTTGCTCGCCGTCGGCTGGCTGGCCAACTACATACGCGAAAAAAAGCACGGCAACATTACTTATTTCAACGTCAATCGCCATATCAATCCGACCAACGTCTGCGTGGCGCATTGCAAGTTGTGCGCGTTTGGCCGCGACCCCGATTCGCCGGGCGCCTACACATACGCCCTCGAAGAAATTTATCAACGCGCCGAACAAGGAGTTCGCGAAGGCGCGACGGAATTCCACATTGTTGGCGGACTGCATCCCGACCTGCCATTCGAATATTTCCTAGAAATGATTCGCGGGCTGAAGCAGCGCTGCCCCGGCGTACATCTCAAAGCGTTCACGATGGTTGAAGTCCACTATTTCTCGCGCATCGCGAAAATCTCCATCGAGGAGACACTGCGCCGCATGAAACAAGCCGGTGTGGACTCCTGCCCCGGCGGTGGCGCGGAAATTTTCCATCCCCGCGTGCGCCGCATCATCTGCGACCACAAAGTCAGCGGCCAGGTTTGGCTGAACACCGCGAAAAAAGCCCACCAAATCGGTTTGCCTTCAAACGCCACCATGCTTTACGGCCACGTGGAAACCGAAGAGGAACGAGTCGATCATCTCGTAAGGCTGCGCGAAGTGCAGGACCAGACGCACGGATTCGTCGCCTTCATCCCGCTCGCATTTCATCCGGATAACACGCCGCTCTCGCACATCCCGAAAACCACCGGCTACCTCGACCTGCGGAACATCGCCGTCTCGCGCTTGATGCTCGATAATTTTGAACATATCAAGGCCTACTGGATCATGCTCACACCCAGCATTGCGCAAATCGCATTGCGTTTCGGCGCCAACGATCTCGACGGCACCGTGGTTGAGGAAAAGATTTATCACGACGCGGGTGCAAAAACGGCAGAGTTCACACCACGCGCCGAACTCGAACGCCTGATCCGCGCCGCTGGTCGAGTTCCGGTCGAGCGAGACACTCTCTATCGCCCAGTAGATCGCTCGAAGATGCCGCCAGTCGCTCCGACTACTCCGCCGGGCCTCGTGTCGCTCACGCTCAACGTTTGATTTGCGTTGCCTTCAACTGATTGACGTCCCTGGACGAATCTTCGTCTTCCACAAATGGTGAGCCCGTTTGTGTCAATATACCCAGAGCAGTGCCAAGCGAATCGAATCGGTAGGTTCAAAACATTCATAGCTTTCAATTGGAGGACGTCATCATGCAGCGCAAAGCTTCCGCAGTGTGGCAAGGTGATCTGAAATCAGGCAAAGGGACCCTCTCCGCCGACAGCGGCGTACTGAAACAAACGGCCTATTCGTTCCACTCGCGCTTTGAAAGTGGCATTGGCACCAACCCGGAAGAGCTTCTCGCCGCCGCACATGCCGGCTGTTTTACCATGGCGCTTTCCGCGCAACTTGGCGGCGCGGGGATGACCGCGCAAAAACTGGAAACCACCGCTACCGTCTCGCTGGAAAAAGAGGGCGAAGGCTTTTCCATCACCAAAAGCCATCTCGATCTCGTCGCCACCATTCCCGGCGCGGACAAAGCGAAATTCGATGCCGCCGTGAAGGCTGCCGAAACCGGCTGCCCGGTCTCAAAACTTTTCAAAGCCGAAATTTCCGTTAGCGCCAAGCTGAATAGCTGACCGCCGAAACTCCATCACCAGCCAAAACAGGTACAATTCCACACATGCTCACCTCTCCAGCCGCGTTTCTGATCGGCGTCGCCATCCTGATCATCGTTGTCTGGGATGCGTTCGAGGTCATCATCCTGCCACGCCGCGTGACGCGTCGTTTTCGGCTGAGCCGCCTTTTCTACAAAAGTCTATGGACACTGTGGAGATTCTGTGCGCGCCTGATTCCAGCCCGCAAAGTCCGCGAATCGGCGTTCAGTATTTTTGGTCCAATCTCACTGCTCATTCTTGTTGCGGTTTGGGCCGTAGGACTGGTGCTCAGCTTCGGCCTGATGCAATACGGTGCAGGCTCCGCTCTTAGCGTCGCTGGAATGACGCCAAGCTTCTGGACCGACGCGTATCTCAGCGGAACAACTTTCTTCACGCTCGGACTCGGCGACGTAGTTCCACGCTCCGGCATGGCCCGCGCGTTGGTCGTAGTCGAAGGTGGCCTCGGTTTCGGATTCCTGGCCGGAGTCATCGGCTATCTCCCGTTCATCTACGGTTCATTCTCCAAGCGCGAAGTCAGCATTTCTCTGCTGGATTCGCGAGCAGGCACTCCGCCGACCGCCGGCGAACTTCTTCGCCGCCACAGCTACCCGCATGGACAAGAAGCGCTGCGCGAGCTGTTGAAGGAATGGGAACTCTGGTGCGCCGAGCTCATGGAGAGCCATCTTTCCTATCCGGTGCTTGCGTTTTTCCGTTCGCAACACGATAACCAATCCTGGATCGCCTCGCTCACCGCCATCCTGGACTCCTGCGCGTTGATCATGGTCGGTATCGAAGGAGCTTGCGAACGGCAAGCTGAGCTCACCTTTGCCATCGCGCGCCACGCAGTCGTGGACCTCTCGCAAGTCTTCAACACTTCGCCGAAGGAACTTTCGACGGACCGCTTGTCGCCTGCCGCAGTCCAGCACATTCGTGATGTCCTGGCGCAACACGGCCTGAAGTTGCACGACGATGCCGCCGCCGACCAGCGTCTGACCGATTTACGCCGCATGTACGAGCCGTACATCTTCGCCCTGGCCACTTATCTCAATCAGTCTCTGCCTCCGTGGATTCCGCCGAAAAAAGGCAAGGACAACTGGCAGACAACGGCGTGGGGTAAAACGGCCGGCCTGGTCGAATCCCAAGCTGCCGTCGCAGTGGACGACCATTTTTAATTGTTCGTGCCGCGTCGTATTCTTGGAAGACAAGTCTTTCAAGTAAGTGTTTCGTTTTTCAATTTTTGTATTTGGCTCACGTAGCGCCGGGCTTCAGCCCGGCTGCTCTTTCAAAACTTATTTCGGTGGAGTCAAACATGAAAGCCATTCTAGTTCGTCAGTTCGGCGGTCCTGAAGTTCTCAAGCTCGAGGACGTCCCCACACCCAAGCCCTCCGCCGGACAAGTGCTGGTAAAAATCCACGCCGCCGGTGTCAATCCCGCCGATACTTACGCCCGCTCGGGCAACTACGCCGTAATCCCACCGCTTCCCTACACGCCCGGAACCGATGGAGCAGGCGTCGTCGACTCCGTCGGCGATGGCGTGAAAAAAGTAAAACCCGGCGACCGCGTCTACGTCGCGAAAAGTCTTTCCGGCACCTACGCCGAATACGCGCTCGCGGCCGAGTCGCAGGTTTTTCTGCTGCCCGATCGCATTCCCTTCGCGCAAGGCGCTGGCGTCTTTATCCCGTATGCCACGGCGTACCATGCCATCCATCACAAAGCGAAGGCGCACGGCGCCGAAACGGTTCTGGTTCATGGAGCCAGCGGAGGCGTTGGCATCGCATCGGTGCAAATGACGCGCTCGCTCGGTCTGACCGTTTTCGGCACCGCCGGTAGCGCAAAAGGCTTGGAGTTGGTTAAACGCGAAGGCGCGCATCAGGTCTTCGATCATTCCAATGCCGCCTACAAAGACGAAATCATAAAAGCCACCGGCGGCCGCGGCGTGGACATCATTCTAGAAATGCTCGCCAACGTAAATCTCGGTGGCGATTTGAAACTCCTCGCGCCGAGGGGCCGCGTGGTCGTCATCGGCAGCCGCGGCGACGTCACCATCACTCCGCGTGACTTGATGAGCCGCCAAGCCGCTATTCTCGCGTTCAGCCTCTGGGGCCTCACTGAAGCCGAATCTGTCGAGATTCACGCCGGCATCAACGCCGGCCTGGAAAACGGCACACTGCGCCCGGTCGTCGGCGCCGAAATCCCGCTAAAAGATGCCGTGCAAGCCCACATCGACGTAATGAAGCCCTCCGGCGCCTTCGGTAAAATCGTCCTGATCCCCTAAGCCCGCGCACGCCGCAAAGCGAACCTGTTCTACCCACTTGTCATTCCGAGCCTACCTGCCGCAGGCAGCGCAGCGAGGAATCTGCTTTTCGTGAACAATCTGCAAAGACCGAAGCCTTCCACTCAGGTCATCCTCGGTTCTAATCCGGAGATAACAGAAGCGTTGGCGCAAATGGGCGCACGAGAATTGAGCTGGCAGCACGACGGGCACCACTATTATCCCCAGCCAGAAACCTTCGCTACCAGCCCGCAAACCGCCCCACCCAAAATCAACCACGCAGAATTTACATTCAGACGAACCGCCAACACCGCGCTAACCGCCGCAATCACTGCCGCCAGGGGCGTCACCACCGACTCCCGAGCAAATTGAAATCCCACAAACGCCATTAACGCCACCGCCGCAGCGTTTACTCCATTCAGGAACGCACTTGCCGTCGGCGATTTTCTCAGCCTCGGCAAAACACTAGCCGTCACCGCCACATACAAGAACGCCGGGATGAACATCCCCACCGTCGCCAGCCCCGCGCCTCGCCATCCTGAAAGTACGTAACCCAAAAATGTCGCCACCGTAAAAAACGGTCCGGGAGTCGCCTGGCTCACCGCGATTCCATCCAACAACTGCGATTCACTCAGCCAATGCATGCGCGTGACCAGATCCTCGCGCAACACCGCCAGCAGCACGTATCCGCTGCCGAACAGCAGCGCCCCAATCTTCAAAAAATAAACAAGCACACCCGTAGTCGTGGCCGCCGCTGCGGTTGCTGAGACTGCTGCGCCTCCCGCAGCACTCGCCGCCGCAGACGCAATCCCGCTCTGCCCCGGACGACTCTGCCCAAACCGATTCGCCACAATCCACGCCACGCCGGTACCAATCAGCAACGCCAAAGTCGCAACGTGCATCGCCGCCAGCCCCAGCACAATCGCCGCAATCACCGCCAACTCGCGCGATTTCAGAACCGTTTTCCCGAGCGTCCACACCGCCTGCGCGATCAGCACCACCACCACCGGCTTCACTCCCCACAACACTCCAACGATCTGTGGCAACGCGCCATATTGCACATACGCCCACGCCATCACGCACATCAACAGCGCCGACGGCAAAATAAACGCCGCTCCCGCAATCAACAGTCCCGGAAATCCTCCGCGCAGATGACCCAGGTAAATCGCCATCTCCGTTGAACTAGGCCCGGGTAGCAGATTGACCGCTCCCACACGATCCACAAATTCTTCGCGGCTCAACCATCCGCGCCGCCGCACAAATTCCTCCTCCATCAGTGCGATATGCGCCACCGCTCCGCCAAACGCAATGAATCCCAGCCGCAAAAACGCAACCGCAATTTCCCCCAACCGGTTTTCACTCCACTCGTTCTTCGTCTCAATCATCGCCGCGCGATTATGCCTTATCTTCGAAAAACATGCCGGAGCTGACTGGCCTCGCAGCCTTTTCCAGTGGCAGGTTGGTTTCAAGTGAACGCGTCAATCTGAGGCCTGGATTTCAGTTTTTTTTGAAAACCCAGCTATCGCTTCGCTAAAGCGGGGTGATGGCCCTACGAATCGCCTCAGACTTTTCGGCAACATTTCCCGCTCCCCTAGCGCGCCACGCGCAAACTTCGTAAACTACTTGCCTCCATGAATGTCTTTTCCAGCATCTGGTTCCTTGCCCAGAATCCCATCTCCAACTACTGGCACAAGGCCACCGACCGTACCTTCTCCGGCATCTATCACGTCAACGCCTTCGACCTGATGATGATGATTCCGTACTTCATCGTGCTCATCATTCTCGCCGTCTACGGTCTCCATCGCTACTGGCTCGTCTACGACTACTACAAATATCGCAAGAACGTTCCCGGCCCGCCACCCGAAGCCACCGCATGGCCGCGTGTCACCGTGCAACTTCCCATTTTTAACGAACGCTACGTCATCGAACGCCTCGTCGAAGCTGTTTCGCGTTTCGATTACCCGCCCGAACTGCTCGACATTCAAGTCCTCGACGACTCCACCGACGAAACATGCGAAGTCGCCCGTGCCTGCGTCGAACGCCACGCCGCGCAGGGCATACCCATCAGCTACATTCATCGCAGCAATCGCGAAGGCTACAAAGCCGGCGCCCTCGAAAATGGACTGAAAACCGCCCGCGGCGAATTCGTCGCCATTTTTGACGCTGACTTCATCCCCGGATCCGATTTCCTCCGCCGCACCATTCCTTACTTTCAGAATCCCAAAATCGGCATGGCGCAAACCCGCTGGACCTACCTCAATCGCGACTACTCGCTCCTCACGCAAGTCGAAACAATTCTGCTTGACGGCCACTTTGTCGTCGAACACGGCGCACGCTCCCGCCGCGGCACTTTTTTCAATTTCAACGGCACTGCAGGCGTCTGGCGCCGCGCCGCAATCGATTCTGCCGGCGGATGGGAGCACGACACTCTCACCGAAGACACCGACCTCTCCTACCGCGCGCAACTCAAGGGCTGGAAGTTTCTTTATCTCCCCGACATTGAATGTGCCAGCGAGCTCCCCGTGGACATGAACGGTTTCAAAGCGCAACAAGCCCGCTGGGCCAAGGGCCTGATGCAAACCGCAAAAAAAATCCTGCCGCAGGTCTTTCGTTCGAACGTGCCCTGGCACGTCAAAGCCGAAGCCTTTTTCCATCTCACCGCGAACATCAGCTACCCATTAATGGTTTTATTCTCCGCGATGCTGCTTCCCGCAATGATCGTCCGCTTCTATCAAGGCTGGTTTCAGATGCTGCTGATCGACCTGCCGCTTTTCCTAGCTTCCACCTGCTCCATCTCCAGCTTCTATCTAGTCGCGCAAAAAGAACTTCGCCCCAAAACCTGGTGGCGCACCTTTTTCTATATGCCCTTCGTCATGGCCACCGGTATCGGCATCTCCATCCGTAATGCTAAAGCCGTGCTCGAAGCACTCTTCGGCATAAAAAGCGAATTCGCCCGCACTCCAAAATTCAAGATCGAAGGCAAAAAAGATACCTTCGTGGCAAAAAAATACCGCAACAAAGCTGGCTGGATGCCCTACGCGGAAATTCTCCTGGGAATTTATTTTGCCTGCACCGTCGTCTACGCCATCAGCAATCAGAATTTCGCAACAATCCCCTTCCTTCTGCTCTTCGTCTGGGGCTATCTCTACACCGGCTTTATGTCCCTCGGCCAAACCTACTTCGCCCACCTCCGCTTCGGCGTCAACGCCCCGGAAATGCGCCCCGCCTCCTCCGGTGCCCCCGGTTTCTAGAAACAATTTCATTTCTCGCATTGGCAAAGTCCGGCCGTCAGGAGCTGCGAAATTTTTTGCCCGTCATTCCGAGCCAAGCGAGGAATCTCTCTCGATTTTGTGTTGGCGCGAGGCTGTCAATTCTCGCGTTTTGTAGTCTTCGAGCTCAAGTCGTCGCGAAAACGTGTACGATATTGCCGGGTCGTCTTCAGGCATAACGCGCGTCAGGAGTTTCATCTTGAAAATCGCCATCGTATCTCTCTTGGTTTTGCCCGCTATGCTCGTGGCGCAACAAACCTCGTTGCCCACTTCGATCCCCGTCGAAGACGAGCCGCTCCACAAAGTCCTCTTCAAAAACGACTCGATTACCGTTCTAAAATTGACTCTGCCTCCCGGCCAAAGCACGCAGTTCCACACTCATACCCACGACCGCGTCGCCATCGAACTTTCCGCCGCCGAAATCACTCAGCAGAAAATGAACGAACCAGAGGGCCCCAAGACTGCCACAAAACCCGGCAACTTTAACGCCCTCACTCTCGCCGGTGCCTCCTACACCCACCGCGTCCACAACGTCGGTAAAACTCCGTACGAAGTTCTCGACATCGAACTTCTGCAGCGCCCCGACACTCCTTCCGCCGCGCTAGCCGCTACCGTCGCGGCCGAAAATCCCAGCGCCCGCATCTACAACTGGATTCTCGCTCCGGGCATTACCTCTCCGATGCACGCACACGCTCGACCCTACGTAATCATCTCGATCACCGAAATTAATCTGGCCATGTCTTCCCCCGACGGCCAGTCCGCCACCCACGGCGTAGGCCCCGGCGATTTTCGTTTCGTGGACGCCAAAGTCACCCACAACCTCGGCAACGTAGGCATGACTCCAGGCCAAATCATCGAAGTCGAATTAAAATAGCCGCAGCCCTTTCTTATCCCTGACCGTCATTCCGTGCGAAGCGAGGAATCTCTCTTCTTTTCTGTTTCGTCGAAGCAAGGTTCACCTTGTGACGCGCGTGTATAATACGCGCGAGGTGTCCACTTTTAGCATCGGGAGAAAATGAAGAATAAGCAGATCATGAAAAACGTCCTCTCACGTCGCGATTTCGTTCGCTCCAGTGCGCTTGCTGCCGCCTTCGCGGTTCCGAATGACGCCTTCGCCATTGCTCGCGTGAGCCCGCCGTCTAACGCAGCCTCGCCAATTCTTCTGGGCTTGGCCAGCTACACCTTCCGTAACTTCAGTCGTGCACAGTTAATCAGCTCCATGAAGCAGCTCGACCTTTCGGCCGTAAATCTCAAAGACGTTAAAGATCATCTCCCGTCCGCCACTCCGGAAGAGACCGCTGCACTGGCGGACTACGCCGCTGCAGGCATCAAACTCCACGCTGCCGGAACAATTTATTTCGATAAAGATGAAGACGCCGACATTCGTAACAAATTCGAGTACTGCAAGCGGGCAGGGATTTCCGTCGTAGTCGCCGGCGACCCCGCACCAGAAACTCTGCCCCGAATCGAAAAGTTCGTCCGCGAATATAACATCCGGTTCGCCATCCACAATCACGGTCCGGAGGACAAGCTCTGGCATTCCCCGCTGGACGTCTTAAAAGCGGTAAAGGGTCTCGATCCGCGCATCGGTTGCTGCATCGATGTCGGACATACCGTTCGTGCCGGTACCGACGTCGTTCAGGCCATCCACGAAGCCGGACCCAGATTGTTTAACATCCACATGAAGGACCTCACAAACTTCCAGGACAAAGAAAACCAGGTCGCCGTTGGCGAAGGCAAAATGCCCGTCCCGAAAATATTTCAAGCTCTAGCCGCAATCGGCTACAAAGGCTTCGTGGATCTCGAATACGAAATTCATCCCAACGATCCGATGCCTGGCGTCATCGCCAGTTTTGCCTATATGCACGGCGTCCTGGCCGGCCTGGGCTACACTAACCCCCCACTAAGGTGAAGGTGGCACCGTGCGCGTTCTGTCGATGATCGTCCGGATGACTCTGTTCGGCGCATCTGCCGTCCTGCTCGGCGAGGCGCGACAGGAAAATTGGAGCTGGGGCAAGAGTAGAGGCTTTCGATAGCCGCGGTCTCGCGTACGCGCACAAGGGCGGCGTCGATCAGGCGATTCAGGATTATAATCAGGCGCTCCGGATCAATCCAAACTGCGCCAACGCATTCATCGCCTGCGGCAACGCCTGCAGGCAGAAGCGCGATTGCGGCCGTTCCATTCAGGACTTCGATCAGGCGCTGCGTCTGGATCCCAACTCTGCCAATGCTTTCTACGACAGGGCTTGACGTACGAGTACGCGGGAGCGGCTATGACCGGGCGATCCTGGACTTTAATCAGGCCCTGAAGCTGACGCCGAATGATCCCGGTGCGGTCTACGGTCGCGGCCGGGCATGCGCGCAAAACGGCGAGTACCTTCGTGCGATGGCCCGACCGCGCCCATTACATGTGGCTGAAATTTGACACTGTCCGCGTGATTCTCCTCGTCGTTTTGGTTGCGGCTGTCTTTGGATTCATTTCCATTTCCTAGCGGTTTCGATAAGGCGAGGTGAGCTAAGCGGCACCGTTTTCAAGGTCGGGTGCCGCAGCCTTCGGTCTCAAGGGTGCGGGTTTTGACTTTTCCGTTGGCCCAGCTCATTCGAACGATATACTGTCGAGTTATCTATTAACATTGACTAACATCCATGCTATCGTAACATGTGAGATTGAGGATTAGTTCGGTTCGCTCTGCATCCAGTCCAACCGCCGGCATTTTCGCTCCTGGGTGTTTTCCATCGCTTGCGAACTCTTTTTTCGGTCCACGCCTGCTCAATCCGAAGTAACTCCTTTTCTTCCTTTTACTTCCGCACCCTTTTGCCATTTGCCAAAAAACACGAATTCCCGCCCCTTTGTTTTCTTCGATTCGCACACACTTCTGCGCAAGGCGTTTCTCCATCCCCCCTCGTTTTCAGCAGCTTCCGCATACTTGCCGAAAAACTGGGAGTATACCTATCGCGATTTCGGCATACAACTTCATTCGGGTACAATCTACCCGCGGTGCGCGGTTGCTTCTTCGTCCTTCTCGGCCCTGCCAGCAGCTGGCGGGCTTTTCAATCTCAACGAGGTTCATGGATGAGACTCGCTTCGGACTTTAGATCGCTCACTGCTCGCGTCGTTCTTCTCATCGTCATCTTGTCGTCCATCTCTGCCGCTGTGTTCGCCCAACAGCGCCGCGGACGCGAACCTAACCAAACTTACGCCGAACGCCGTGCGCGCATCGCCGCGCAGACTGACGCACCTGTAATTCTTTGGGGATTCACTGGCCGCGAAGAAATTTCCCAATCCTACATCTTCACCCAGGAAGATAATTTTTATTACCTTACCGGCCACAACGAAGAAGAAGCTGGGTTGGTCATTCTGCCCGCGCTGAAAATGGGGCAGTCCCGCGATTCCTGGGACGGCCCGCGCGAAATTCTCTTTCTTCCCGCAAAAAATCCCCAGAAAGAAAAATGGAACGGTATCCGCCTCTCGCCCACCGATCCGGATATTTCATCTCGCACCGGCTTTGCTTCGGTTCAGCCCTTCGCGGAAATGCGCGCCATCGTCGAAAGGCTCGCCCGCTACTATCCCAACTTCGCCACCATTCTTCCTTACGACAAGGAAATCGGCGGTTACCCTCATGAAAAAGCTGTCGTCGATTGGCTGCAGCTGGCTGCGCCTGCGGCAAAACTAAAAGACATTCGAGGCGCAATCGAAACCCTGCGCACCATCAAATCGCCTGGCGAGCTCGCGTTCCTAAAAAAGGCCATTAATCTATCTCTCGATGCCCATCTGGAAGCCATGAAAATGATGCGCCCGGGGCTTTACGAATATCAGGTCGGCGCAAAAATGCTGGAAGTCCACGCCATGGGCGGCGCCGAGGCCGAAGGCTACGCCCCCATTGTCGGCGCTGGACCCAACTCCACTGCGCTGCATTATGACCAACTCTCACGCAAAATCGGTGATGGTGACATCGTCGTGCTCGACGTGGGCGCGCAATTCTCCGGCTATTCCGCCGACATCACTCGCACCATTCCCGCCAACGGCAAATTCACCCCGCGCCAGCGCGAAATCTACGACATCGTTCTTGGCGCGCAGAATGCTGTCTTCGCCGCTCTCAAACCCGGAATGAATTTCTGCAAATCCAGCGACAACAGCCTGTATAAAATTTCTTTCGAGTACATCAATTCGCATGGCAAAGACCTGCGCGGCAAAAAGCTCGGCCAATATTACATTCACGGCCTCGGCCATAACATTGGCCTCGATGTTCACGATCCCGGCGAATCTTGTAAGCCGCTCACTTCAGGCATGGTCGTGACCGTTGAACCTGGCATTTACATCCCTGAAGAAAATCTCGGCGTGCGTATCGAGGACGATGTGCTGATCACACCTACTGGCTTTGAATTTTTGAGCCAGCGCCTGCCTCGCGATCCACTCGAAATCGAAAAAATCATGGCCGAAGCCGCCCGGGCGCGCCAAGGAGAATCATTGAAGCCCAATTGACCGCATGGAATAGCGCCACTTATACTGTTTTATTCGCGTTGCGCGTGTTTTTCTGCTCTGCGCGTCTCGTGCTTGCCTACCGAAGGCAGGCCTGCCCGTTATACGCAGGTTATTCCATTCGCGCCGCCCCTCACAGCGACCGCTTGGAGTTACAGGGTCTGTTTTTCAACCCCTGAGGCGAAGATGTTGTGTGTTACGAACCTGAGTTGAAGAAGAATTTACGAAATCAAATTAAGGGTATTTGACGAAAATGAGCAGTCTTAAAGCCACACAAATCCGCCCCGGCATGGTCCTGCTGCACGAAAACGAACTGTACACCGTGTTCAGCACTGACCATCGCACTCCGGGCAACAAGCGCGGTTCCATGCAGACCCGCCTGAAAAGTCTGCGTACCGGCACCATGATTGACTACCGCTTCCGCGCGGAAGAATTTGTCGAACGTGCCATCCTCGACGAAATCGAATTCGAGTACCTCTACAATGAAGGCGACAGCTTCCATTTCATGAACACCAAAACTTACGAGCAAATGGAAATGTCGCGCGAAGAACTCGGCGAAACCACGTACTACCTGGTGCCAAACACCATCGTAAAAGTGGAATTCCACGACGAAAAAGCCATCGGCATCAACCTTCCCGACACCATGGACTTGCGCGTAACGCAAACCGAGCCCACCATCCAGAAAGCCACCGCCAGCTCGGTGATGAAACCCGCCACACTGGAAACCGGACTGGTTGTTCCTGTTCCCCCTTTCGTCAACGAAGGTGATAAGATTCGCGTAGATACTTCCGAAGCCCGCTACGTTCAGCGCGTCGAATAGTTTTTTATTTTTGTCCGGCTTTCGTAGTGGCCGCCTGCCTGCCGCAGGCAGGGTCTTCAGGCCGGTGTTTTTGCGATTTTGACTTTCCGCCTCCGCAGCTGAATCGACCGCAAGGCAGATTCAGAAGAGGTGAAAAGAGCGAGCCGCTCCGCTAGGATCGGCTCGCTTCTGTTTCTCCGAACCGCTCCCGGCGCCGTGTCCTAGGGTTCGAGATCCTCCCAATGCCGAGAAAGAAACATCCTCACTCTCCTGCAGGGAGGTGATCGACGGACGATAGGCCGTTCCGATCAAGTCGCGGAAATGGTGTCTGGCGATGCAAAACTTTTTCCTAAATTGATTACTGGTCTCTGGTCCGCGGAAACGCTGATGCGAATGCGCGCCGCGGATGGCGCGGAAAAGGTCACACGAAAGCATCGCGAGTTGCTCCAGCCGTACAAAGATGAATTGCTAGGCTTGATGGCCGAGACTCAGGAGCAGGGGTTGCGCTGGCATCTGGCCGTCTTGGTTCCGCGGCTCAAACTGAACGCGAGGGAACGGCAAGTTGCAATTTCCTCGTTGCACCGCTATCTCGAAGATCGCAGTTCCATCGTCAAAACCTTCGCTTTGCAGGGACTCGTCGACCTTGTGAAGGATGAGCCGGGTATTCGGTCGAGAGTGATCGATATTCTGCGCCAAGCCACTCGCCACGGTACTCTTGCGATGAAAGCCCGCAGCCGCAAACTACTGGGCCAGTTGGAACGCGTTTAGCAGATAGTTTCGGGCCCGCCAGCTCAGGTACTCAACTCAAGCTTTGGTAGAAGCGGTTTTTTCGCTGGTCTTTTCGCTGAACACGCGAGCGAAAATCGCGTCCACGTAGCGCAGATGACGCTGCAAATCGAAAGCATGTTCGAGGGCTTCGGCGTCGAGGAATTTTGCGATACGTGAATCTTTGGCGATACGTTCGCGAAAACTGGAATCGGATTCCCACGCGGCCATGGCGTTTTCCTGCACTGCTTTGTAGGCGTCGTCGCGCGGCATGCCTTTTTCCACCAAATCCTGCAGCAACTGTCCCGAAAAAACCAAACCCTGCGTGGCATCCAGATTCTTTTTCATGCGTTCCGGGAAAACGCGCATGTCGGCAATCACTGTCGTCATTTTTGCCAGCATGTAATCAATCAAAATTGTGCAATCCGGAAGAATAATCCGTTCTACGGAACTGTGCGAAATATCGCGTTCATGCCACAGGCCGATATTTTCGAACGCGGCAATCATGTTGGAACGCACCAGGCGCGCAAGGCCGCTGATTTGTTCGCACACTACAGGATTGCGTTTGTGCGGCATCGCGGAACTGCCGCGCTGTTCGCCGCCAAACGGTTCTTCCGCTTCGCGCACTTCAGTGCGCTGCAAATGGCGAATTTCGATGGCAATTTTTTCCAGCGTCGCTGCAATCAGCGCCAGCGTGCTGACGTAATGCGCGTGTCGATCGCGTTGAATCACTTGCGAAGCCACCGGCGCAACATTTAATCCCAGCCGCTGGCAGATTCGTTCTTCAATATCCGGACCGAGGTGCGAAGCGTTACCGACCGCACCGGAAATTTTCCCCACGCGCATTTGCGCGGCCGCGTCTGCGAAACGGTTGATATTGCGCTGATTCTCAGCGTACCAGTTGGCGATTTTCAGCCCAAAGGTAATTGGCTCAGCGTGAATTCCATGCGTACGTCCGATCTGCGGAGTGTTGCGAAATTGCTGCGCGCGGCGCGCTAACACGTCGCTAAATTCTACCAGCGCACTTTCGATCAGCCGCGAAGCATCGCAAACCAGCAGCGCTTGCGCGGTGTCCACCACGTCGTTCGAAGTCATTCCATAATGCAGCCAGCGCGCCGCATCGGGGTCGCCGATCGATTCGCCGACGTTCATGGTGAACGCGATGACGTCGTGTTTTACGTGAGTTTCAATTTCATTGATGCGGGCGGCATCGACCTTCGCGCGGGCACGAATCGTGGCGGCGGCATCTTTGGGCACCTCGCCGGATTCCGCGAGCGTTTCCGTAGCGGCCAACTCCACTTCCAGCCATTTGGAGTATTTGTTGGCGTCGCTCCAGACGCGGCCCATTTCTTCGCGGGTGTAGCGTGGAATCAAGGTACGCTCCATTTGTGTATGCGGGATAAGTCCTTTGTAATGATACGGTATTTTGGCGTTTGCGGACGACTGGCGGCAATACAGCAGACGGCCACCTGAAGGTGGCCGCTACAAAAGTGTCGAGACCTAACCGCACAGGGGCAAACCTGTCTAATCGTGAGAATGCGAGAAAGCAGCGAAATGGCTGAGGCGTTGACCGGCAACCACGCGGGCGGCATCAGCGACGCGGCTGCGGTTGAGCGCACGCTTGCTGGCGAGCGTGAAGCCTATCGTGTGCTGGTCGAGCGGCACAGCGCTTACGTTTATCGCGTGGCCTATCGCATGACGGGAAATTCCCACGACGCCGAAGAAGTGGTGCAGGAGGCATTCTTGCGGGCGTACCAGAAATTGCGGCAGTTCGCTGGAAACGCCAATTTCGGAACCTGGGTGTACCGGATCGCTGCGAACTATGCCATTGACCGGTTGCGGCAGAAGAAAAATGAAGAATCGCGGCGAGAGGTTTCTACACGCAAACCGGAGAGCGATACGGAAGCTGATCCTTTGAGTCAGATTCGGGACCGGGCGCCGAATCCGGAACGATTGGCGGGTAGCGCGCAATTAGCGACAAAAATGCAGCAAGCCTTGCAAGCACTGACGCCCGCGGAACGCACCGCGATCGTGATGCGGCACTGGGACGGATGCGGGATTGATGAAATCGCGGAAGTACTGAAATCGAATAACAGCGCGACAAAGAACACGGTCTTTCGCGCGGTACAAAAATTACGGCAAGCACTGAAACCTTTTGCCGAAAGCCGCGGTGCGGCTAGGGCGGTGGCGGAATCATGAAACACACAAACGAAGAGGAGCTGTTTGCTTACCGGGAAGGCGAAATGAAGGGACGCGAGACGATTGCGGCGCATTTGCGGGAGTGTGGCGAGTGCCGCGCGGAACTGGAACGAATGGAAGAAGTGTTTCAGGCGTTGAACGTGCTGCCGGTGCCCGATCCCGGCGAAGAGTACGGAACGAGAGTTTGGCGCCAGATCGCGAATCGCCTGCCGGAGAGGCGCATGAATTGGTGGGCTGGATTTTTCATGCCACGGCGATTGATGGCGTTGGTCGCTGCAGCAGCCTTGCTGATACTGGCGTTTTATGTGGGCCGTAAGACAGGTCCGAAAGCGGGCGGCGAAGAAACCGTCGATGCCAGCAAGGTTCGCGAACGAGTTTTGCTGGTTGCTGTCGGCGAGCATCTGGGCAAATCCGAAATGATCTTGATGGAACTTTCGAACGCGCAGCCCGCGGAAGCGGGGAAAAGCTTGATCAACATTTCGACGACGCAGAAACGCGCGGAAGACCTGGTGGAGGAAAACCGCCTGTACCGCCAGACCGCGCTGAATGGCGGCGACAACGCCATGGCCAGCACGCTGGATGAATTGCAGCGAGTGCTGCTGGATGTAGCCAACAGTCCGGCGGAAGTGACGGCAGCGCAATTCGAATCGATTCAGAAGCGAATTGCGGCACAGGGAATTTTGTTGAAAGTCCGGGTGGTCCGGCAGGAATTACGCACACAGGAAGCGGGAAGTAGGCCCGCGCCTGCGCAGAACGATTCGACAGCGAAAGTGAGGAACAAGGCATGAGCATCGAAGGCGGACTACCAAGGGTGATCGTCGCCGGGTTGATTGCTGGCCTGCTGGCCATGCCTGCAACGGCACATGGACGGCAACCACTACTCGGAGAAAACGTCTCCGGCGAAAATGCAGCTGGGAATTTCACGGAATTGTCGCAGGAGCCCGATCACTTCAAATCGCAACAGAGCGAACAAGACCGGCTCGATGCGGAACAGGACGCGCATGAGCGCGAACAGGACAGGAAGGATCGCGAGCAGGAGAAGAAAGAGCAGGCACAGGAAAAACTAGAGCGGCAGCAAGAATTGTACGACGACGGGCGTGAAGATCTTGATGATGATAAGTATCAGCAGGCGGAGCAAAAGTTTAACGAGCTGGCTCAGCTTGGCGGGTCGCAAACCGATGCAGCGCTGTACTGGAAAGCGTATGCGCAAAACCGGCAAGGCAAGAAAGACACGGCGCTGGCAACGATCGCTGATCTGAAACGGCGCTACGGGCAAAGCAAATGGAAGAAAGATGCAGAGGCCCTCGAAATCGAAGTGCGCCAGTCCACGGCACATCCCGTCAATCCAGAATCACAAAGCGATGAGGAGTTGAAGACTTTGGCTCTGCAAGGCTTGATGAACAGCGACCCGCAGCGCGGAGTGCAAATGATCGAAAAACGGCTGGCTGGGACCGCCTCGCCAAAGGATAAAGCGAAGATGCTTTTCGTGCTGGCGCAAAACGGCTCGCCGGAAGCGCGTGAGGTCCTGGTAAAGATCGCGCAGGGGCAGAGTAATCCGGACTTGCAGCGCAAAGCGGTGCAATATCTGGGAATGTTTGGTGGCAACCACGCGGCCAACACGCTGGCACAGATTTATACCAGTAGCAGCGATACCAGCGTAAAACGGGAGGTGATTCAGAGCTATATGATTTCGGGAAATCGCGAGCAACTTTTCAATCTGGCAAAAAGCGAAAAGGACGAGAGCCTGAAGCGCGATGCCATCCGCAATCTCGGTCTGGTTGGCGGTTTGAACGAATTGCAACAGTTGTATCAGTCAGAACCATCATCGGAAATCCGGCGCGAGATTCTGCAGGGTTTTTTCCTGGCCGGCGATTCGGACAAGATGGTGCAAGCGGCGCAAGGCGAAAAGGATCCTGAACTCCGGCTGGCGGCCATCCGCAACCTCGGTCTGATGGGCAAGAGCGACACGCTGCAGAGTATCTACGCAAAAGAATCCGATCGGCGCGCAAAAGAAGAAGTATTGAACGCCTACTTCATCAGTGGGAACGCGAAAGCGCTGGTGGCCCTGGCAAAGGGTGAAAAGGATAGCGAGTTGAAAAAACGCGCAGTGGAAAAACTTTCGCTGATGAATTCGAAAGAGGGCAACGAGTATTTGATGGAGTTGTTGAATAAATAAGGGAGCGATCAGAGATCAGCAAGCAGAGCTCGGTGAAAACCTCGCGCTTTGAAAAGGAGTGACGATGAGGGCAAGAGTCGGCTTCGAACCAATGATTGCGGGAGCGATTGTTGTCGCGTTGATGGGCGCGACACTTTGCCTGAACGCTGGCGCGCAGTCCGCGCAGTTAAGCGGCAAGTCGCAGATCACAAACGCGAAGGTAGAAGCGCGCGAAGTGAAGGCGGGTTTGGCGCAGGAGGTGGATGGGTGGACTGCGGCGGCCGAAAAGGCGCAATGGCTTGGCTACTCCGTGCCGGCTGTCGCTAGCGACCATCATATGTGCTGCGGCAGCAATGGCGGTGACTGGAACGGCTGGAAGGCCTGCGGCCCATGCCAACTGGAAGGATCACGGAATGGGGACAGCTACAACGTGCAAAGCGGCGACATGAAACTGGAAGGCCCGAACAATGTAGTGGTCCTGTTCCGCGCGGAAGGAAGAAAGATCGGAAAGATTCGGGTGGTTTCCGAGGAATGCACGCTGGATGCGGGCGGATTGCAGATGACTTGGCTCACGGGAGCGAAGCCGGCGGAGAGTGTGAAATTTCTGGAGCGATTTGTGGACAGCAAAGAACTTGATGAACATGGCGGCGAACGCCTGAGTCGCGGAGCGCTTACTGCAATCGCGATGCACGGCGATCCCGCCGCAGATGCGGCGCTGGCAAGATTTACCGCTCCAGATAAGCCGGAAGGCATGCGCAAGGAAGCGGCGTTCTGGGCGGGCGAAGCGCGCGGAGCTGCGGGCGTGCAATTGTTGAAACGCATGGCAAAAGAAGATCCAAGCAGTGATGTACGGGCACATGTGGCTTTTGCGCTGTCCATCAGCAAGGAAAACAACGCGGTGGACGAAATGATTCGCATGGCGCATGAGGACAGCAGCGGACACGTTCGTGGGCAGGCGCTATTCTGGCTGGCGCAGAAAGCAGGCAAGAAAGCGTCCGGCGCGATTACCGGAGCAATCGAAAACGATCCCGACACGGAAGTGAAGAAGAAAGCGGTGTTTGCGCTGAGCCAGATGCCGAAGGATGATGGCGTGCCGAAGTTGATTCAGGTTGCGCAGAACAACAAAAATCCCGAGGTGCGGAAGCAGGCTATGTTCTGGCTGGGGCAATCGAATGATCCGCGGGCGCTGGATTTCTTTGAAAAAATACTGGGAAAATGACGGCGTTGCGAGAGTGTAGGAAGAAGAGAGCCTAACGCAGAGACGCAGAGGGCGCAGAGAAAAACGAGACAAAAAGCGGGTAGGAAAAAGCGGCGTCGAGCGGCCGCTACAAGTTCAGGGGCTTGAGTGGAACTTGTTGCGAGGCGAGGAGTAGTTCGCCAGCGAAGGTGGACTCGGCAGGGCGGCAGCCGAGGGCTTGTTCCGCGCAAATTTTGACCACATCGGGATTATTATTTTCCTGTGAGATATGGCCCAGCACTAAGTAGCGCGCGCGGCCATCAAAACCATCGGGATCGGCGAGATATTCGCTGACCGCGTGATTGGAAAGATGGCCAGTGCGGGAGAGAACGCGCTGCTTAACAACCCAGGGATACGGACCCACCTTCAGCATTTCCAGATCGTGATTGGATTCGAGAACCAGGCAGTCGGCATCGCGCAGATGAACTTTTACCAGTTCTGGAAGGTAGCCGAGGTCCGTGACGATGGCCATCTTGACGCCTTCGGCGCGGAAAGTGAAGCCCACCGGATCGGCGGCATCATGCGGAATCGCGAACGCGTGTACGTCTATGTCGCCGATAGTGAAATGAGCGCCGGTATGAACCGTTTCAACGCCGCGCAGGCGCTTTTCCAGACGATCGGGCAGCACGCGTTTCAAGGCATCGAAGGTTTGTTCGGTGACGTAGAGCGGAGCCTTGTACAGGCCCAACATTTGCGGAAGGCCGTTGCAGTGATCGGAATGTTCGTGGGTGATGAGAATTCCGTCGAGCTGATCGATCGAAATGTCGCAGGCAGCGAGGCGCGCCAGCGTTTCGCGTTTGCCAAGTCCGCAATCAACGAGGAGGCGGGTACGCGCAGTTTCCAGCAACGTGATGTTGCCGGAACTTCCGGAAGCCAGGATGGTTACGCGTAAGCCTATCGAAGTTTCTCCAAAAGTTTATTCACACGAGTGCGTGCCATCTCCTGCAAACGAATTTTTACGATGATGGCAGAGCGCGGCAGATGCGTCAACGGAGAACCGTGTTAAGCGGTCAACAGGCCAAGCGGGAACGGTCGAGGGAGAAGCCATTGACCGGGCCGAGAACAGTTGCGGAGATTTGTTCGGTGCGGAAGAATTCCTTAGCCAGGATTTGCACTTCTTCGCGAGTCACTGCTTCGATGGACGCGAGAATCTCGTCGAGCGAATAGAAGCGGCCGAAGTACAGCTCCTGACGAGCGAGATTGGACATGCGGGAGCTGGTGGACTCAAGGGAAAGCATCAACGAGCCTTTGAGATGATTTTTTGCGCGACGCAATTCTTCTTCGCTGACCAGCGATTCTTTCATCGAGCGAAATTCCGCAAGCGTGAGATCGAGCACTTCGCCGACGGTTTCTTTTGCGGTGCCGGCATAAACGGTGAACATCCCAGCGTCGGAATAGGGAGTAATTTCGCTGAAGACGGCATAGGCCAGGCCGCGCTTTTCGCGAATGTTCTGGAAAAGGCGCGAAGACATACCACCGCCAAGAAGATTGTTGAGCAGAGCAATGCCGAAGCGGCGTTCATGCGCGATGGGAAGTGACGGGACACCGAGGCAGAGATGGACTTGCTCGAGATCTTTCTTGCGCTCGACGTGGATGGGCGCGCCGGTTTTCGGCGGTTCATCTTGTTCGAGGCCGCCGGTAGGAGTCAGGTGGCCAAATTCGCGCTGTACCAGTTCAAGAACTTTTTCGTGCGGCACGTTGCCTGCGGCGGTTACCAGCAAATGATTTGGCGCGAACCATTCGCGGAAGCGGGTCTGCAACGCTTCACGCGAAAACTGGCGAACAGTGTCCGGAGTGCCTAGAATCGGCCGGCCAAGGGGATGCTCAGGCCAGAAGCCGCGTGTGAAAATTTCGTGCAGCAGCGATTCCGGATTGTCGAGATCCATCTTGATCTCTTCGAGAACTACCTGACGTTCTTTTGCCACGTCGTCGGAATCGAAGAGCGGACGAAGACACAGGTCGGAAATAATATCGAACGCAATGGGGAGATGATCGTCGAGAACTTTGGCGTTGAAACAAATTTGTTCTTTGGAGGTGAAGGCGTCGAGCATTCCGCCGATCGAATCCATTTCGCGGGCGATGGATTCGGCGGAGCGGCGCTCCGTGCCTTTGAAGACCATGTGCTCCATGAAATGCGCGAGGCCGTTTTGTTCGCTGGCTTCGCGGCGGGAGCCGTTACGAATCCAGACGCCGACGGACACCGAGCGCACGTGGCGCATGGTCTCCGTAACGACGACCAGGCCGTTGGGTAGGACGTGCCGCTGGATGTCGCGCTGTTCTGCAACCATACAGAGATTGTGACACATGACTCGGGGCTCTCGCCAGCCAAGCCGCTTGCTCAGATGCGTTCACTTCACAATACTTTTGGAAAGCCGATCAAGATCTTTGCGGGAAAATCAGGGGTCTGAAAGTCACGGGCTTTTAGGCTACATTCAGCGTCAAATTGACGGCGTGTTCCTGGCCCCCCACTGGTAGCGTGGAGAACCAAGGTATGGGAGCCAGAGGCGTGCCTGTGATGACTTGAGGAGGAGGGAGTGTCGAACTTCCCCCGCCACAAGAAGCGGTCAGAAAGGCTACCGAGACCATCGCGAGTTCCGTCTCCAATGCCCAGCAGGACAGAAACCGTGTGGTCCCGCTGTTAACCACTGCAAGGTCCGGAATTCCGTCACCGTTGAAGTCAGCAGCGGTGATGGCCATTGGCCCCTGACCAACCGAGTAGATTTTGGCAGGCGCAAACGAACCATCCACCAAGCTAACCAAAACCGAGATCGTTCCGTCGACCTTATTAGCCACCGCTATATCAGGTCTTCCATCGGAATTTAGATCGACAGTACAAATTCCCGCTGGCGTCTGACCGGTACGAAGCGCAGTTTCATTGAACTAGTAGGTCTGCGCCTGCCCCGCCGCGCAGATTGAAAGCACACACAATACGGGAGACAGACTGCGCCAGGGTCGCATTGCTCCTCCAGAGACAAGAGGTGGGCACGTCAGCAGTTAGGTATTTGCTGTCAAATTACAGCATGCTCCTAGTGGACTCGGCGGGCTGTGAGCCGACTCGTCGGCCGCGAGAAATGCTGGAACCGGCGCTGCGCGCGGGCTACAGGAGCTTTTCGTCGGGACGCAGTTTGCCGTACTCGCTGGTGTAATGGAGCGGAACGTCGGCGTAAGTTCCTTTGTCGCGGTGGTAGACTTCGCACATGTCGAACGGCTTGGAATAGACGTGGATGCTGACAGCGCGCTGATTGAATTCGGGAAGATTCAAAACCTGGTGAACCGGTTCGAGCGGATTGACATAAGCGGGATGTGTCGCGTCCATTTCGTAAATGTCGGTAGCGGCGAGATTACATGTTCCGCAGTGTTCTCCATCGGAATGGCGATCTTGGACACGAAAGTTTTGCACTTTGAGGCGGCCGATCGGTGCGGACATCCAACAATTCTGGTCGCGATGATTGTGGATGCGGCTGAATTGGCCGATTTCCCAGCAGATGGCCATGCACTCGAACATATCGTTCTTGAAAATCAGGTTGCGGGTGTAACTGCCTTTGGAAAAGAAGAGATATCTTTCGAGAGATTCGGGACGGACGGCGTGGTGGAGAATGTAGTCCTGAACAGTTTCCAGGGTGAAGTTGCGGTCGGGTATGGCGGCGAGATTTTTGACCCAATCGGCGATATCGAGCTGTTCGACGGCGAGCTGTTCGGACATAGGAAAGCCTCCGATCTTAGCTCAGGGTTCGTAAGTACGAACCTTTCTACCTCAGGGGCCTGTAAGCACAAGCCCTGAAACCCTGAACCCCGGAGGAAAGTATAACGCTAAGTGCGATAATGGGAGCAGTGGCCGGAAAAGACGAGGGCATGGAATTACTGGGAAAATCGCGAGAGCGGTTGCGGGCGCTTTGCGTGGCGATGGGCGAGCCTGCTTATCGTGGCGACCAGTTGTATCGCGCGCTGTATGCCGATCGAATTTTCGATTTGTCCCGGGTGACAAATCTTCCTGCTTCGTTTCGGGAGAGACTCGCTTCGGAAACTACTGTGACGTTGCCAATTGTGCGACAACGATATTCGTCAACTGACGGATCGGTGCGATATTTGCTTGGGCTCGGAGAAAAACAGGATTTCACCACAGACCACACAGAGGACACGAAGAAGAAAGAGATAAAGAGGCCCGCTTCGGTGGAAGCGGTGTTTATGCCCAGTGAAGCGCGACAAACCATTTGCATTTCTACGCAGGCGGGCTGCGCGGTGGATTGTCAGTTTTGCATGACGGCGCAGCTGGGATTGATTCGCAATTTGACTGCTGGAGAAATTCTGGCGCAGGTTCTTCTGCCGTTAGAAGAGCACAAGGAAACTTTAACGCTGCAGACAAATGTTGTGTTGATGGGGCAAGGCGAGCCGCTGCTGAATTATGAAAATGTGATGGCGGCGATGGGGATATTGCTGGATCAATCGGGAATCGGCTTGGCGCCAAAACACGTAACGCTTTCGACGAGCGGCATTGTGCCAGGGATCGAGCGGCTGGCTAAGGAGATCCGACGGCCGAAGCTGGCGATTTCATTGAATGCTTCGAATGACGCGCAGCGCGATGCACTAATGCCGATCAACAAAAAATACCCTTTGGGCAAATTGCTCGGAGCATGTCGGGATTTTCCGCGCGGCTCGCGCGAGTACATTACGTTTGAGTATGTTTTGCTCGGGGGCGTGAACGACACTGTGGACGACGCGAAGCGTGTGGCACGATTGATGGCGGATCTGGGCCGCGTGAAAGTTAACTTGATTCCGTGGAACCCTGGTTCTCTGCCCTATAAAGAACCGAGTGCAGACAGCATCGAGCGATTCCACAAAATTTTGTTGGAGAAAGGTATTCCGGCGTTCACTCGTTATTCGCGCGGGCGAGATGTGATGGCGGCCTGCGGACAATTGTCGTTGAACGAAGTAAACAGTAATCAGTTCACGGTGCTCAGTTAAGAAAGTTTTTCTTCCTTCAAATAATATTGCTATTTGCGAATGCCGATAGTGGCGAGCAGGCGGCCGGAATTCGCCCCTTCTTTGCGATAGCTGAAGAAAAGGTCGGTGTGGCAGGCGGTGCAGAGATCGCTGACAAAAATGTTAGCTTTGTTGAGGCCTGCGGCGAGGAGCTGCGAGCGGCTGGCTTTGCGCAAGTCTAAGCGAACATTTTTGGGCGGTGGCTGGTGGCCGGGAGGCATCTTGTTGAGCCATTGCAGAGGGTTGGGCTCTTCGCCGGTGCGCAGCTCGTCGAAGTATTCTTCAGCGTCGGCGAATTGCGACGTGAATTCGGTGACCAGTTCGGTGCCTACTTCATAGCAGCAGCCGCCAATCGCTGGACCGAGAGCGGCGAAAATGTCGGCAGGATTTGAGCCGAAGTGCATGTACATTTCGCCTACGGTTTTTTGCGCGATGCGCGCGAGAGTGCCGCGCCAGCCCGCGTGGACGGCAGCGACCGCGCGTTTTTTAGCATCGACCAGCAGAATCGGAACGCAATCGGCAGTTTGGATGCCGAGTAGTAAGCCCGGTGCATTCGTGAGAGACCCATCGCCTGCCTGCGCAGGCAGGCCTGCTGTGACAGGTAGGTCGCGGCGAGGCCCGTCTGGCGGCATTTGAAACCATCGGACAACAGACGAGTGAATTTGTTTCAGTGGGACGAGTGTGTGCTCGCTGCCATCAAGCGCTGACTGAAACGCTTGGCGATTCTTCAGGACGCTCGCGCGATCGTCCCACTCCGCGAAGCCGAGATTGAGAACCCGTTCACCGGAATCGAGAACGCTTGCGCCACCAAAGCGCGTGCTAAAGCCATGCATGAGCCACGGAATTTTTCGTAACGGAGCGAGTTCGAGTATCTGGACGCTGCGCACGTTGCGCAGCGACCAGGGGGAGGCGATTCTTGCACGTACCGCTGGGCGCGGAGAGGGTTTACCTGGAATTCGGCTAACACGCGAACTCTTAGCGGCTCTTGGCATCATGTCAGTATAATCGGAAATTCAGATCCAGCATTTGGCGCGACGGCGAGCATTGATGGGTGCTGCATGATAATCGGGATGGGAATCGACGTGGAAGAAGTGGAGCGGGTTCGAGGCGCGATGGAGCGCCAGGGCGAACGTTTCTTGAAACGCATTTTTACGGAAAAAGAGCGCGCGTATTGCGAGCAGTTCAAGGATAAGTACGAGCGATACGCAGGGCGTTTTGCTGTAAAAGAAGCGGCGATGAAAGCACTGGGAACGGGTTGGAGCCGCGGGGTGCGCTGGGTCGATATTGAAGTGTTGCGACTGCGCGGCGGACGGCCGACGCTGGAGTTGAAGGGCGAGGCACGCAAAATCGCAGACAAACTTGGCGTGAACAATATCGCGATCAGCATTACGCATACGTCGAAACAAGCCATGGCGCAAGTGATTTTCGAGAGCTAACCAGGACATGCCGGCGCTCAATAGTTCGGGAACGGCAAGAAAGGGCCGCATTACGATTTTCCGGGCGTTTGCGGGTTTGTTTACAATCTTGTTTTTGACTGCTGCAAGCATGCCGATTTTGGACTACACGCAGCGCAAGACACTTGCCTACATGAAGGAACCGACACAGCAGAACCTCGACAAGCTCCACGCCAAGCAGAACGAGGAAGTGAGAAAGCGTTGGCTATATGCCGCGCCGCCGGGACTAGCCGCCGTAGCGTTTGCGATTCC
>Ga0209488_10000807_pt1 | contig 26633 bp, 26 predicted proteins | sample Rivendell_Oct201_8_FD_188349 | JGI IMG/M metagenome (GOLD analysis project Ga0209488, IMG submission 188349) | Vadose zone soil microbial communities from the Eel River Critical Zone Observatory, Northern California, USA -... | ecosystem: Environmental > Terrestrial > Soil > Vadose zone >...
AGCCCGCCGCCGCCGAGCTCGCGCCACGTGAGGCCGCCGTCCGCCGATTTGTAGAGACGGGAGCGCGTCTGGGCCGTATCGGGACGTGGTGGGATCGCGGTTCCTGGCGCTAAGAAGCGGTACATCGTCGTCGCGAAGATGATGTCAGGGACGTCTTCCGCGCGGGCGAGTGTCGTGATGCCGGTCTTCTCGTCGACGTACAGCGTTTTCGTCCAGGTCGTGCCGCCGTCCGTCGAGCGGAACACCCCGCGCGCGTCGCTCGCAGTCTGGAAGAAGCCGCCCACGGCCGAGACCAGGAGTGTGTTCGGATCGCGCGGATGAACGAGGATGGAGGTGATTTGCTGCGTGCCCTCGAGGCCGAGGTGCCGCCAGGTGCGTCCGGCATCGGACGATTTGTATAACCCGTCCCCACTCCCCCCGAAGAAAGAGTTCAGGTCTCCCGTGCCAACGTAGATGACGTCGGGGTTCGAGGGCGCGACCTCGACCGCGCCGATGGACGACGTACTCTTGATGGAATCGAAGATCGGATACCACGTCTCGCCCGCGCTCGTCGTCTTCCAGACGCCGCCGGCCGGAGTGCCGACGTAGAACACGCCGGGCTGTCCAATGGCACCGCTCGCCGCCGAGATGCGTCCGCCGCGGAACGGGCCGACGTTGCGCCATTCCAGCCCGGAAAGGAGACGGGGATCGAGACTTTGCGCTCGGAGCTGAGCAGCGGCGAGCGTGACGGCGCAGAGCACCAGGGACGGTGCGCGCATAACGGGCTCCGATGAGGGAGACCGTGCCTACGCTACAGCGTCTTCAGAAACGCCACCAGTGCCGCCCGGTCCGCCGCCGGCAGCGCCTCGAACAGATCGCGCGAACGCGCCGCCTCGCCGGCATGCAGCTGGATCGCCTGCTCCGGCGTCGAGGCGCGGCCGTCGTGCAGGAAGTGCGTCACGAGTCTCATCCCCATCAGGGGCTCGGTGCGGAACTCGCTCGGTTTCGCGAGACCGAAACAGATGTCGGCGAGATCGGGACCCATATCGTGCAACAAGAGATCGGTGTACGCCGCGACTTCCTTGTGGCGCAACGCCGCGATCGGGTTGTCGCCAGTCCGCAGTGTCGGGATGTGACAACCGGTGCAGCCCACGCGCGCGAATACATCGCGGCCCCGGCGCGCCTCGCCGGACTGTTTGAGCGGCGCAGGCGGCGCGAGAAGTCGCACGAACGCGTCGGCCAGCTCGAGACCACGGGCGCCGATTTCAGGTTCGGGCGTCGGATCAGTCCCGGCGGGAAGTGAGTCGCCGGCAACGGTGCCCTCCACCGGCACGGAAGGATTTGTGATCCCGATCTCGACCTGGAATGCCCCGTCGTTGAACTCGCGCAGCGTGGGCACGAGCGCCTTGCGCCCGAACCGTCCGAGCCGGCCGTCGAAGAAGCGATTCGGCCGGCCGGAAATGCCGTCGTGATTCCGGTCGTCAGGATCGGCGTACGAGAGAATGACGGAGTCAGGAACCGCGTCGAGGAGCCCGAAGCCGAAGATGTCGGGGGTCGAGCGCCCGCCGACGACCGTGACGATCGGCGGCCGCGGCTCGCGGTCGATGCCGAGCGCGGTGTGTAGCGCAGGCGTGACGCTGTCCTGGAACACCGGGCCGCCCTTATCGGCGAGCTCGTCACACATGGCGCCCACGCGCTCCGGGTGGAACACCGTCGCGTGGTGCTCGACTTCGTCGCCGTTCGCACCAGTGACGGGATTTTCGTGACACTCGCCACAGCCACTGGCATTGAAGAGGGGACCGAGCCCCACCGGTGGCGTGAAGGTGCTGTCGAACACGGCGCGACCGCTGTCGAATCGCGCCCGCTCCGCAGCCGACAGGCCGCGCAGGGGATCCCCCGGTTTCGGTTGGCGACACGCCACCACGGCGCACACGGCTACGAGGGCAATCACGCCGCGCGTCATGGAGACGACTCCACGCCCGCGTCCATCCGGCCGACGCGTTCGATCGTGTAAGCCACGAACCCGCTCGGCCTGCCACCGAACACCGCGCGAATGACGTCGCCGGGCTTCAGCTCGCCCAACTTGATCGGCGCGCCCTGTCCGCGTGCGCGGTCGGTGATGGGGACGCTGGGGGGGACCTGCAAGCGCACAACGCGGAGCGCGAAGCCGACGCCGGTCGTGACCTCGACCGAGCGAGTACGGACGTCGACGGCGCGAATCGCGCCTTTCACGCTGTCGTGCGGCACGATCGGTTGTTGTGCGGCGAGAGCTAGAGGAGCGACGACTACAGCGACCAGCAGAAGCGTGACCCGGTGCATGGAGCCTCCTGGGAAAGCCTGGCAGAAGTACCCCACGTCGTCCGCCCGGTTGCGTCGCCCCTCCAGCGTGTACCAGCCTGCGTGCTCAAATCACGTTATTGAGCGCCCGCACCACCCCTCGAACACCGCTGGTCACCGGGTTGAGCAGCTGCCCGAGATTGCACAGCAGGCTCCCGACCGCACCCGAGCCGCGACCGGTCAGCGTCGCCGCCGGCACGTCCACCTGCGCGACCAGCGCGTTGATGTTGATCGGGCCGAGGTCGAGGGTGACGATGTCGCACTGTCCCGGACCCGAGCTGGTGACGTCCACCGTCGTCAGAAAATTCTCGGTGACGAGGTTCGTGCCGAGCACGCCACCGGTAAGCTGGAGCACCCCTTCGGCTTGGAGACCGACAATTTGACCGACGGTATTTTCGACGAGTGCAAAGTTCGTGATGACGGCTTGATTAATCGTCACGTCACCCAGCTTTCCGATGAGCGGCAGATTCACGCCGGTGACGCTATTCAACGCGAGCCCTGTGCCCTTCGTCTTTGCCGCGCTGATGGGGCCGGGCGTGAGCGCGGCGTCGGGCGCCGCGGGGGTTTCGGAGCACGCGAGCCCAACCAGTAGCGGCAGGGCGAGCGCCGTGGTGCGAAGCTTCATGGACATCGCTCCTTTCCAAAACGGTGAGAAAGCAATACGGCCGCCGGTCGGCGGCCGTAATGACCACTACACATCTGCACGCACGTTCAACTGTCCAGCAGGACGAGCTCGACCCGCCGCTCGAGGCGACGGGCCGAACCCTTACGTCCTACCGCTCCTCTTCTACGTAACCACCCTCGTCCTCGCGCTCCGGATTGGAGCCCGGACGGTTTCGCTCGCCTTCCTTCTTCTTCATGGGGCCCGTCTCATCAGGACGCGGCTGCCGCGGGTTATTCGGGTCGAGTCGCATATCATCTCCGTGATTGTTTGAGGAACGAACTGCGTGCACAGGCAACCTACGGAGATGTAATTCCCGTCACTATCAACCTCATGGGCGAAAATCGATCTAGTGCTTCAGAGGCCAGGGGTTAGTGCCGCTCGACACGCCCATGGTATGTTTGCAGCGTGACTGCCGCGCAGGATGCGATCTTCGCATACGCCATTCTCAGTCGAATGGCGTATGTGCTGTTTGTGGGATCGGCGTTGCGACGCCAGGAGAAAACCGGCGCGTACACGCAGCGCTTTGGACGTGTCGAGGGATTTCGGCGGTTCCGGCGAATGGCGGCGATCATCATGAACCACGACGCGTTCGCCTTCGTGGTTCTCTGCCTCGTGACTCGCAATACGTGGGATCTGCCGCTCCCCAGCTCCGTCACCGCCGCGGTCGGTGCGGTCTTGATCATCGTGGGCCTCGGGACGAAGCTCTGGGCCGCGCGCACGCTCGGGAGCAACGCGTATTACTGGCACAACTTCTTCGATCCCGACGACGCGATAGGGCCGGTCTCGACCGGTCCGTACCGTTTCGTGTCGAGCCCGATGTACACGATCGGGTATCTGCCGACCTACGGACTGGCGCTGATGGTCCGCTCACTCCCCGGACTCATCGCCGCCGCGTTCGCGCAGGTGGCGATTCTCACCTTCCACTATCTCGTCGAGAAGCCGCACTTCCAGCGCCTGCATCGCTCTAGCTGATCACGCGCTTGGCGCGTCTATTCTGTCGATGATGCGATGCGTTGCCCTTCTACTATATGTCCTTGCTAGCGACGCTTGACGGTTTTCCCGGCGCGCGGTAGCACTAGTGCGACGGTCACTCCTCACCGAGGCATGTATATGCGACGAGTCGGGAAACTACTCGCAGGTCTAGCCATCCTGCCGGCGCTGCTGCTGGCGCAGAACGGTGTCGTGCGCGGGCGCGTCGCGGATGCGGCCGGCGCTCCACTCGCTCGAGCCATGGTCTCGGCCGAGGGCAGCGGCCTGCACGCGACGAGTGACGATCAGGGCCGCTACGAGATTCGCGGCCTGTCGTCCGGCGCGTACCTGCTGCGCGTCCGGCTGCTCGGCTATCAGCCGCGCACCGCGCGCGTCGTGGTGGACCAGGCGCCCGTCACCCAGGACTTCCAGCTGGCCGAGCAGGCGATCAGTCTCTCGCCGGTGGACGTGGTCGTCGGGTCGCGCGCGCGACACACCGCCGCCGAGCAGCTCGCGGTACCGGTCGACGTGTTCACATCGGAGGACCTCAGCAAGCAAGGCGTGACCGAGACCGGACAGATGTTGCAGTCGCTCGCGCCGTCGATCAACTTCCCGCATCAGAGCGTCACCGACGCCAACGACATCGTGCGGCCGTTCACACTGCGCGGCCTCTCGCCCGATGAGACGCTGGTGCTCATCAACGGGTGGCGACGTCATCAGATGGCGCTCGTCAACACCTTCGCGTACGGCATGGGCGCCGGGACGACCGGCGTCGATCTCAACGCCATTCCCTCGAGCGCCATCGACCGCATCGACGTGCTGCGTGACGGCGCCTCGGCGCAGTACGGGTCGGACGCGATCGCGGGCGTCGTCAACATTGTCCTGAAGGAAGGGCAGTTCACGCCGTTCCTGAACACCAGTATCGGCCGATATCACCCGGATAGTTACGCGGACGACGGTACCACCGCGAATGTGAACGGCGGCTTGGGCATCGGCATCGGCCGCGGCTCGCTCGGATTGTTCGGTGAGTTTCTCGATCGCCAGCCGACGAATCGCGCCTGGGCTGATCCGTACGAGGACGCGGGCACGGGCGTGACGGACTCGATCGTCAACGGCCGCATCATCGTCAAGCGGAATGCCGCGGTGCAGCCGAACCACCACTGGGGCGACGGGCTCGAGAAGGACGTCGTCACGATGGCGAACTTCCGGCTACCGCTGAATGACAAGGGCACCACGGAGTTTTACAGCTTCGGCGGCTGGAGCTATCGCAAAGGCACGGGCAACGGCTATCGGCGATGCGCTGTGGACTGCGCGAGCTTCATTCAGGGCCGCAACTGGCCGCAGATCTACCCGTTCGGCTACCTCCCGGAGTTCGCGCCGAACGTGCTGGACAATTCGATCGTCGCCGGGATCCGGACGATCGCGAGCGGCTGGGCGATCGATCTCGGCACCTCCTACGGCCGCAACCGGTTCGATTATCACATCCGGCACACCCTGAATGTCTCGCTCGGTCCGTGCCTCGACCCGGCCAATCCGTGCGCCCCGGGCCCGGACAGCACGTTGGGTACCGCCGACGACATGGCCAATCAGACGTCGTTTTTTGCGGGCCGGCTCAAACGCGACGAGATGCTCGTGGGCCTGAACGCCGCCAAATCGGTCAGCCTCGGCCTGCGCGAGCCGGTCAACGTGGCCATCGGTGCCGCGTTCCGGCGTGAAGGCTATGAGATCATGCGCGGCGAGCTTGCATCCTACGTGAACGGCCATCACCTCGGCCCGGATAGCTCGCCCGGTCGCCCGTACTCGCAGGTCTTCCCCGGCTTCCGTCCGCAGGACGAGTCGAATTCGCACCGCACGAATGCGGCGGTGTACGCCGATCTCGAAACCAATCTGACGCCCAAGTTCCTCGCGAACGTCGCAGGACGGTTCGAGCACTACTCCGACTTCGGCTCGCTGGCGACCGGCAAGGCGGCGGTCCGCTTGCAGCCCTCGCGCCAGTTCACACTGCGCGCCGCCCTCAGCACCGGGTTCCGGGCGCCGGGACTGACCCAATCGCATTTCAGTCGCGTGAATACGAACGTCATCGGCGGCGTGGTGACGGACGTGCTCATCGTGCCGGTGGCCGACAGCGCGGCGCGACTGTTCAACTCGAAGCCGCTGCAAGCCGAGAAGTCGGTGAACGTGAGCGCCGGCTTTGCGTTCAGTCCCAGTGACAACGTCACGTTCACGGTCGATGCATTTCAGATCAAGATCAACCACCGCATTCTGCTCAGCGCGACATTCGCCGACAGCGTGACGCAGGCGATCCTGGCGGCCAATAACTTCGCGGATGTGAGCGGCCTGCAGTATTTCACGAACGGCCTCGACACGCGGACGCGTGGCCTGGACTTCACCGGGACGCTGCGAATGAACGCGAGCGCGGGCACCATCGATTGGACCGCGATGGCGAACTACACCAAGACGGCCATCACGCACCTCGACCCGCGTCCTGCGGTATTCAACGGGACGCCCTCGACTGTGGGCGGCATCATCGATTCGGTCACGTACATCGCCATCACCGAAGAGCGGCCTGACTGGCGCGCCACGCTGACCGGCGAGTACAACCTGGGCCGCGTGCACGCGCTCGCCCGCGCGGCGTACTACGGCAAGTTCTCCTCGGCCCAGCCCGGCTACTGCGACTTCTGCCGAGAGCGTTACGGCGCGAAGACCTTGTTCGACGCCGAAGTCGGGTACCGGTTCGCGAGTGTCGATTTGGCGGTCGGCGTTCGCAATCTATTCGACACCTATCCGGACAAGCCGAGCTCTACACGGGTCGTGGATTCCTTCAACGATACCTCGAAGGACTTCAACAACAATTTCGGCACGTTCCCCTGGGCCGCGGCGTCGCCGTTCGGATACAACGGCCGCTATTTGTACGCGCGCGCGGAAATGCGGCTAAACAAGTGACACTCTTCTCGGAGGTGGGTTCATGATCAACCCCGCAAGCCGTCTGCTGAGCATCGCCGCGCTCGTCGCCTTGGTGTTCGGGGCCCCGGAGATGGCGCTCGCCCAGAACGGTCGGATCAGGGGTACGGTGCGCGACGCTCACAGCTCTCCTCTGTCGGGTGCCGTCATCCGCGTCACCGGTCCCAGTCCCGCCCGCCGCGCCGTGACGGCGGAGGACGGCAGCTACGCCATCACCGGCCTCGCTCCGGGCAACTACTCGGTGTCCGCCTCGCTGCCGGGTGTGCGCACGCAGTCGAAGGAGGCCGTGCACATCGTGGCGGATGGGGAAGCGGTGGTCGACTTCGTGCTTCAGGCCCTCGAGCTCGAGGCGATCACCGTGACCGCAATGAAGCGCGAAGAGCAGCTGATCAACGTCCCGCTTTCGATTGCGGCACCGACGGAGCAGGCGCTGCGCGTCCGCGGCGTCGAGACCATCGAGCAGGTCGCGCAAAACGTCGCCGGTTTCAGCGTCCAGAACCTCGGCCCGGGACAGAGTCAGCCGGCGATCCGCGGCGCGTCATCCGGGCAGATTTCGCGTGACCAGCCCGGCGTGAAAGAGGACGTCGGCGCCTATCTCGACGAGTCGGTGGTTTCGCTGTCGCTGTTCACGCCCGATCTCGATTTGTTCGATGTGGGCCGCGTCGAGGTGTTGCGAGGACCCCAGGGGACGCTATTCGGGTCGGGCTCGTTCGGTGGCACGGTGCGCTACATCAGTAACCAGCCAGAGCTGGGGCTCAGTCAGACCTTCGGTCAGGTGGGCGTCACGACGATCGACGGCGGCGATCCAGGCAGCGTCGCCAAGCTCGGCTTTAACGCGCCGCTTGGCGCCAAGGCGGCGTTCCGCGTCGTGGGCTACAGCACGCGGAGCGGCGGTTGGATCGACGCGGTACGGCCCGATCTCACCGTCAGTCCCAACATCAACGGCAGCGTCCGTGCAGGTCTGCGAGCCGCGCTACGGCTCGCGCCCAGCAGCCGGTTTCGCATCACGCCCCGCCTGGTATACCAGGACATGAAGGCGGATGGCTGGAACCGGCAGGACGCGTTCAACGTGCTCGGGAACCCGTACACGACCACCCGGCCGAAGGTCACCTTGGGTCCGGATCAGCTCTTCAACGCGATCGACGAGCCGTACACGGACAAGTTCCTGCTCGGCGACCTGAACGTGCAGTATGACGTGGGCGCGGCGACGCTGACGTCGATCACCTCGTACACGCACCGCAACATTCTTGTGTCGCGGGACGGCGGCGCGCTCTACTCCAGCGTTGTGGGCGGGAGCTTCGCGCTCCCGGAGAACATTTACACGCTCCCCGACCCGTTCAAGGACCACACCAACGCGATCGTATGGACGCAAGAGGTGCGGCTCGCCGGTACGGCGAACAAGATCCATTGGCTGGTGGGCGGCTTCTACGCGAACAGCAAGCGCAGCTACGGGCAGGATGTGTACGCAAGAGGCTTCGACACCCTCGCCGCCCCGATCTGCTGCCCGGCGATCGGCCTGCCTGCGCCGCAGCCGTACGGGTTCACCCAGGGCCAATTGGCACCGAAGGATCACCTGTTCTTTTCGGATCTGAGTTACAAGCTGCGGCAGACGGCGGCATTCGGCGAAGCTACGGTCAGTGTAACGCGCAAGCTGGACCTCACGGCGGGTGCGCGCTGGTATGACTTCAAGGAAGATCGCAGCCAGTTCTTCGACGGCCTGTTTGTGGGCTACGTCTCGCAGCCTGGGACCACAAAGGCGAACGGTGTGGTGCCGCGGTTCATCGCCGCCTACAAGGCGTCAGACGCGCTGACCTTCAACGCGCAGCTCTCGCGCGGCTTTCGGCTGGGCGGCATCAACGATCCGCTGAACAAGCCCATCTGTTCGCCGTCGGATACGATTACGTTCGGCGGCCGGGATTCCTGGAAAGACCAGACGGCATGGAACTACGAGGCGGGCGTGAAGTCGCGCGTGGCGGATGGTCGGGGCTCGATCAACCTGTCCGCGTTCTATATGGACATCAAGAACCTGCAGCTCAACCTGACCGCCGGTACGTGTTCATCGCGGTTGGTATTCAACGTGCCGAAGGCTGTCAGTCAGGGCCTCGAGCTCGAGATCACCGCGTCGCCCAATGACCATTGGGATCTGGCGTTCTCCACGGGTCTCAACGACGCGAAACTCAAGTCCACGGTCACGAGCACCGACACGGCCGGTGTGGTCTCCGTTGTCGGTGGCGTAAAGTCCGGCAATCGCCTGCCCAGCGTCCCCAAGGTGCAGGGCAGCGCCTCGATCACGTATTCGCTTCCGATGGGCAGCGGCGGTTTGTCGCGGGCGTCCATCACCGGCAGCGGCCAGTACGTAGGATCGCGGTACACCCAAATCGACGATCTCACGCCGGGGATCGGTACCGTCAACATCGCGGCATTCGGTGCCAATATGGGCGGGCCGATGACGCAAGGCACCTTCACGTTCAACCCGCTGCTGCCGGCCTATACGCTGCTGAGTCTTCGTGCAGGGTTGTCGCGCACGAGCTGGGAAATGGCGGTGTTCGTGAACAACGTGACGAATGAGCGCGCATTGCTGGCGTTGGACCGTGAGCGCGGGTTGCGTGCGCGTGTGGGATACTTGGTCAACCAACCGCGGACGGTGGGGGTCTCGCTAAACTTTAACTACTGACGTCTAAAGGCGTAAAGGCGTGGTGGATCATTTCCACCACGCCTTTACTACGCCTTGGAGCCTACATCCGCGCGCCCATCCCGGCTGGAGCACCCATTCCCGCACCGACGCCGGCGCCTTCCGTGTAGAACTTGGCGCCCACGACCACGGCCAGCGGCCATTCGACAAGCGGCACAATCGTCATGAGGATCGTGAGGTTCTGCGGCATCAGGGCCATCGGCCACATGAAGAGGGTAGGGAGTAGTGAACCGAGGAACCACGCGGCGAGTCCCGCTTTGACTGCCGTTCCCGGGCCTGCGCCGAAGCGCGGACGCATGGCGGCATAGAGCCATACGATCGCTATCCCGCCAACAAAGTCGAGGAATACAAACCAGGGGATCTGCGCGTTGGTCATGGCGGGTTTGCCGAGTGCCTGCATCGCCGCCGCCATCTGTGTCTTCAGGACCACGCCGAACATCACGGAATCGACGACGTTCAATACGACGCCCGCGATCAATCCGCCAATCAGCACCTTTTGCATGTTGATCTTACCCATCGTGGCACCCCCTCGAAGAGAGGACAGCAACCGAGCGGAGCACTTCCAGCCGCAGCCAGGGTACGGATTCGGACCGGACCCGTCAAGTCACAGTACGTTCAAGACCGCGATCTGCCCTCCCATGCCGTCCGAAATCGTCGCGACGCCACCGGGCACAACCCATTCCGTGCCATCGACTACCAGGTTGAAGTAGTAGGTGCCCGGCTGCAGGCGGAGTGCAGCCTCCCAGATGTTGTCGCCGAGCGCGCGCAAGGCCGCCGGTGTCCAGGCATTCCAGTTCCCCGCGATCGCCACGGACCGCGCCGCGGGCATCCGGAAGCGCACGACGATCGTGTCGCCGCGATGCGCCGCGACCAATGGCTCTAGCGCCGGCTGCACCGCCGCGGGTCGCACCATCGCCTCGCGCCGCAACGCGAACACGCGGACAGCCCCCGCCACGAACCCGGCGCGCGGCAATCCCTGGAACGGGTCACGCAGGTAATTGCCTCCCGACATCTCGATCGCCACGGACGGCTTCAAGAAGTACTGGAGACTCACGCTGGCCGCGCCGGTCGATCCGTAGGTTTTGCTCAGCCGGCCGCTGAGCCACACCGAGCCCACAGTGCGCGCGCCGTCGAACGTCACGCCGCCAACGACGTCCGTGTACCAGGCGCCGAGAAACCGCGTCGCTTCCGTACTGAGCGAGAGCTGGGCCGGTGAGGTGTTGAGCTGCCACCAGGCCCGGCCGCGCAGTCGCAGAGCGCCAACACCCGGCTCGTGTTGGATGACGCCGGTCACGGCCCCGATTCCGAGAGCAACATTCTTGTGGACAGCCTCGATCACGGCAGTCCCCGATCCGGCCGCGACACCATCGGATCGCGTGCTGCCCGATATCGTCGCGGTCACCGCGGGTCGCACGTTGCGGGTGCGCACCGGCAGCGCGGCCCACAGATCGGCTCGGCCCTGGGTCGCCCACACGCCGCCCTCGAGCAGCGACAGTGCGCCGCTCGCGCCGAGATATGTAGAAGGAGACAGCTGCTGGGCGGCCGGAGAGAGAGTCAGCGCGCTAAAACTCGAGCCGCCCGCGTAGCGAACGACTCCCGTCCCGACGCCGAGCGACGCCTGCCGCTGAGCGCAGAGCGTGACGGGCATGACGACGAGCGACACCAAAAACGAAACCGGTCCCAGGCGCATGGGACCGGTAAGATACAGCGGCTAGAGCGGGGCCTGATTCAGGGCCGGCGGGGGTTGTTGCCGCGGCCTTGGCCGCCCTGACCGGCATGGTCAGGCCGATGCGAGGGAGATGCCGGGATCGCTGGTGTTGCGGGGGTGGCGGGAATCGCCCGATTGGCCGGACCGTCCCCGGAGTGTGTTGCCGACGTTGCCCGCGTCGCGCGAACCGCCGATGTCGCCGGCGTTACGGGACGGTTGTCCAGGCCGACGGCCTCACCACGCACATGCGTCCCGTGGCGGGCTCTCAGCGCCGCCACTTTCGCCCTGGCGATATCGGATGCCTGGGAGTTCGGAGTCGCCGGCGCCTGCGCCAGGATCACTGCCGGCAGCAGCAGCGCCGGGATGAACAGTAGCACTCTTTTCATGTACCCTCCGAATTGACGACGAATTTTCACCATCGTGTGATTGCGCGAGCGCATGCTCGGCGCGGCCGAGCTCTCGCGCCATGTCGCGCAGCCAGCTCCACAGACTATGCCTGAGCGGGAACCGCTCAGCGGCAAACCATAATTGGGTAAAGACCTCCCGTACCACACGCTCAGCCAACGCCGGATCTACCACCATCCCGTACACCTGCGCATACAACGAGGACCAATGCCGGCGCTCGACCTCGATCAGTGCCGTCGAATCCCTTCGGCCGACCCGCTGTAACAGCTCGGCATCAGAGAGGACGGGGCGCTGCGGCTCTGGCATCGCGGACATGGCGCGGTAAAGATTGCAGAGCGTGGTCGAAGGTAACGCGCGTCACACTGAAACGACGCTGCAACCGTTACCCATTGTGTACGCTACAACTCTTTAGCGGAGGCAGCGGTTGCGCCCTGAGTCCCAGGCGGCGGATGGCGACATCGTTCGGGCCGTGCTCGCGGGAGACCGGGAGCGCTACGCCCAACTGGTCGAGCGGTATCGTGACCGCTACGCGCGCTATGCCGCGCGGATGCTGGGCTCCATGGATGCAGCCGAAGATGCGGTGCAGGACGCGTTCGTGCGCGCGTACGATCAGCTGGCCCAGTGCAAGGAGCCCGAAAAGTTCGTCGGTTGGTTCTTTCTGATCCTGCGCAACCGCTGTTTCGCCGAGCAGCGCCGCAACCGGACGTCGGCGTCACTGGAAGCCGCGGATGATGTCGCCGCCGCTGATCGCACGGACGGCGGTGCCGAAACCGCCGAGCAACGCCGCGCGCTGCAGCTGGCGCTGCTCGACTTGACGCCCGATCAGCGTGAGGTGTTCGTGCTGAAGCATGTCGAAGGGTTGTCGTACAGCGAAATCGCCGATCGCTTGAGTACGTCGGTGCCGTCACTGAAAATGCGGATGCATCGCGCCTATGATAAACTGCGCGAACAACTGAGAGACCACACATGAGCGAGCGCGAGCTTCATCCTCTGGTCAAGCAGCTGCTGGACGGCGAGATCACGCTCGCCGACCTGCCGGCTGAGCTGCGTGCGGAGGGCGAGGCGGCGCTGCGTTTGCTCGCCGGCGTGGATCGTACGCCGGTGTCGATGCCGGCCGTTACGTGGCGGGTCATGACCGCGCTGGAACGGCGGCGGCGCCGTTTCGTGCCGTGGCTGCTGGCACCGGCGCTCGCGATCGCCGCCGCGCTCTTCATCTGGCTGCGGGTTGGGACGCCTGCTCCGGCCGCCGGGCTCGTCACTGTTCGGTTCGTGCTGGTGGCACCGGACGCCAAACAGGTCAGCCTCGCCGGCACGTTCAACCAGTGGGATCCGCAGGCGACCCCGCTAGTTCGCACCGGCGCGACCGGCCTATGGACGGCGACCCTCACATTGCCGGCCGGACAACACCAGTACGCCTTTGTCGTCGATGGTGCACGCTGGGTCCCCGATCCCGGAGCACCCGCCGTGGACGACGGCTTCGGCCGGCGCAACAGCGTGCTGACTTTGTGATGATCGCTCTGATCGCGCTCCCGCTTTCTTTAATGAGCCTGCAACAGGGCGGTAGCATCGCCCAGCGGCTCACCGGGCGCGTGTCACCCGAAATCGCATCGCTCGTGGAAGAGCTGGGGACCGCCGCGTCCGCGCGCGGTCTCCCGATCGATCCGCTGATTCAGAAGGCGATCGAAGGAAGCGCGAAGGGCGTTCCGGCCGAGCGGGTTGCGGCCGCGCTGCGGCTGGTGGCGACGCAGCTGGATACAGCCGCCGCGGCGTTGAGGAGCGGTGGCGTCGCGTCCGACACGATCGCCATCACCGCCGGCGAGTTCGCGATCACGGCGGGATTGAGCGGCAACGATATCACGGCGCTCGCGCGGACCGGCGCAAATGCTGCGGCATTGACCGTCGGTCTCCGCGTCGCCGGCACGTTGGCGGCGCTCGGCGTGCCGCCGGCCGAAGACATTGGACTCGTGAGCGTCGCGCTGCGCTCGGGTGAGCCGGCGTCCAGTCTGCTGTTATTGCCGGCGCATGTGCAATCGGAAATGGCGAGAGGTGTGACACCAGCACAGGCTGCTGCGGGACTGGCGCGGGCTGCCGCGGCGCAGGCGAGACATGGCCCGCCGCCGGGACGCGGGGAAGGACACCCGCACCCGCCGGCGCCGCCGCATCCCTAACGACTACTGCGGCACCCCGTACACGAGCGAAAGGGTCACCAGCTCAACGGTTTCCCGCAGGCCTTGGGCATGCGCCGATTCCATCCGGTAGCCCAGCCGTCCCCAGAATGCTCCCGTCTCGCCTAATCGAACTTCCAGGCCGCCATTCAGTCCACTCCCGCCGACTTTGAGTGGCGGGTCCCCGACGTTTCCCGAGAACGCCCCGTATAGCTCGACGAACGTCTGCATCCGTCCCGGCAACAGCGTGCCGCGTGCGGTCGCACGGCCGGTCCAGATCAACCAGCGCTCGTTCTTGGCGCCCAGCGTGTACGCGCGCGCGCTCGGCCCGGCCCAGAGGGTGAGCCAGGGCATCGCGCGGTATCCGACGAGCGCGTCGCCTTCGACGACGTCGCGTGACTCGGTGCTGCCCGTTCCGAGCAAGCCACCGCTGCTTCCCCCTTTGGGGTTGATGCGCCCTTCCGCATAGCGCAGCCGGACCAGCAGGCGATTGCTGGTCAACGTTCCTTCGCCGCCCAGCATCAGCCCGGCGAAACGGGTACTCGTCGCGTCGATGTGACTCTGCACGATCTCTTGCGATGCCACACCGGTGAACGTGAACTGCATGCCTTGTGAGTGCAGCGTAGCCGGCAACGCGATCGCACCGAAGATGATGGCGGCAAGGGAGCGCTTCATGGCGCCTCTCCGACTACGAGTGTCGGAGCGCCCGGCCGGATGATCAGCTTCGCCTGCCGCACCCGATCGGCGTTGCGGCGCGAGATCTCCGCGACGTTGCGCTTCCAGCTGTCGCGCAGATTGCGGTTGTACTGCGTGTTGCTGGACAGCGACTGGCCGGGATGGCGGGAGAGAAAGGCCGCAATGCCCGCGATCGCGACCGAGCCACCGACGATCAGGCGCGCGCTACTGGCACGCTCACCGCTCGCGACGGCTTTCGGCAGTATGATGATCGCCGCACCCGCCGCGATTCCCGGCGCCAGCGCTCGGATGGCACCCTTCATGTCGCCGCGCTCGGGTCTCAGCAACGAATCCGGCGGCGCCGCTGGTAGCGGTGTCGTATCGACGGCGGGTCGCGCCAGCTCGAGCGGGAGCCGCAGCGACCACGTGGCGCCGCCGCCGGTCCGCCGTTGTTCACGCGCGGTCGGCGCGACGACGATCGCGTAGCGCCCGTCGGGCGGCGGATTGCCTGAGGCATCGAGTCCGTTCCAGCGGAGATCGATGCTGTCGCGAAACGCGCCGGTGTACAACGTGCGAACCATGCGCCCGTCGGCGCCCATGATCGTGGCCGTCACTTCGGGCGACGTTGTCGCGCCGAGACGCACGACAAAGACATCAGAACCGGGGCGAATCGCGGTGTCGCCCGGCGCACGAATCGATACGGCGGGCGCCGCGCGGCGCGCTTCCTGAAGCACGGCGATCACGTCGGGCGGGAAGGTCTGGTCCGGACGGTACCGGGCGTCGAGGACGATCAGCCGCCGCGCCGCCGCGAGCGCGGAGTCGCGCTGGTTGCGAGCGACCTCGGTCGCCGCCAGATACATCAGCCCCTTTGACGCTTCGGCCGTGCTCAAGGCGCCCGGTCCCTCGACGGCGAGTGCGCGGCGCAAGAGCCATGCGCCGCCATCGTATTCGTGGACGCCGTACGCGCGTACGCCCCGCTCCAGCATAGAAGCGGCGGTTTGGGCTCGCGCCACGGCGGGCACGAGCAGGACGCTGATGGCCAGGCCGGCGGCGAACATTCGGTTCACGGCTGTTCTCCTTCGCTACGGTGTCGCGACGGTAAAGTCCGCCGCGGTGTCAGCGTTATTGCCGAACTGGAGCCAGACACTGCACCGGGCCGTGTTGTCGCAGGTGCGCGCTTGCCAGCGATAGCCGGTGTTGTTGGTCAAGCCGCTGGCGCGGACGAGCGTCTGGCCGCCGGCACCGCTCGCGGACACGAAGTCGCTCGCGTGCGTGGCCACGCCGGTGAAGGGACTACCCAACGGCTCCAGCTCGATCTCCAGACGGACGAGCTGGGCGTCGTTGGGATCATCGACCTTGCCCTTGAACACGACTTCGGCCTCGGGTGTGGGATCACCGACCGCGATCGTCGTGACGCCGTTCGCGCGGAACTGACCCAGTGCCTGGGGCGGCGTAGGCGGCCGCTCGCGCACGAGGGAGAAGCTGAGCTGGCCCATCGCGCCAGGTAGCGCGCTGGTCGCCTCGACGAGGTAGTGGCCGGCCGTGGCGATCGGGAAATCCATGATGCAGGCAGTTCCCGCCTCGCCCGGGCACTCGTCGTTCTGCGCCAGCACGTTCCCCGCGCCGGCAGTAAGAATCAGATACGCGTCGAACTGGCCGCTGACGAGTCGGATCGAAAAGGTGTCACCGGCATTGGCGTTGAAGGCGTAGATGTTCGCCAGGCTTCCCGGCCGGTGCGGCGCGCCGCAATCGTTCTGGTCGAGCGTTCCGGCACGGTTGATGACATCCGGCGTCACCGCGATCTCGACGCAGGGCTTGCTCGCGATGGTGAGCTGCACGGGGACGGTGAACGGACTCCCCGCGGCGCCAAGCGACGACACGGTCACGGCGCCGGCATGCAGACCCGGGGCGAGACCCTGCGGATCGAGGTCCACCGACAGCGTTCCCGGCGCAAGGCCGCCAGCCGGAGCCACGGTGATCCACGGTTGATCCGCGCCCGCCGTCCATAGCAGGGTCCCCCCCGCCGAGTTGGAGACGGTGAGAATGAAATGCTGTTTCTTGTTGTCGTTTTGCTGCGCCGTCGTGGTGATGGATGGCGGCGCGACCACGAGCCCCGGCTGCACGATGGCGAGCTCGACCGGCACCTTCACGATGCCATTCGTCGCCTCGGGCGATGTGAAGACGATCGTATCCTTCTGCAGCCCCGGCGGCAGACCGGTTGGATTCAGGGTCACCGTCATGCTGTCGGGAGCACCACCGCTCGCTTTTGACAGTACGATCCACGGCTGCGTCTTGGTCGCGGTCCACGTGACGGCGCCGTTCCCCGAATTGCGAATCCGCAGCGTATCGACCTCCGGCACGGTGGAGCCGGACGCCGCCGTATCGTGAATGGCGGTTGGAGTGACGGCGAGTCCGGGGGCGAGGATCGTCAGCGTGACCGAGACGTGCGCGGGGCTGCCCGTCGCGCCGGGGGACGTGACCGTGATGTCGCCGTGATACGTTCCGCCCGCGAGCCCGCTGGTATTGATCGTCACGGGAATGGTTCCGTTGCCCGTGCCGGACGCCGTACCGAGCGATAGCCACGACCGGTTGGCGGTTGCGGTCCAGCTCAGCTGGCCGCTCCCGCTGTTCGTGACTTGCAGCGTCTCGTTGAACACCGCGTTGCTGTTCAGGGTGGTGGACCGCTCGAGCGTCGCCGGCGTGACGGACAACCCCGGCCGCTGCACGATGAACGTGACGGAAATCGTCGTGAGCTGGGTGTCGGCGGCCTCAATTGCGGTGACCGTCACGTCACCGTGATAGACCCCGGGATCCAGGTCTTGCGGATCGAGGGAAATGGTCAGCGTTCCCGGTACTTCGCCTTTGCTGGGATCGAGTTGGATCCAGTCGACATGATCGGAGGCAGACCACGTGAACGTGCCTTCGCCGTTGTTCGTGATCGCGACGTCGGCGTGCTTGACGTCGCGCGATCCAGCGCGCGCGGAGTCTCGCACTGCCGTCGGCGAAACACTCAGCGCAGCCCGCGGGCTGTTCTTGGCCTTGAGGAGCATGTCCAGGTGACAGCCGACCGACACCGAGAGCAGCGCGATCGCGCCGAGTAAGCAGAGGCGGCGGAGACTACGGAACGGTGCCATCGTCGTGCTTTCGCCGCCGCATCGTCACATCGATCCGCATCGGACTGTCCTTCGCGCCCGGCGCGGTCACGATGATCGTTTCCTTGAATGTGCCGAAGTAGGACAGTCCTTCGTTCGTCGCGCGGATCGCGATTTTCCCGGGCCCGGTGCCTGCGTTATTGGTCAGCGTCAGCCAGCCGGACTGATTCTCCGTGGTGGCGCTCCAGACGAGCGGACCGTCTCCGTCGTTGGTGACCTTGAGTGTGTCTTCGAAAACCGAATTGCTGGTGCGCGGGGTGAAGCTGAAACTGCTCGGCTTGACCTGGAGGACGGGCTGCTGGATTCGAAACCGGACGGTGACGGTCGCGATCGGCCCAGTGCTGTCGTGTTGTTGCAGGCTCACCGTGCTGAGATGAAGGCCGGGAGTAAGATCCTTGGGGTCGAGGGACAGGCGCACGGTCGCTCGCGGTCCCCCGCGCGCGGGGCTGACGCTGATCCATGGGCTGCCCGGGGTCGCGAACCAGGTGCCCCCATTGACGGCGAGACTGGTTACGCGTGGGGTGGTTTCACCGGCCAGCGCCGAGTCGACGACCTGGGCGGGCGTCACGACGATGTTTCCTCCCCCGTCCCCTCCGCCTCCTCCCCCCGCCGTCGAGCGACCGAGTAACCTGCTTATCTGACAACCATTTACGAACAGGCCCCCGAGCAAGACGATGATGCCCGCAGCCAATGAAATGACGACGGGCCCCAACACAGTGCGGGGGATGGGCGAAGTGCGCGGTTCTTGCATCGAGTCGTTTCCTGGCGGCCGAAAGCGCAATAAGCGGGCCAAGTACCGCCAGGGCCCTTAACCTTCTAAGATTCCGTTCCTTCTATGACAATCGCCTCGAATTTGGGCTTCCCCCCCCTTGGTGCCGCGCGCGAATTGAAGCGCGCCACCGAAGGCTATTGGAGCGGCAAGATCCCTCGCGCGCAGCTTCTGGCTACCGGCGCGGACCTGCGCCGCCGGCACTGGCAGCTGCAACGCGACATCGGGATCGACCGCGTCCCCGTGAACGATTTCTCGTTCTACGACCGCATGCTCGACACGTGCGCGCTGGTCGGCGCGGTGCCGCCGCGCTACGGCTTCAAGGGCGAGTGGGTCGACGCCGACACCTACTTCGCGATGGCGCGCGGCAGTCAGGGCAAGGGCCGCGACGTTACCGCGATGGAAATGACGAAGTGGTTCGACACGAACTACCACTACATCGTCCCCGAGCTGGAGCGCGGTCAACGGTTCCGCATGGCGTCCGCCAAACCCGCGAACGAGTTCCGCGAAGCGAAAGCTCTGGGGCTCGACGCGACGACGGTGCTGATCGGACCGCTCACCTTCCTGCTGCTGGCCAAGTCGAAGGGCGGCGCGTTCGATCGCTTGTCGCTGCTCGACGGACTGCTACCGGTCTACGGCGACGTGCTGGAATCGCTCGCGGCTGCGGGAGCGACGTGGGTGCAGCTCGACGAGCCGTCCCTCGCGCTCGATCGCAGCGAGGCCGAGCGCGCCGCATACCGGCGCGCGTACAAGTACCTGGCGTCGCGTGCCGGCAAGCTGCAGCTCCTGGTCGCGACCTACTTCGCGGGGCTCGGCGACAATCTGCAGACGGCGCTCGCGTTGCCGGTCCAGGGACTGCACGTGGACCTCGTGCGGGCCCCGGAGCAGCTGGAACCGCTGCTCGCGGCCTGGCCGAAAGGCCGTGTACTGTCGGCCGGTGTGATCGACGGGCGGAATGTGTGGCGTGCGGATCTCGAGAAGCAGGCCGCGTTGGTGGAGCGCGCGGCGGCGAAAGTCGGCAAGGATCGGCTGTGGGTGGCGCCGTCCTGCTCGCTGCTGCACACGCCGCAGGACCTCGATCTCGAAACGCAGCTCGATCCGGAGCTGAAGGGCTGGCTCGCCTTCGCCAAGCAGAAGTTGCACGAGGTCGTCGCGCTCGCGAAGGGTGACCGGAAGGCCATGGAGAGCAGCGCGCGAGCCGTGAAATCGCGGCGCGTCTCCAAGCGGATCAACAATGCCGCGGTGCAGCGCCGGGCCGGCTCGGTGACGGAGAAAGACCGCACGCGCCGTGAGCCGTTCGATGTGCGCCGGAAATCCCAGATTGATTTGCCGCCGTTTCCGACCACGACGATTGGATCGTTTCCCCAAACGGGGGAAGTGCGGGCGGCGCGGCGCAAGCTGAACGACAATCAGCTCAGCGCCGACGATTACGACCGCTTCATCGAGACGCAGATCGGGAAGACGATCGCGCTGCAGGAGGAGATCGGTCTCGACGTGCTGGTACACGGAGAATTCGAGCGCAACGACATGGTCGAGTATTTCGGCGAGCAGCTCGCCGGATTCGCGTTCACCGAGCACGGCTGGGTCCAGTCGTACGGGACTCGGTACGTGAAGCCGCCCATCATCTTTGGCGACGTCTCACGGCCGAGCGCGATGACCGTGCGCTGGAGCAGGTACGCGCAGTCGCTCACGAAGCGTCCGGTGAAAGGCATGCTGACCGGTCCGGTGACGATTCTCCAGTGGTCGTTCGTGCGCGACGACCAACCGCGCGCCGAGACCGCCAAGCAGATCGCGCTGGCCATCCGCGATGAGGTGATCGATCTCGAGTCGGCGGGCATCCGCGTGATTCAGATCGATGAGCCGGCGCTGCGCGAAGGCTTGCCGCTGCGGCGCGCCGATTGGGCCGACTACCAGAAATGGGCCGTGGATGCCTTCCGGCTGGCGACGGCGGGCGTGCGTGACGGTACGCAGATTCACACGCATATGTGCTACAGCGAGTTCAACGACGTGCTGCAAGTGATCGAGCGCATGGATGCGGACGTGATCTCGATCGAGAACGCGCGATCCGGCTCCGAGCTGCTGCAGGGGCTCGAGCAGTACAAGTATCCCAACGAGATCGGCCCCGGCGTCTACGACATTCACTCGCCGCGCGTGCCATCGACGACGGAGATCACCGGCGCGTTGAAGAGCATGACCCGCGTCCTGGACGGCGCGCAGATCTGGGTGAATCCCGACTGCGGGCTCAAGACGCGAGGCTGGGACGAGACGCTGGCGGCGCTGAAGAACATGGTCGCGGCGGCACGGGAGATGAGGAATGGCGGCGACTGACGTCCGGATCACCGCCGAGCCGATCGACACCCAGCGCTGCAAATTCGTCCTGAGCGTGCCGGTGTTGGCCGGAGGCGTCCGCCGGTTTACGGGTGCCGACGAAGCGAAGGGCTCGCCGCTGGCCGAAGCGATTTTTGCCATTCCCGGTCTGGGCGTTACCGAGCTGATCGTATCCGGAAACATCGTGACGGTCGTCAAACAGTCGCCCGCGCCGTGGCAGGCGGTGGGCAAGCCGGTCGGCGCGGCGATCCGCACGGCGCTGGCGAGTGACGTCCCGCCCGTGGCCGTGGCTCCGCAGCCGCCGGGGGCGGTCAATGATGATGCGCTCTACGAGCAGGTCGCGCAGGTATTCGAAGAACAGGTGAATCCAATGGTGGCGAAGCACGGCGGCCGCGTCGAGCTGATCGATGTGCAGGACGCCGTCGTGATGCTTCGCATGGGCGGCGGATGTCAGGGCTGCGGCATGGCCGATGTCACCCTGCGCCAGGGGATCGAAGGAATGCTCTCCCAGCTCGTGCCCGCGGTCCGCGGCATCGTCGATATCACCGATCACACCTCGGGCTCCAACCCCTACTTCCAGGCCTCGAAGAAATAGCCCGCCTTCTGCTGTTGCTGCCGACCACGACGTACCGCACCGCGGCGTTCGTGGAGGCTGCGCGGCAGATCGGCGTCGAACTAACGGTCGCGTCGGAAAAGCCGAGTGCGCTCGAGGCCACCAGTCTTGGTGGTCTCACCACGCTGCCTCTGCAGGATCCCCAACGCGCCGCCACAGAAGCATTTCTCTTCGCGAAGACCTATCCGATAGCCGCGGTCGCAGGCGTGGACGACGACACCGCGATCGTCGCCGCGGTGATCGCGCAGCGGCTCGGCCTGAAAGGAAACCCTGTCCATGCCGTGCAAGCGGCGCGGGATAAGCATCAGCAGCGGGAGCTGCTCGCGAAAGCGGGCGTGCCGATTCCGCGATTCATGCTGCGCCGGCTGGATGAGAACCCCGCCGAGATTTCCAAGACCGTCACGTACCCCTGCGTCGTAAAGCCCCTCCGTCTCTCCGCATCGCGCGGAGTTATGCGCGCCAACAATGCGCAGGACTTCGTGAAGGCTCAGAACCGGCTCAACGCCATCGTTTGCGAGCCCGAGGCGTCGTTTCTCGTCGAGGAGTTCATTCCCGGCTACGAAGTCGCGCTCGAGGGACTCGTCGTCAATCGGCGGCTGCACGTGCTCGCGATTTTCGACAAGCCCGATCCGTTGGACGGACCGTTTTTCGAGGAGACGATCTACCTGACGCCGTCCACCGTGCCGGCAGGGCTCCAGGCAGCGATTACGCAGTGCGCGGAGCGGGCCGTCCGCGCGCTGGGCATCACCGAGGGTCCGGTGCACGCTGAGCTCCGGTACAACGAGAACGGTCCGTGGCTGATCGAGCTGGCGGCCCGGCCGATCGGGGGAAGGTGCTCGGCCGTACTCCGTTTCGGGGATCAGAAGATTTCACTCGAGGAGATCATCCTGCGCCACGCCCTCGGCATGGCGCTGCCTCCGCTCCAACGCGAGCGACTGGCCGCCGGCGTCATGATGATTCCGATTCCAGGCGCGGGGACCTTGCAGGAAGTGCGCGGCGTCGCTGAAGCGAAGGCCGTGCCGCTGGTCGAGGATGTCCAGATCACCGCACACCCGGGAGAACGGCTCGTGCCGTTCCCCGAGGGATCGCGGTATCCGGGATTTATTTTTGCGCGGGGAGAGACGCCATCCGCGGTGGAAGCCGCGCTACGCGCGGCTCACCGCAAACTCAGCTTTACACTGCTTCCGCCACAACCTCCAGCCAGTGCCGCGGGACCGAATCCACCTTGAGCTCCTCCATGGTCCGCGCGAGGCCCGTCTGCAGCGCCTCGGATCCCTCTTCGAGCGGCGCGCCGGGCAGCGCTCCCTCGATGAACAGCGAAAAGCGGCCGATATCGGCGAGACTCTCCGCCGTCATGTCGACCCGGAGCAGCTCCACCGTCGTGGGACGGTAACCCGCGGCTTTCAACGCCGCGACGTATTGATCGGTGGAGAACCACTCCATCGCTGCCGCGTGGCCGGTGTGCTTGATCTCGATACCCTTCTCACGCAACGCCTGCACGGAGCGCACGACCCAGCGGCGCCAGAACCCGCTCGTGCCTTCGACGTAGGCGCCGTTGAAGAATGTGCTGTTGAACGCCAGCACTCCGCCGGGTTTCAGGACCCGCCGGATCTCTTTGAGCACCTGCACTTTGTCGGGCATCAAATGGATGGCATTCAGGAAGACGACGGCATCGGCGGATTTGACCAGTTTCGAGAGCCACTCGGCACTGCCCTGCACGAACTCGGCGAACCGGGACGAGATCGCCGCCCGGGCCTTATCCAGCGCCGAGGGCGACGGGTCCACGCCGATGACCCGCGGCGGCGGCTGCTGGCCACGCACGCGCTCGAGAATCAGCTCCGTAACCGCGCCCGGGCCACAACCCAGATCCACGATGACCTGACGGCCCGGACCAATCACCCGTTCGAGAATCCAGCGATTGACGTGCGTGAAGAACGGATGCCGGGTGAACGGCGTGAACGAAAAGCGATCTTCGCCCGCGAGGGGGTTCAAGGCGGTCATAGTTTGTGGATCCCGAGGGGGCCGAGGTGGACGTCGAGATTGTGGTTCACGCGGTAGCCCACAGTCCCGTTCACGTCCAGACTTGCGGCGTCGCCCGTGTAGACCTCTTTACCGTTCACCATGAACTTCGCTTTACTACCCTGCACCTGGATGCTTAGCTCGTTCGTCGCGCGGCCGCTCGTGTCGGCCTTCGTCACGGCATCGCTCGCGGTCCACTCGACGACGGCGGTGGGACGGCTCGCGTATCCGGAGCGCCGGCGGATCGAGTACATGCCGTCGACCGGCCGCACCAGGAAGTATGTGTATGTCTGACCGGAGTCGGCGAGGCTCTTACCGCCGATGAAGATGCCGAATGCTTCAGGATGCGCGGGGTTTTTCATCTGCGCCATCTTGGCGACGACGTGGTAGTTGCCCGAAATCGTGTCGCGATCACGCCAATAGATCGCCGCCGGTCCGACCGTCGTATGCAACCCGTCGCCCATGCCCGTGAACTTCACGTTCTCGAGCGGCGCGGGCTGTCCGGTCTGCCGGTTGGTCTCGGTTCGAACGTGCCAGCCGGCGGGGAAATTGCCTCCGCCCGCGACGGTACGGTCAGGATCGGCTTGCGCCGCCAGCGTTCGCCCAGGGGCGAAAAGCAAGAAAACCGCCGCAGCGGTCACGAAACGCATCACCATCGTTGGGTCTCCCCGGGGTTGGATCATCCGTCCGGGGGTCTAAGTGACACTACTAAAACGTTTTAGTCAAGAGTGCGTCTCGTTTACGAGTGCCGATCCGCCAGATCGTGCACCGTATGCAAGCTCACGATCTTGAGTTTGCGCTTTCCCATGGGAAGTGTGATGTCGACCTTCTGCCCGACTTTGCCACCCACCAACGCTTTCCCGAGCGGCGATGCCATGGAGACCGACACTTCGTCCCCGCCGTCCTCTCCCTCGACGAATTCCCCGAGTGTTAGAGCGTAGACCTCTTTCTTCTTTGTATCGAGATCCTCGACGGTCACACGGGAGCCGAAGCCCACTCGGTCACGCGGGATATCCTGCTCGCGCACGTCGGACAGCTTGGACAGCCTGAGCCGCAGGTGATGGACTCGCGCCTGCGCGAACTGCTGGCGCTCGAGTGCCGCCTTGTATTCGGAGTTCTCGCGCAGATCGCCGTGCGCGCGCGCCTTCTCGATCTCCTTCGGCAGGACGAAGGAGATTTCATGATTCAGCCGTTCGACTTCGGATTGGAGCTTTTGTTTGAGCGCTTCGATCATACCGGGGATACTAACCGACGGACTACCCAACCGGCTAGCTTTTGAGGACCATGCGAACCTACTACCAGCTGACCGACCCCGACCGCTCCGGCCTCGTCGACCAGATTGGCGCCCAGCGCAAGCGGGTGGCCGAGCGCCTGGCTGGCGTGGCGCGAATCGTGGCGGTGATGAGCGGAAAGGGTGGTGTGGGAAAGAGCTACGTGACGGCGCACCTGGCGAGAGGTCTCGCCCGCGCCGGGCGTAGCGTGGGGGTGCTCGACGCCGACTTGAATGGGCCGACGATACCGGGACTCCTGAAGGTCCCTCAGGCCCCTCCCGATCAGCCGACTGCGATCGGGCTCGATGGCGTCAAATGCATCTCCATGGGCCAGTTCCTCGAGGCGGGCGCTCCGCTGGCATTCACGGGTCCGAGCGCCGAGAGCTTCGTGTGGCGGGGCGCGATGGAAGCGGCGGCCCTGCGCGAATTCTTGAGCGATGTGGAGTGGGGCGACCTCGACGTCCTCATGCTCGACCTGCCCCCCGGGATGCAGCGCTACATCGAGCTGTGCGACATCCTCGGCAAGGCGCCGGCGGTGCTCACCGTCACCATTCCCACCCCAGAGTCCCGCGACGCGGTCCGGCGCGCCATGCGCGCGGCCGTCGACCACGGCTCCGAGCTGCTCGGCATCGTCGAGAACATGGTGGGCCGCGACTTCGAGGGGACTGCTGCGGACGACCTCGCGCGGGAGTTTGCGACTCCGGTGCTCGCGCGTATCCCCTGGCATCCGACCCCTGACACCTGGGCTGAGCTCGGAGCTCGGCTATGAAGTTCCTCTGCGTCGAATGCGATCAGCAGATGGCGTTTGCCGAGCGCGCGTTGCCGGGGGACGGGACGCTGGCGGCGAGCTTCAAGTGCCCCAAATGCGGTCGCGTCGTGGCGATGCTCACGAATCCGATGGAGACGCAGCTCGTCTCCTCGCTGGGTGTGGAGATCGGTGGCCGCACCGTCCCGTCGGAGCCATTCGAGATGGTGCGCGCGAACGTGGTGACGGGCGGTCCTGCTTGGTCCGACGGCGCCCAGGAACGACTGTCCCGCGTCCCGAGCTTCGTGCGCGGTATGGTGAAGAAGATCTACGCGGATTACGCCAAGGAGCGCGGTATCCAGGAGATCACTCCGACGATCATGGACACCGCCCGCGCGGAGCTGGGTCTGGAAGGGATGTGAGCGACTTCGAAGAACGCGAGGTCGGCGCGCTGCGGTTGCGCATCGACCGGACGCTCTGCGTCGGCTTCGGCGACTGCATCACGGAAGCTGCCGCGGCGTTTGTGCTCGATGAGACGGGCGTAGCGATTTTCCTGGCTCCCGAGACCGTTGAACGAGAACAGCTGCTGCGTGCGTGTGACGCCTGCCCGGTGGATGCGATTACGGTTTGGAACGGCGATGGTACCCAAATTGTCCCCGGCGGCTTGTGAACAAGTTCCTTGACAGCATCGGGACTCATGTACATATCCCTTAACTCTGACGGCATCCACACCGACAATTAGAGTTCGCGACCCGCTCGAGCGGCCTTACTCGGGGAGGTAGTGGTGTACCGCGAGATTTTCGTTCCCGTCGACAACTCGCAGCACTCTGATTGGGCCGTCGACCGGGCTATCGAGATGTGCAAGAAAACGGGCGGCAGAATCACCGGCAACCATGTCTATGCCGCCCGACTCCACGATGTCCGCTTCCGCCAGCTCGAAACCGGCCTCCCCGCGCAGTTCCAGACGCCCGACGAAATCAAGAAACAGCGCAAGATCCACGACAAGCTCATCGAAAAGGGATTACAGCTCATCGCCGACAGCTTTCTCGATCAGCTGGGGAAGCGCTGCGAATCGGCGGGCGTGCCGCTCACGCGCCAGCTCCTCGAAGGCATTAACTACGAAGAGATCGTCAACGAGGTGAACCGCGGCGCGGGACGACTGCCGGGGCTGATCGGCTTCG
>Ga0209488_10000808_pt1 | contig 26630 bp, 22 predicted proteins | sample Rivendell_Oct201_8_FD_188349 | JGI IMG/M metagenome (GOLD analysis project Ga0209488, IMG submission 188349) | Vadose zone soil microbial communities from the Eel River Critical Zone Observatory, Northern California, USA -... | ecosystem: Environmental > Terrestrial > Soil > Vadose zone >...
AGTTGCGAAGCGTATTGCTGGGCGCTTTCCACCGTGCCCGCGCCTTTCTGCGCCAGCGAGCCGTAACGCGTTGCCTCCTGCTGGGCGAAGACGAGATTGGCCTGTGCCTGCTCCACCTGTGCCTGGTTGGCGTTGATCTGCGCCTGCTGGACAGTGATTTGAGCGTCGAAATTCTGGACATTCGCCTGCGCAGTTACCACCTGGGCCTGGGCTTGTTCGAGGGCAATGCGGTAGTCGCGATCGTCGATGCGCGCGATCACGTCGCCGGCGATGACATGCTGGTTGTCGGTCACCGGCACGGCGGTGAGATAGCCCGCGACCTTGGGCGCCACCCCGAACTGGCGCGACGCGATGAAAGCGTCATCCGTCGACTCGAACTGCTGCGCGTAATCCCAGTAGAGCCACCCGGCGGCAAATGTCAGCGCGAGGAAGATCGCCCCGATTGGAATGGCGATAGGATGTCGGCGCGGGAAACTCTTGTGATCTTCCTCTCCGCTTTCGCCACCAGCCGTGTAGGGACCGGTTTCTCCGCTGGTAGGTCTCCTTCGCCACGCCGGCGATACTCGGGAAGTAGGACTTTCGCTTCGGCGTCGTTGTCTGCGCGCGGGCTGCGGGCCGTCGTCTCGTTGCTGATCGATACAGGAGCCAACGGCGCATCGCGCCGCTGCGCGCGTACGCTCAGTCCTGATTCTTGATCATTGGGAGGCACCATTTCCGAGCCATTGCAGTTCTAGCAGCCGACATTGCGCCCGTGCTTCTCTCGCCACTTCGGCCCCGGACCGCGCATATAATGGAGCTCGGGCCGATATGGGTCGAACAGAGAGGCGCTGAACCGGCGCCACCGCCGCGAGACCGCGCCGAGGGCGCACCCTGACGGACGCGGCGCGAGCAACACTCTTGCGACATAGGAGTCTGAAAACGTTCTCATGTCGAACCTCTCTTCCGTGCGGCTTAGCCGCTCGTGACAGGCCTCAACCCAAAAGGCACCGCACACAGCGCAGCTAGAAGCCCAGTTGAGTTCGAACATCAGGTAATCGTGAAAACCGATCGATCCAATTCTACCGATGTTGAGGCGCACGCTACATTCGATTCCGAAGCGCATACCTAGGTTTCAGTCCGGCTCCTAGTGGCGTTGCAAAGCAATCGATCCCCAGTGAGCGGACGGATTGAACCTATGCGGTTGGCGCTCGCCTCGGATTTCGGCAACCAGCAAATGACCCCAGCAATTTCGATTGAGCCGGTTTGTAGACAATGACGTTAAGCAAGCGCCGTTGGCGTACATCTACGAACAAGGACGTGACCCATGGAATATCTCCCATTACGCGAGGATAGAATGACTCGAACTGCCGCGCTCATCGCAATACTATTATCAACGGTCTCGCCATCGGCCGCTCAAGAGCGACAGAATGCGGCGGCGGGGCCGGTGGCCTGTCCGGCAGGCGACGGAGGGATTGCGCTGCCGGCGGGCTTCTGCGCAACGGTGTTTGCGGACAACATAGGCCATACGAGGCAAATGGTGTTCGCGCCCAGCGGAGTGCTCTACGTCAACACCTGGAGCGGCCGTTACTATCGCAACGACGCGCCGCCCGCCGGCGGATTTTTGGTCGCTCTGAAGGACACGACTGGTGCGGGCCGAGCCGATGTCGTCGTTCGCTTCGGGCCCGGCGCCGAGAGCAGCAATGCGGGAGGGTCCGGGATCGATTTCTATAATGGGGCGCTATACGCCGAAACAAACGATCGGATCGTGCGCTACCCGCTGCCGGCGGGAACAGTTGCGCCGAGCGGGCCACCTGAGGTGGTCGTGTCCGGCCTGCCTCTAACCGGCGATCATCCGATGCACCCGTTCAAGATCGACGCCCAAGGCGGGCTATATGTCGACCTTGGCTCGGCGACCAATGCTTGTCAGGTTGCCAATAGAATTACAGGGTCTCCGGGCATTCAACCGTGTACAGAGCTAGAGATCCGGGCCGGCATCTGGCGCTACGACGCCAATCTGACAGGGCAGCGGTTCTCGCCCGCCGAGCGCTTCGTCACTGGGTTGCGTAACGGGGAGGGAATCGCATTCGACTCCACTGGACGGATGTTTGGCACGCAGCACGGGCGCGACCAGCTGCGGGAAAACTGGCCGCACCTCTACACACCGCAGCAGGGAGCCGATGAGCCGGCCGAGGAGCTGGTGGAGCTCGAGCGCGGTGCCGATTATGGCTGGCCGTATTGCTACTTCGATCTAAGCCAGCAGAAGCTCGTCCTTGCTCCGGAATATGGCGGGGACGGCGGAAAAACGGTCGGGCTTTGTGCCAACAAGCGCGCGCCTGTCGCAGCCTTTCCTGGGCATTGGGCGCCAAACGACCTATTGCTCTATTACGGAAATCAATTTCCGACAGCCTACCAGGGAGGTGCGTTCATCGCTTTCCATGGCTCATGGAATCGCGCACCATTCCCACAGGCTGGCTACAATGTAGTCTTTCAGCCGTTGGCGGACGGCAAGGCCTCCGGGCCCTTCGTGGTCTTCGCTGATGGCTTTGCCGGCGCAACAAAGGAACCGGGTCAGGCGGCGCACCGGCCGTCGGGCCTGGCCGTCGGACCTGACGGTGCTCTCTATATTTCGGACGACCAGCGCGGGCGAATCTGGCGCGTGACATACCGCGGTATGGCCACGGCAGCCGTTGCGGCAGCGCCGGCTGCCGCCTCGCGCGCCGACAATTCGGGGCCGCAAGATGCGGTCCCGCCAGAGGGTATCCATCCGGATGCAGGTTCGCGGACGGCAAGTACCCTGCCGACGCCGCCCGGAGCAACGGCTGCGGATGTCACGCTCGGCCAGCGCATCTTCGAAGGTCAGGTCGCGAGCGCACCGTGTGCTGGCTGCCACGGAACTGACGCTAAAGGCTCCGCCCTGGGGCCCGACCTTACCAGCGGGAAGTGGCTATGGGGCGACGGCAGTATCGGTGCAATCGCGCACACCATTACGGTCGGCGTGCCGCATCCGAAGGAGTATGGCTCCGCAATGCCGCCCATGGGAGGGGCCCAGTTGTCCTCTTCCCAAGCTTCGGCTCTCGCAGCTTATCTCTGGGCGCTGAGCCATCGCAGCGGAGGTTGGGTGCTGGCCTCGTGATCGAGCGAGTAATCCGCCCGCGGTGCTGCACGCTGCTAGCAGCACCGCCTATCCGCGGGCACGACCTCAGCGCGACCTTTGAATTCGGCAGCGATCTGCGCGCCGACTGTGCGCGCCCTCACGATCGCTCTGGCGGCGCCATGAATTCCGGCCCGACCGGATCGGTAATGAACTCGCTCAGGATGTTGTCGATTTCCGCCTTGTCAGCCTCATCGACTGACCAGCCGCTTACCTCATCCACGGGTTCCAGCTGGTCAGGGTGACGTGCGCCCCACAGAGCGCTGGTGATTCCCTGGTCGAGAATCCAACGGATGGCCAAGTGAATGATGCGCTTGCCGAAGCGGGCCTGCGCGAATTGGTCGAGTCGTTGCACAGCGGCGAGATACTGCCCGAACCGAGGCGGTTCGAACTTGGGGTCGGCGCGGCGCAGGTCATCGCCAGTGAACGCGGTATCGCGCCGCATGCGACCAGAGAGCAACCCACGGCACAGAGCGCCATAGCCCAACATCGCGATTTCATTGCTACGGCAATAGGGCAGGAGCTCAGCCTCAATGCCGCGCTCGAACAAGTTATAGGGCGGTTGCACGACGTGGAGTGGCGCCACGCGACGGAACTGTTCGATCTGATCGACCGAGAAATTGCTAACCCCAATGGCGCGGATCTTCCCATCAAGTAGTAGCGTGTGCATGGCGTCGGCGGTTTCTTGGATCGGCACCTGCGGGTCGGGCCAGTGAACCTGATATATGTCGATGTAATCCGTGCGCAGCCGTCGCAGCGAATCGTCGATTTCGCGCATAATGCGTTCGCGGCTGGCATTGCGGAAGGGTTTTCCGTCCTGCCAATCGAGCCCGGTCTTGGTGGCGAGGACCACGCGCGGGCGCGCGCGAACGCCGGCAATCGCCCTCCCAACGATCTCCTCCGAACGGCCGAACCCGTATGCCGGCGCCGTATCGATGATATTGATGCCGCGGTCCAAGGCGGCTTGGATTGTCGCGATCGACTGAGCTTCGTCGGTACCACCCCACATCCAACCTCCGATCGCCCAGGTCCCAAGCGCCACGCGTGACACGTTCAGCGCTACATTGGGAATGGTCGCGCGCTCGAGCTCGCGTTCGACAGTCGCGGCTGTGGAAGTCATCTGATGCACCATTTTGTTAGAGAGGGACTTTTGTCACTTCGGAGCTCAGGCCGGCCTCTTCAGCGGCAAGCAGACCAAGGGCTGACCAGTCGCGGTCCGAATAGCCGCGCGCGATGCCACTGATGAGCCGATCCCGCACGACGCTGACCGAGGGCATGGGTACCCCAGCTCGTTCGGCCTCGTTAAGCGCCAAGCGGATATCCTTGAGGGCAAGTGGAAAGAGGAAGCCCCCTGACCCATATTGCTGGGTCGCGATCTTTTCACCGTAAACCTTATGGAGGCGGCCGCCATACATGGTCCCGGTCAGGATCGCAAGCAGCTGCCGGGGGTCAAGGCCGCGCTTGCGCGCCAGAGCGAGAACTTCGCCGAGGATCTCCAAACTGGCCGCGCTCATGGCATTGCCAGCCAGTTTGACGAGATTGGCGGCGGCGGGATCGCTTCCCACGCGGAAGACCTGTTGACCGAGCGCATCGAAGATCATCTGACAGCGGTCAATATCGCTCGGCGCACCGGCCGCGATGATGAACAGTTGACGGGCTTTGGCGGCATCCGGATTTCCGAAGACTGGCGCCGCAACATAACCTTGCGAATAACGCGCGTGCTCGCTTGCGAGCCGTGACGCAGTTGCCGTGCTGATGGTGCTCATCGATAGATGGATCGCGCCAGGCAGCATACGCTTGGCAATACCATCGGCGCCTAGGTCCTGATGCCCGAAAACGACCTCACACACGACGTCATCATCGGGCAGCATGGTGATGACGAATTCGCAGGCGCACACGTCGGAGATATTAGTCGTTGGGCTCAGTCCGAGTGTCACGAGCGGCTCCAACTGCTCGGACCGGCGAACGTAAGCGATTACCTCGCGGCCAGCAGCCGCCAGGTTTGTTGCCATGGCTTTGCCCATGCGGCCGAGCCCGACGATTCCGACCCGGCCTTCAACCGCACGTTTGACGCGCTCGGTAGTCGCCGATTGCCCCTCGGCAACAGGGGCGGCCCCCGTAGCGGAGAGGGATGGAGTTGCGTTGCTTTCGTTCTTGAGCATTTGGCTCTCCTTGGAAGCGGGACAACGCCGCGGCTTCAAGCAAGTGGAACACCACGAGACGTATGCTCCAGGGAGCAAATGCTCGTCCCCACTTGCTCCGATTTGTCCCTCGTTGCGCGGATTGCGACCGGCTCAGATCAGTTGGAGTTCGCTATTAGGCGCGGAGTTCCTCGACCGGCACTACGGAAAAGAAGTGGGCCGGCTCTACAGATTGCATGCCGTTCCGAGTGATGACCCCGATAACAAGCACCTGAATGATTTCAAACGTGAGGTCCTTAGTTCGGGCGGTAGAAAGCGGAGGGCCAGCCACGTAAGCCATCGCGACCACGCCGCACGCAGTCGGATTGTGCTCTTCGGCGTTGACGGTGCGGACCGCAATCGCAGCATCACCATCATAGAGCGCGGCGAAACGCTCTGCTTGTTGCTGGGTGTCGCACAACAGACCTGTTCCGACTTGAACGTCGTCAGCGTAGGCCGGGGAGTCGAGCAGCAGTATCAACCCCAAAGTCAGCCATGCAAAGCGAGGTGCGCATGCCATGGAAGCCTCCACGTTTGAAGGAACTGCAATCCATCTGGCGATCACGCTCGCGTTTGCTTTGCGTCCGTTGCCCCGATTGGTGTCAATTTGCGACGTTCATCGCAACGCTGAACGGTTGTTAGGAGCAAACCTAAGTATGATGTGGCGAAACAGAATATTACCGCGGTTAACCTGCGTAGAATGGAGCGGCTGGGTTTGAGGACCTATGTGTAGCTTAGTCCACACCAGGTGCATTACCTCCGGACCAGAGCGCATAGGTGGAAGCCATGTTTTCAGACACGCTGCTCACGAGTGTGATATCGACCGAAAATGTTGACGGAAGCGGACGCCAGGATCACTCCGCTGGCGGGCTTGCGAGTCTGCACAATCAATATTCCGGCGAAGTGACCGCGGCTACCGTGCAAATTTTTCCGTCGAACGCCGTGACCCGCCGCGCCGTCGTCTGTCGTGGCGTTACGGCTGAGATCATCCAAGCTACCAGACGAGACAGAATCGAATATGGCTTTTGCGGGCCAGTCCACATGCTCGTTCTTTATGAGGAGGGTGTGCGCGACCGGGGCGAGACGTTCGTTCAAGGTTTGCGCGGGTCCACGCTGCTAGATCTGAGGAAGAAACTCACTTTTGTGCCGGCTGGTCACGCGTACCGCGAGTGCCAAGAGTTGCGAGGACCAAGCCGCTTGGGTTACTTCTACTTCGACCCTGCCAAAATGCCTATTCAAGGACAGGCAGGGTCCGCGCCTGCGCCGCGCCTGTACTTCGAAAACGTGGCGGTTTGGGATACTGCGCTCAAACTGATCAGCTCGATCGAGAGCGCGAGCACCGAAAATCAGCTCTATCTGGAAGCCCTCGGCGTCGTGTTGGCACACGAATTGGGGCGCGTCGATTCCGCAAAACCGTTCGTCCAAGCACCCGTTCGCGGTGGACTCGCAGCATGGCAGCAACGCGTTGCGGCCAAGTACATCGAGGAACACCTGCCTGAGCAGATATCGCTGACGACGCTTGCTCGACTGGTTCGATTGAGTCCGTACCATTTCTGCCGGGCTTTCAAACAATCCTTCGGTATGCCACCGAATCGATATCATACCAGTCGTCGTATCGAATTGGCCAAGATCCTGCTGGCCAAGCCTGCAGCATCGGTGACGGAAATCGGACTCACGCTCGGCTTCAGCCAGACGAGCTCATTCTCCGCAGCTTTTCGAAGGACGACCGGATTCACTCCGACGGGTTACCACCGGAGCCTTGGCTGAGCGGCTTGACCCTGGCGTCTCTGCAATCGATGGAAAGCAACTCCACCGGATCTGCTAAGCAGGATTAACTCTCATGAGTTCCTCAGAGCCGCGGATGCTGAATCGTGCACTCCAGATTGGGGGTTTTACGCTTGCAGGTCTCGCACTAGCAATCGTCATCCTGATGATCGCGGCCTTTTTCCAGCTTTCTCAGGCGCGAGCTCAAGATCACAATCACCCGGCCGCCGATGTGGCCATTCACGAGAAGTTTTATTCGACCTGGATGATGCCCGATCGTCCTGAGGTATCGTGCTGCAACCGCCAAGATTGCTATCCGACGGAAGTTCGCTTTCGCGAAGGGTTTTGGGAGGCAAAGCGTCGCGAAGATGGCGTCTACGTTCGTGTGCCCTGGGAAAAGGTTGAAAAGAATCGCGATAGCCCTGACGGCAGGAATCACGTCTGCATGCCTCCGCCGAACCACCAGGGCTATCTAGGCATGCAAGTGTTTTGCCTCGCACTCGGCAGCGGAACGTGAGTTGCGCGCCATTGATCCGTCTTCACGCTCTCGGGTACTCACTGTCTACACGACGTCGTTGGGTTATGAAGCACGATGATCGGCGTAAGGAAGAAACACATTGGCGTGTCAGGCGGCGGCTACATTGGAATGCGACGCTTTGCTTGATCTTGCGGAATACAAACGTCGTCAGGAGCAATGCCGTAGCGAGAGACAAACTAACGTCCCATCTGTCCGACCAGCGGCGGAGAATAGTCCCTGTCGTTGAAACTTGGAAAGGAGTTGCAAGCATGTCAACAAGAGCGATATTTGGCTTCGCAGTCGCCTTGACCGCGGTGCTGGCCTCACCAGCCTTCGCGCAAACCACTCGGCACACTGGCTCTAGCGCCTATGGTCGGCAGGTTGGGGCTTACGAGCATTGGCTGGCAGAGCCGCATTCGGTCCATCCGAGCTGGGATGTGTACGACGACCGTGGTCGCTACCGCGGGACGGATCCGGATCCGTTCATTCGCAGCCAGCTGGAAAGGTGTCGCGAGTGTTAATCAGTCGGCGTTAATCGTCTCCGCTGATCGAGAGCCTCGGACCACTTCCGAGGCTTCTTGATTGTGTAGGGCAAACACAAGCGAGGGACTGACAATCGCGAAGCACGCAACGATCCGCAAACGAGAGCAATAGCGATCAAGTCATCGTGCCTTTTGATCGCTACCTTCCTGGAGAGGGCACACCATCGAATTCAGCTCGGAATTTCCGGGATGCGGGCAGGTGGGGCGCACGTCTAGTCCTATTAATGGAGAGGAGATTCAAGTGTCCAACGTCAAAGATGCAGCCGCATTGCAGATGGCTCCGCTGAGCACTCCGACGGATCTGAAGCCAAACGCGGTGCGGGACATTAGCACCGCACTCAACATCCTGCTTGCTGATGTGTTTGCCCTTTACTTGAAAACCAAGAACTTCCATTGGCACATCTCCGGCCCACATTTTCGCGACTATCACCAACTCCTGGATGGGCAGGCCGATCAGATCCTTGCGACCACAGATCCGATCGCCGAACGTGTTAGGAAGATTGGGGGCACCACGCTTCGCTCGATTGGCCAGATAGCTCGCTTGCAGCGTGTTCTCGACAATGACGCACACTTTGTTACGCCGCTCGACATGCTTGCCGAGTTGCGAGATGACAACCGCCAGCTGACCGCAAACCTGCGTGAGGCGCACGCCCTTTGCGACGAGCACAACGACGTCGCCAGCGCCAGCCTCATTGAGGTTTGGATCGACGAGGCCGAGCGGCGCGCGTGGTTTCTCTTCGAGACGACGCGGCTGCGGAGAGAGTGAGCGGCATGACGGGTATGATTGAGGTCTTGGCCTGAACCACTCCGTTTGAAGGGATGTCATGCTTCGCCCAGAAATCATCGAGCCAGATGCTGCTGCGCTCGCCGGTGTCGCCGTAGCGCTCGAGACCAGGAACCTTTCCCGTACCGTCGGCGATAAGCTGCTGGTCGACGACATCAGCGTACGGGTGCACCAGGGCGAGGTGCTCGCCCTGGTCGGTCCGAGCGGGGCGGGCAAATCATCTTTCCTGCGGCTCATCAACCGGCTCGACGAGCCAACCGGCGGCACCGTTCTGGTGAACGGGCGGGACTACCGTCAGATCGAGGCGCGCGAACTGCGGCGCCGCGTCGGCATGGTAATGCAAATGGCCTATCTGTTCCCCGGGACGGTGGCGGCGAACATCGAATTCGGTCCTCGGCAGCGTCACCAGACCCTTTCGCCGGCTCGGATCGCCGGGCTGCTCGAGCGTGTGGGCCTGCCCGGTTACGAGGGGCGTGACGTGGCCAGCCTGTCGGGCGGCGAGGCGCAGCGCGTGTCGCTCGCGCGAACGCTCGCGAATTCGCCTGAAGCACTGCTGCTGGACGAGCCGACCTCTGCGCTGGACGAGGCATCGGCGCGATCGATCGAGGAGCTCCTCCTAGGCATTATCCACGAGCGGCGGATGACGTGCGTAATCATCACCCACAATATGCAACAGGCGGCTCGAATCGCCGACCGCGCCATGCATCTCGAAGCCGGCAAGCTGGTCAGGGTCGGTCCTGTAAAGGAGGTGCTGCATGCTAGCTGAGCTGCTGCAGAGCCTGAGCAATGACGTTGCGATGGGGTTGGCCCAGGCTGCAGGCGCAATCGTCTTGTGCCTTGCCGTCGTGCTTCTGTGCCGCTGGTTCGCCGTGCACGTCGAGCGCGAAACGGCGATATCGCTGGTGCGGGGCCTCGTGCAGATGGTGCTCGTGGGCGTGGTGCTCGCCCTGCTGCTGCACGGAAATCTCCTGGTCGGCGCGCTCATCCTCCTGGCGATGACGTTTGCCGCCGCGGTGACGGCTTCGCGCCGCGCGCAGGGAATAGAGGGCGCGCTGCTGCTCTGCTTCTACGCCATTGTCGCGGGCGCCGGGACCGTCATTGCCGGAATGCTCGCGACCGAGACGTTGACGACTGATATCGCGGTGCTGGTGCCGGTGGGAAGCATGATCATTGCCAATGCGATGAACGCGTGCGCGCAGTCGCTCGAGCGATTCCGGGCTGACGTCGCTACCCACGTGGGTCAGGTAGAGGCAGGCCTGGCGCTTGGTGCCGATCCCGCGGCGACAGTTGCCTCATATGTGCAAAGCGCTGTCTACGCCAGCCTCATCCCGCGCCTCGACATGCTCAAGTCGCTCGGTCTCGTTTGGATCCCGGGCGTCATGGCCGGCATGATGGTGTCGGGCGCCAGTCCGGTCTATGCCGGCATCTACCAGTTCACCATCGTCGCCATGATCCTGGCCGCATCGGGCATCACAGGCCTGATCGTCACGCTCCTTGTTCGTAGCCGCGCCTTCTCACCTGCCGCGCAACTGGTGCTCCGCCCACGAGCTACATCCCAAACGGATGCAAGTTCGGACTGAAACATCCGCAGTCGTTCGGCTCGCAGTTGCGCGGCACAGTTACTTGCGCAGTGTTCATGGACACCATCACCTGCGCGGTGCGTGATCAGCACTTCATCCAGCTCGGATATGCGCTCGTCTCGTCTGGTGTGCCGCTGACGCAGTGCTTTCCCCGCTGCTGGTACGCATGCCGCCACCACTGCTGGTCGTAGCGCCTCGCGTCTGCGGTGGATCCGAACGCCATGGCGAGAACGGCTGCAGCGCAAATGGCAATCGCGGTTTTCCTTACCATTGTTTCATCTCCTGATGCGTCTCGCCCCACTCTCATCTATTGACGTCCGGTAGAAATCACTTGATGGTTCTTGCGCCGTTGCAACCAAATTTGCGCATTTCGCGCCTGGAGATCCGCCTGGCCGCGGCCGTCCGCAGCTCGGGGCTTGGCCAACTTGGGCCCGGGCTGGCTCGCTCGGTCGATCATTCTCTCCGACAGAGGGAGTCAGAACCGAACCGCTGGCTTGGAGCTCGAGCCGGCGAAGCTCTCGGGCCTGTAGTCGGGATGGAGGTTGTGCGCTGCCGCAAGGTTAGGGCCTGGAAAGCGATTGGCGTCTCAGAGCTCGCTGCACGCATTCGATCAATTGTACCTCATCGAACGGCTTACTTAAAAAGTCGACTGCGCCGGCACTCATTACTCGCTCTCGAATCCGATCCTCTGGGAACGCTGTGATGAAAACAATCGGCGTACCGTGCCCATGAGCAATCAAGTGCTCCTGCAGCTCGACGCCGCTCATGCCCGGCATTTCCACATCCGCAATAAGGCAGGCGGTGTCGCTCAATTGAGGCGACAACAAGAACTCTGTCGCAGAGGCAAATGCGTACGCAGAAAAGCCCAGCGACCTCAACAATCGTGCGATCCCGGCACGCACCGACGGATCATCGTCAACGATCGTAATTACCGGAAGTTCTGCCACGCGACCTGCCCCGTTTCGAAGGTGTGACGACAAGATCGCGCCACCATATGGCTCCGCCTCGCTCAGGCTGCCTGGGATTTGCCGAAGGAGAAATCATACTTAGGTTTCGAATGTGCCGAGCTCGGAACTCATCGTGCCCTCCCCTAAAAGGCGGTGAGTGAGTGCCATCTGTTCCGGATGTGCGTCGCCTTCGAGTGAACGTCAGGCCAATTCACTCTCGCGCCATGCCTCCTGCCGCTACTATGTGGATTTCATCCCCAGTGCTCCGGCCATCCTGACCAGATCGGCCACCGTTCTCGCTCCCATCTTCTTCATAATATGACTGCGATGCACTTTGACGGTGATCTCACTGAGCTCGATGCGGGCTGCGATCTGTTTGCTCATGAGCCCACTCGCAACCAACGCCATAATTTCACGCTCGCGAGGGGTAAGGGATGCGAAATGTATTTTGAGGCCCGCGACCGTATTCTCGTGTTCACGACGCGCTCTGTCGCGCTGGATTGCGGTCGCGACCGCGTCCAGCAGATCCTGGTCGCGAAATGGCTTGGCCAGGAAATCGACGGCACCGGCCTTCATGGCCCGCACCGTCATGGGAATATCTCCGTGTCCAGTGATAAATATAATCGGAATTCGAATGTCGGCCTTCATCAACTCGGCCTGGAAGTCGAAACCGCTCAATCCCGGCAGCCGGACGTCGAGTACGAGGCAGCTTGGAATATCGGCGCGCCCTTTCGCCAAGAACTCTTGCGCCGATGCAAACGCTTCAACAGCCATCTGTACCGATCGAAAGAGCCGCGCAAGCGCCTGGCGGACGGATGCGTCGTCGTCCACGACGTACACGATGGGCTGCGCTGTGCCCCCGGTGGATTTCGCTGAAGAAGTGCGCTGATGGCTCAAGATCAGTTCCATACTGTGGATCGGCTAACCTTTCGAGGGTAGGCGAGCTTTGCCTCGTTTCGCTAGCGCCACCGCCTCGGAGTTGAATCCACGTCAGAACCGTTCCGGTCGCCCGGCGAAACTTGTGACAGCATTCTAGTCCACACTGCCCAACACGCAAACCCCTGACAGCAAGCCCCTGACAGCAAGCTTTGACTGAGCTATGCGGAGGGTTAACTAAGTAACGAATGCAGTCGATCCACTGAAAGGTATTATGTGCGGCTCGGGCGCATGTCGATAGGAAATGATCGTGAAGCGCAGGGGCGACGCGGTTAGCGGTCGCGCACGTCCAGCGAAGTTTGTCGCAAAAGGAGGCCGGGCTTTGCAGCTCCGATCCAAGCGCCGCCTGGATTGAGACGCTCCATCATTCAGCGTCGAAGCGAGACCGAGGTGTGCCCGCTGCCTCGTTCAACGCGCATTTGCAGGGGCGAGATCAAAGTCAAACCTTAGCGATCCCCAAAAGATCGTCTCCGCTGGCCTCTTTGGGACGCGCGAAATTGGCAAGCTCCGTGACGGCACGCGCTCCTCACTGTCCCCTAGGGCGCGCCAATTGTTTCCCGTCAGTTTGGTTTTTCTGTTCTCTTGGAGATTGCAACGCCTATTCCAGCCGAAGCACTTTGCCGTCTCGCTGCCCTGAAAAAGATCAGTGCAACTGCCGCGACGGACGCGATGAGCACAGCACCGGAAAATGCATAGATCGTGGGCGAGGCACCGGAATTCATGGCACCGAACATATAGAGCGGAAGCGTGTTTTGGCGACCGACCAGGTAGTAGGCCCGAGCATGTTCGTTCAGTGAAAGGAGAAATGCAAAGACGAAACTGGAGATGAGGCTGCCACGCATGAGCGGCAGGGTCACGTCGACGAAAGCGCGCAACGGACCGGCGCCGAGATCGCGCGCAGCCGCAAGGGTGCTCGGCTTTACCGCCAACAAGCCAATGAGCGACACGATGGTTACGAAAGGCAGAGTCCAGAGAAGATGCCCGAGCGTTACGGTGATCCAGGACGGGCTGAGGTGAACAAATTTCAGAACTGCTGATAGTCCGAGGCCTTCTATAGTACCGGGTACGAGCATTGTGGACAGAATGACAAGGAGGAATATGCTGCGCATCCGTGTCATTGCGCGATAGGCGAGAGCAGCTGCAAGCCCAACTGGCGTTGCCAGCGCCGCCGTTGCAAGTCCGACAACAGCGCTTTCCTCGAGCGCCATGAACAGTCGATGATCGTCGAGAAGAGCGACGTACCAGGTCAGGCTGTAACGGGTTGGCGCGACAAGTCCGAGCTGTTCATCTGGGTTCAGTGATGCGAGCAACAAATAAAGCACGGGAGCGTACATGATCATCAGACAGAGAACCGTGATGATCGAGAACAGAGTCCGACCGCCGTTTGTACTTCCGCCGAAGATCGGATGAGGGGTCATACACCGCGATCCTCAAAAAGGCGCGAAAGCTCGAGCGTGCGATCTGCGACGATAATGGCGACAATCAAAAGGATGCTTACAACGGTCGCGATCGCGAAGGCGAGGGGGAAGTTCACGACCCGCAACACGTCATTGATCATGATAGTAATGGAAGAGGCGCCGGCGCCGCCAAGCAGCTGGATCTCCATCGACGTACCGATGGCGACGACGAATACAAACAGAAAGCCTGCAATCACGCCTGGCATGATGAGGGGCAGGATGATGCTCGAGAACATGGTCCAGAAGCCGGCCCCGAGGTCTTGGCTCGCGCGAATGACCGAGCTTTCGATCCGTGCGTATGCCAGCACGATTGGGATTATCGCCAGCGGAAGGTGGGCTGCCACCATGCCGAGCACCACAGCGAAATCAGAGAACAACAGCCACTCGACGGGCGTGTCCACGAGTCCCAGGCGTATCAGCGCGTTGTTGATGATGCCCTCTCGGCCAAGCACGAGGCGCCAGGCAAACGCACGAACCAAGCCACTGGTGAAGAACGGAATGGTGAACAGCGCGAGGAGCAGTGTCGCGCGCCGGGGCCCGCTCAAGAGATTGATGACGGTCGCGGCAGGAACAGCGAAAAGCGTCGACGCCGTCGCTGTCAATGCGGCCAAGCCGGTTGTTTGGAGAAGAACGTCGGCTCGCCCGCTCTTCAGCAGCCCGGCATAAGACGCAAGAGTCCAAACGGGCTTGATCCAATAGGTATCAGGATCGAAGCTCCATAAACTCCATATCGCGACAAGCGCGAGCGGAACACAGCCGATACCTACGAAGACCACCAATGAGGGTAGCGCGAGGAAGAATGCCGCTCGCCGCCGGCGACCGGCCACTGTGTCGGGCATTACGCGTTCCTTAGCCTCTGCCACCACTCTTCATAAAGCTGGAAGTTGGCCGGCCGCGTGTTTTGCCAATAGACCTTGCCGGTAAGCTTGGCCTTCACATGCTCGCTCAACTGCTTGACGGCGACTGAATCGAAAGCGCCCTGATGAGCTGCCGCATACGCCACAGTGTTGTCGGTCGGCACGACATAGCCGCGCAACGTGCCTAGTTTGCACCCATAGAACCCGGAGAGAAAGGCGTTGGCCAGTTGGTGGGCCGTCTTCGAGCGTGCGCGGTCGACCGCACCCTTGAGCAGGATCGTATTATTGCACCACGCTTCGTAGCCTTCCTTTGGCGCCGCATAATAGCAATCGAGCCCGCGCCTGCGGGCCGCGTAGACGATGGGTTCCCAACCGGTCATCACCCAGACCTCTTGATTGGTGACAAGTTGGAGGGCTTGCTCCCATCCATTCCAAAATGTGCGGAACTGACGGTCTTTCTTGTGCTTGATCAAGAACTCCATGACCAGCCCGAGCTCGTCGGCCGTAAGGTCACCCGGCTCGGAGATCTTGGCGTTCTCGGAGTTCTTGAGATAAATTGCGGTAAAGATGACGCTGTTTATCCAGGCGTCCTCCATCGCGGTCTTGCCCCTCAGCTTCCGGTCGAAGATGACGCCGTAGCTGTCGACGTTGCCGACCCTGTTCCTCAGCGCGATCAGGGAATCGGCATTGACGACGGTCGGAATGCCGTAAACCTTGCCCTCGAAAGTCAAGTACGGGATGTTCTTCGCCCATTCCCATACACTCGAATAGTTCGGGATTTGTGCAAGATCCCAGGGCGCGATCAAACCACGTTTCGCCAGCTCCTTCTCGCTGCCTCCCTGGAGCCCTCCAACATCGTAAATGTCGTTGGCATTGCCCGCTGCCAACTTGGCCACGACGGGGCCGGGGTCATTGCCATTGTCGGTGAAGTTGATCTTGACTTCGCTCTCATTCGCAAAAATCTTCCATCCGGCGTCGCCGATATCGAGTGTGCCGCTTGCCCAAAAATTGATCTCGTTCGCGGCCTGCGCAGCGCGCGGCAAAATTCCGGCCGTCAGCGCGCCGGCGCCGAGGGCTGCCCGTTGGACGAGTTGGCGGCGCGTCAGCTGCGATCGAATAGATGATGAGGGGTTACTCCAGCCGCGGTGCGTCATTACCATCTCTCGTAGTCATCGTGCCTCGGAGTTCCCGTCCCGGCTCGACCATTGCCGCTTCCGGCACCAAAAGAGGCTTCATAGGCTGCCAAACGATCTCGATGCTGCTGCCCGGCTCGGGTGCGACGAGTTCCCGATCCGCTGACAGGAGAAATTTAAGCGATTGACCATCGACGAGCCGCGCCGCAACCTCGATGTCTCTGCCCTTATAGGCGGTGGAAGTGACCGTCACTGGCCCGAGATCGCTCCCTTCATCAGGCCGCGCGATCCTTATCCGCTCCGGTCGCAGCGCCAGTACGTATCCCTCACCCGATTCCCGGCGAACCGGCGGCTCACAATTGATGTCTCTTCCCGCCACGAGTGCGCGCCAGCTGGTGGCGCCAGGGTCAACACGCTCTGGCTTCAGTATTGCATCGAACCCGATGGATCGAGCAACGAAGGCATTGGCCGGTCGTTCGAACAACTCGCGCGGCGTGCCCATTTGCTCGATCCTGCCTCTCCGCAAAAAGGCAATACGGTCGCTGAGCGAAAGCGCCTCGTCATGGTTGTGCGTCACGGCGAGAAAGGTCGCGCCAAGCTGGCGATGCAGATGACCGATCTCGTCGCGCAGCTGTTGGCGCAGCCGCTCATCAAGCCCTGTCAGAGGCTCGTCAAGCAAGAGAACCGCAGGTTCCAAGACGAGTGCCCGCGCAAGAGCAACGCGTTGGCGTTGCCCGGCGGAAAGCTGGTGCATCCGGCGCCGCTCGAGACCTTCGAGGGCAACGATTCCGAGCATCTTCGATGTGCGCTTCCGCCGGGTCGCCGCATCTACCCCACGTACCCTGAGGCCATAGGCGACGTTCTCCGCGACGGTCATGTGCGGAAACAGGCCGAGGTCCTGGAAGATGGTATTGCAGGGTCGTTTGTTCGGCGGAAGTATTGTCATGTCCGCACCACCGAAAAAGATGCGGCCTGCGGTCGGCTGTACGAAGCCGCCAATCATTTGCAAGATAGTGGTCTTGCCCGAGCCGGAAGGACCCAGCAGAGTGACGAAGTTTCCCTCTGGCACGTCCAGGGAGACGTTGGAAACGACGGGCTCGTCGTAGACCTTGGTTACCCGATCGAGAACTATGGCGGCGGCAAAGTTCATTCGGCGTCCTCGCTAGTAGGAAGAACCGAAACGGTCGAGATCGGCTAGCTGTTCGGTATCACCACCGGGGCCGCAACAGCCTTCCCAATGCCCGTATCGTTGCACCGGAAATTGCCGACCATGGGTCCGGAAGGCGCTATCGTCCTACGATCATAGAGCTATTTTCGAAAAATGCATCCCCGTAGGCCGAACTTGCGATTGCTATAAAGCGCCAAGGATTCTCGATAGCTATCGCGGGCGGCAAACCCCGCAACAACAGGCCCGCGTCTTGGAACCCATTGAGTAGCTGTGATAAAAGGCGAGCGACCGTTCGATGATTGGGTTCAGGTGCGAGCGCGTAGGTAGCCCAATGCCCCGAACAGAAGTTGAAGAACACTATGTCGAGCTGACGCGAGAGATCGATGCTCTCGAGGCCGAGCTCCCGAATTCGCCGGCGCGCAGGCATATCGCGGATGTCCGGCGGCGGATCGAAACTCTCTACGAGACGCTAAGAGAAAACCGTCAGCTGTTGGAGACCGTTCTGGAAAACAGCGCAGCGAATATCTATGCAAAACGCAGAGACGGTCGGTACATCTACCTCAACCACGAGATGGAGGTCACGCACGGCGTGACCCGTGATCAGGCGCTCGGCAGGACGGACTTTGAGTTGTTCCCCAGGGAAATGGCCGCGCAGAACAGGACCAACGACCTCGCCGCCATGAGGACTGGCAAGCTGACGGAAGCCGAAGAGCGGGTGATCGGTCCTTCGGGTGAGCGGCTCTTCCTGGCTAAGAAGGTCCCCCTGATTTCATCTAATGGCAATGTTGAAGGGATGTGCGGTATCTCAACCGACATTACCGAGCTTCGACGGACCGAATTGGCTCTGCGACAAGCCGTCATCGCGCTGGAAGGAGAACGAGATAACAAGTTGATGAATATCGAGGTGATTACGGCTTCGATTGCTCATGAAGTGCGCCAACCGCTCACAGGCATCGTGACGAACGGAAGCGCCGCACTGCGATTTCTACAAAGTGTGCCGCTCGACATCGACGAGGTGCGGGCAAGTCTGGGCGAAATGATGGATGACTGTCATCGCGTGAGCGAAGTATTTGACACCATTCGGGCCTTGTTCCGGAGAGTTGATCAGAAGCGAGAACCGACCGTCGTCAACGAAATCGTACTCGACGTCCTGCACTTGATGCGCGAAGAGCTGACGGACCACGGCGTTACGGCCGAAACCGAGCTGGCGCCCGAACTGCAGCTTGTCCACGGCCATCGGAATCAATTGCGACAGGTCATCTTCAACTTGATCCACAATGCGATCGAATCGATGGATAACACGATCGATCGAAGTCGGGTGCTCCGGGTGATAACGAACAGTCGCGATCCTGATGCAATCACCGTGGCAGTGGAAGATTCCGGACCTGGAATTAGTCCAGGACAATTGGACAGCATATTTGATCCATTCATCACGACTAAGCCAGAGGGAATGGGATTGGGGCTGGCCATTTGCCGCATGATAGTCGAACGTCACGGTGGCAAACTTTCTGCGTTGTCGGACGGCAAGAGTGGGGCGCGGTTCCAATTCGTTTTGCCGGTAGGGCTCACGGGTAGCCCCGAGGGAGTAACCGATTAGAAGGCCACGCTGACGACCAGCGCGCCCAAGATGGGAATTAGCATGATTACAAGTGGTGGTACCTTAGGCAACCATTCTCGCCGACAGCGCTTAGTACGCTAACCGCGCAACAGTGCTACGCATCAGGTTGATGGTCGGCTTGGGATCTTGGCCTGCGCACGTCTATAGGAAATGATTGTGAACAGCAGGGCGACCGCGGCGAGCGCCGCTCCGATCCAGGGCAATTGATCGTAAGGGAGGCCGTGCGTCAGCCCAACGTCTCCAATCCAAGCGCCCGTCGCATTGCCCAGATTGAAGGCGCCCTGGTTCAGCGTCGAGGCGAGGCTGGGCGCGCCAGCCGCCTCGTTCACCACGCGCATCTGCAACGGCGAGATCAAGGCAAAAGCGAGCAATCCCCAGCAGAAGATCGTCGCGGCTGCGGGGATCACTGCTTTACTCGTCATTGTAAACAGGGCCAAGAGCGGCGCCAGCAGGACCAGGATTCCAATCAGGGATGGCATTAGCCTCCAGTCGCCGAGCCGCCCTCCGAGAAGATTGCCCAACGTCAGCCCGACCCCGAACAGAAGCAGCATAAGTGTGACGGAACCTGCGGAGAGCCTTGTCACGTTCTCCAGGATCGGAGTTATGTACGTGAGCACACCAAACAGACTCGCCGAAGCGAGTACGCTGATCACCATAGCGAGAACCACCTGCGTGCTGCCAAGCGATCGCGCCTCCTGCATCAGTCGCATCGGCGGCGTGGGAACGTCTCGGGGGAGCCAAGCGTAGAGGGCAAAGGAGGCCACAAAGCCGATGGCGACGACCGCCCAGAACGTTTGTCGCCAGCCAAAAGCATTGCCCAGCGCCGTGCCGAAAGGAACCCCCAGAACATTGGCAAGCGCGAGGCCGCCAAACATCATCGCAATCGCCTGTGTTCTCTTTTCCTGCGGGACTAGAGCGGCGGCGACTACCGTGCCGAGCCCGAAGAAGGCGCCGTGACAAAGCGCGCATACGATGCGCGCGGCCATCAACAGAGAATAGCTTGGCGCAAGCGCGCAAAGCAGGTTACCAAGTATGAACACGCCCATAAGGAGTAACAACGCTCCGCGCCGATTCATCCGGGCCGTTGCAATAGCAAGGAAGGGAGAGCCGAATGCGACGCTCAAGGCGTAGGCGGTGACAAGGAGACCTGCCTCCGGAATCGGAACTTTCAAGTCAGCGGAGACGTCCGGCAACAATCCCATTATTACGAATTCGGTTGTGCCGATGCCGAACGTGGCCAGGGAGAGCGCCAATAAGGGAAGACGCCTGGTGGGGGCTTGGAGCAGCTGGAACATTGGAAACGCTATAATCAGTTTCGCCGCTCGATGGCATCCCGCTTGTCGGCGCGCGCGTCGCGATCATTCGAAAGCTGAGCGCCACTTCGGTGTAACGCTTCGCCCGCGTGCCGCGTGCTGGTCACACGAGCATCAGATCGCGTGCTGAGCGACCCGAAACTGCGGTAATCCCAGCCGATCCGCGAGCGCGCTTCCACCGATCATGGCCCTTTGCACTTTCTCGAATGCGCGGGCCTCGATCTGCCGCACGCGCTCGCGTGAGATGCCGAACTCGTCTGCCAGTTCCTCGAGCGTTATCGGCTCGTCGGCCAGGCGGCGCGCCTCGAAGATGTGCCGCTCGCGTTCGTTGAGCGTGGTGAGCGCCTCTCCCAGTGCCTTGCGCCGGTTCTCGAACTCCTCGCTTTCCATTAGCCGCGATTCTTGGCTCGAGCTTTCGTCGGCTAGCCGGTCCTGCCATTCGTCTGAATCTTCGCCCTCACGGATCGACGCGTTGAGCGAGACGTCACCGCCGAGGCGGCGGTTCATGTCGATCACGTTCTGCTCGGTAACGCCAAGCCGCGTGGCAATGATCTGCACCTGATCGGGAAGCAGGTCGCCGTCTTCCAGCGCGGAGATCTTGCTTTTTGCCTTGCGCAGGTTGAAGAACAATTTCTTCTGGTTCGCGGTGGTGCCCATCTTTACGAGCGACCACGAACGCAGGATGTATTCTTGAATCGCCGCCTTGATCCACCATACGGCGTAGGTGGAGAGCCGGAAGCCCATCTCCGGTTCGAAACGTTTGACTGCCTGCAGTAGTCCGACGTTGCCTTCCGAGATCAGCTCAGAGATCGGCAGCCCGTAGCCACGGTAGGCCATGGCGGTCTTGACGACGAGGCGCAGGTGGCTGGTGGTGAGTCTGTGTGCCGCGTCACGGTCGCCATGCTCGCGCCAACTCTTCGCCAGCACGTATTCTTCGTGCGGCTCCAGCATCGGGAACTGCTGGATCTCTTTGACATACCGGCCAGCGCCGGAGAAATGAGCTGCAGCTTGCATTGGTGGTCTCCTGAGCTGAGCAGAGGCTCTCGTCCTCTCTCGCACTCAACTAATGCCGCCGTTGCCCGCGCCTCAATTGTATAGAAGGTTTCTGGAGATATATTGCTGTTCTGACAGGTCATACGCGTGGTTCGTGCCTGGCATACACTGGTTGCTGCACACATACTTTGATTTCGGCTGGCTACCCCACCGGCAGTTGACGGTCGTGGCAGGCGCGTATCGCTGCACGATGTCCGACCGATTGATGCCCGATCGCCGTTCGCGAGCGCCTGACCTCCCGCAAAGCGGGCCGAGTTGCATCCAGGCAGGATCAATCAACGCAAGATCAAGCCAATAGCAGCAATCACAGGAAAATCCCGACCTCCAGAGGCGCTATATCAGGTTCACCTGGCTAGCTTCCTCCCTCCAGGTCCTCTGGCGGCCGTCCCATTTTCGTCCCCCAACGGGACGGCCGCATCCTTTTCGCCGAGTGATGTGAATGGTTGGCCTACTAGATGGAATTGGAGCAGGGGCTTGCCCCGAAAGCCAATGTTTTCCAACCAGCTCCACTACCTGCCTCTGAGCCCGCTCTTCTTTTCAATCCTTGTCGGCGTGCTGCTCGGACTCTTTATCCTCATTCAACTCGGAGCGCTGCGTTACGCCTACATGCGACTCGGGTTGGGCTCCGGTGCCGCTCTGGCACTGTTAGTCGGCTCATTGATCGGAAGCTATTTCAACATTCCGATAGCGGAACTACCCGAACAAGAGATCATTTCGGGCCGCGAGATTACGTATTTCGGCATGCACTATGTCGTGCCGACAGTGGTCGACTGGCCCGGAACCGTGATCGCGGTCAATGTCGGTGGCGCTTTGATTCCCGGGCTGATGTCGCTTTATCTGTTGGCCAGATATCGTTTGTGGCTTCTGGGGCTAGCGTCTACCGCCTGCGTCGGCGCGGTTTGCTACTCTCTGGCGGACCCGGTGCCGGGGGTTGGCATCGCGCTGCCTGTATTCGTCCCTGCGCTTACAACCGCGCTCGTGGCATTGCTGCTGTCGTACCGACAAGCCGCGCCCTTGGCCTTTATCAGTGGCAGCCTCGGCACTCTGATCGGCGCTGACTTGCTCAATCTCGACAAGGTGCAAGGTCTGGGTGCGCCGATCGCCTCGATCGGCGGTGCCGGAACGTTCGACGGAGTCTTCCTGACCGGCGTTCTCGCCGTGCTGATTGCAAGCGTCTCCAGCTGGATCGGCGGCGATCGGTTAGCGGTTGCGATTAGGGGGCCGCTCACTCCCGGTGTGCCGAAGGCTCAACAGAGCGAGCGCCACGATCAGCGGGAAACCAAAGTATAAGCGGTTCCAAACCAACTAAGTAGATGCGCCCAACATCAATACGATGGAGATATTCGTCCCCGGGGGCCTATGTTTCACATTGTAACAACCACGAGTGACCAGAGCTTATTCGGAAGGAAACAAGCTATGACGCGCATTGGGATTGCCGCACTGACCGCGCTTCTCTTGGCCTGTGGCTCTGCCGTTGCGCAGACCGCACCAGGGCTTCCGCCGCTTGGCATGACAACGCCGCTTGGCCTTGGCCCTGGTACGCCTGTTCCACCCGTCGGCGTCCCTCTGGGCGCAACACAAATGCAATCCCTTGGCGTCAGCCCGCTGACGTCGGGCGTATCGCCGGTGAGCCCGACGTCGGGAATCATCTCGACCTGCGGTGGCATCGGCGGTTCGACACCGCAGGCGTCCTTTGGCGTCGAAAGTTCAGCTCCGGGGACATCCTCGAGTATGGGAAGTTCTATGGCCGGGACATCGCTCGGCACCGGCACTTCGGCTGCCGGAAGTTCGGCGTCCACAACCGTGTTTGACGGCGGTGGCATGGCCGGAACCGCGTCTGGCACGTGTCGCGTAACGACGGACAGCGCTCTCGGCAATCCTGCGTCGTCGGCCTCGTCGCCCTCCGGAATGGGTTCGGCAGCCGTCGGCCGTCTGGGAGTTCCGCTGGGCTCTACGGAACTGGGCGCCGGAGGTCTCAGCCCCATGCCCACCACTCCGACTCTGAATTCGGCGGCACCCAGTTCGACGTTGAGCACAGTCCCGTGCCCGACCGCTGGAATAGCTTCGACCGCCGGAACTTCCTCTTCCACCGGAATGACTGCGACCACTGGTTCCTGCTGAGCAGCATTTCACACACAGGGCTGGACGAAGATGCGCCGAAAGATTGTCATTCCTGCCGCCCTGGCGATTGCGGTGGTCGCAATTGTCGGTGGTCTCGCCGCCACCCATAACGGGCCATTTAAGCAACCGGCGCTTGTGCCGGTTGCACCAGCGCCGGTGCCCGTCGTTGCGACGACGGTCAAGCAGAGCGACGTCCCGATCTACCTGACCGGTGTCGGCACGGTGATCGCCTATAACACCGTAGTCGTGCACAGCCAGATCCAAGGACAGATCGTCAGCATCAACTTCACCGAAGGACAGACCGTCCATGCCGGCGATCTACTCGCGCAGATCGATCCACGTCCGTACGAAGCGCAGATCGCCCAGCTCACGGCCACGCGCGATCGCGATCAAGCCCAGCTCACCAATGCTCAGGCGAATCTGAACCGCTACACTCAACTGGGAGAGAAAGGCTGGGCTACCCCGCAACTGCTCGACACCCAGAAGGCGCAGGTCGCGCAGCTGCAGAATGCCATCAAGGCGGACCAGGCGCTCATCGATGCCGCGAACGTGCAGCTCAGCTACACCCGGCTGGCCTCGCCGATCGACGGCATCGTCGGCATACGGCAGGTCGACAACGGGAATGTCATTCATCCGACGGATCCGAACGGCCTCGTGGTGGTCACCCAGATTGAGCCGATTTCACTGATATTCACCCTGCCAGAAACCGTTCTGCCGCAAATTCAGCAGCAGCAGGAGAAGAACCCCAACGCGCCGCTGCCTGTGCTCGCCTACAGTCAGGACAATACGATTAAGCTAGACGAAGGCTCGCTAGGCCTTGTTAACAACCAGATCCTGCAGACGACCGGCTCGATCCAGCTCAAGGCGAATTTTCCCAACAAGGAGCATCGGCTCTGGCCCGGCCAACTCGTTAATGCACGGCTTCTTGTGGATACCCGGCACAACGGACTGACCGTTCCCGCCTCGGTCGTACAGCAAGGGCCGAACGGCGCCTACGGCTATGTCATCAACCCCGACGGCACAGTGGCCACCCGTCCGCTCAAGGTCGCGCAGATCAGCGAAGGCCAGGCGCTCATCGATTCCGGCCTCAAGGCCAACGAGCAGGTCGTGACCGATGGGCAATACAAGCTGCAGCCCGGCGTACATGTGACGATCCTGACCGGTAAGGCAGCCGAGGAAGCCAAAGCGCAAAGCGCCCAGCAGGCGCCGATCCCATGAACATCTCTGCGCCGTTTATCCAACGGCCGATCGCAACCCTTCTGCTGATGGTCGGGTTGTTGGTCGGCGGACTCGTGACCTACCAGCTCCTGCCGGTGGCGGCGCTGCCGAACGTCAACTATCCGACCCTTCAGGTCACGGCTCAGTTGCCGGGCGCCGATCCGAAGACCATGGCGTCCTCGGTGGCAACGCCGCTCGAGCTGCAGTTCGGCCAGATCCCGGGCCTTACCCAGATGACCTCGGCGAGCGCGCTGGGGTTCACCCAGATTACTCTGCAGTTCGATTTGAGCCGCGGCATCGATGGGTGTGTCAGCGACACGCTGTCGGCGATCAATGCCGCGAGCGCGTTTCTGCCGGCGGGCTTGCCATATCCGCCCACGATCCGGAAGGTCAACCCGGCTGACACTCCGATCCTTGTGCTTGGCTTGACCTCGGACAGCCTGCCACTGACCACGGTCGATGCCTATGCGGAAAATATTCTGCTGCAGAAGATTTCGCAGATCTCCGGCGTCGGCCTGGTGGGTATCGGCGGTCAGCAGAAGCCGGCCATCCGCGTACAGCTCGATCCGGAGGCGCTGGCAGCTCGCGGCATCAACCTCGAGGACGTCCGCACGGTGCTCGGCCAGGCGAATGTCAATCTCGCCAAGGGTACGCTGAACAGCCCGCGCCAGACCTACACGCTCAACACCAACGACCAGCTGCTCACGGCCGACGACTACGCCAACCTGGTCATAGCCTATCGCAACGGGGCGCCGGTCCGCGTACGCGATGTCGGCCGCGCCATCAGTGCGCCGGAGAACGAATTGATTGCAGGCTGGTACAACCAGCAGCGTGCGGTCATCCTGGCCGTCCAGCGCCAGCCCGGAGCCAACGTCATCGAGACCGTGGACCGGATCAAGGCGATGATGCCGGTGCTCCAGGCCTCGATCCCCCCCGCGGTCAAGGTCAATATCATCTCCGACCGCACCGAGACCATCCGCGCCTCGGTCAGCGACGTGCAGTTCACATTGATGCTGACGGTCGCGCTGGTGGTGATGGTGATCTTCCTGTTCCTGCGCAATTTCTGGGCGACCGTCATCCCGGCGGTGACCGTGCCGCTGTCGCTGATCGGCACCTTCGCGGTGCTTTATGAGCTCGGCTACAGCCTGGACAACCTGTCCCTGATGGCGCTGTCGATCGGGGTTGGCTTCGTCGTCGATGACGCCGTCGTCGTGATCGAGAACATCGTGCGGCACATGGAGGAAGGCTTATCACCACTCGAGGCGTCGCTGAAGGGCGCCGGCGAGATCGGCTTCACCATCGTGTCAATCACGCTGTCGCTGATTGCCGTGTTTATTCCGCTGTTCCTGATGAGCGGCTATGTCGGATTGCTGTTCCGTGAGTTCGCCGTCACGGTAAGCGTGGCGCTTGTACTCTCCCTGCTGATCTCGCTCACGCTCACGCCCATGATGTGCGCGTACCTGCTCAAGCCGGAGAGCAAGGAGCACGGATGGCTCTATCGATTCTTCGAACGCGGTTTCGACGGCCTGCTCAATGTCTATGAGGCGGGCCTCAAGATCGTGCTGCGGCACCGCTTCACCACGCTTATGACAATGTTCGGCACCATCGCACTGACCGGATATTTCTACGTGCAGATTCCAAAAGGCTTTTTTCCCGAGCAGGACACCGGATTGATCATCGGCCTCTCCGAAGCGGCGCAGGATATCTCCTTCCAGGCCATGGCCGAACGTCAGCAGGCGTTGCTCGACGCCTTGATGCGGGATCCCGCGGTCGCCTCGATCGGGTCGGCGGTCGGTGCCGGCGGCGGCAACGCAACCGTCAATAACGGCCGCGTCTACATTGCGCTCAAGCCGCAGAACCAGCGCGGCAGCATGGCCGAGGTGATGGCGCGGCTGCGGACCAACCTCGCCAAGATCCAGGGGATCACGCTTTATATGCAGGCCGCCCAGGACATCACCATCGGCGGGCGGGTGTCCAAGACCCTGTATCAGTACACATTGGCCGACGCCGACCCCGGCGAGCTCAACCTTTGGGCGGCGCAGTTCCTCGACAAGATCAAGACCATCCCCGGCGTCGCCGACGTTGCCACCGATCAGCTCAATGCCGGGCCGATGCTCGACGTAACCATCAAGCGCGAAGTCGCCTCAAGCTACGGCATCCTGCCCTTCGCCATCGACAACACGCTCGACGACGCGTTCGGGCAGCGTATTGTTTCCACGATGTTCACCACGCTCAACCAGTACCATGTGGTGATGGAGGTCGATCCCAAGTTCCAGTACGGGCCCGAAGCGCTCAACGGCATCTATGTCAAA
>Ga0209488_10000809_pt1 | contig 26618 bp, 24 predicted proteins | sample Rivendell_Oct201_8_FD_188349 | JGI IMG/M metagenome (GOLD analysis project Ga0209488, IMG submission 188349) | Vadose zone soil microbial communities from the Eel River Critical Zone Observatory, Northern California, USA -... | ecosystem: Environmental > Terrestrial > Soil > Vadose zone >...
TCTTTCCCGAGATGAATTGATTCCCGACTTTCCTGGCGCCGCCAGTCGTGACGAGATCCTTCCCCCGGCTCAGGCTGCCGACCGGAACGTACGCAACGAATCCGGAATGCGGATTGCGATAGGTCTCGGCCTGTTCCTCGTTCTCCGGCATTTCGATGATGCGACCGGCGATGGGCTCGCTCTTCGCGGCCTCGAGCGGAAGGAACAGGTTGCCGGCGATGCGCGTCTTCGGAACCAGATCGGTCTCGACGACTCGAATCCACGGCGTCCACTTCATCGATCCAAAATATTCGGCCGCGGCCCTCAGTTCGTCTTCACTGAGCGACTTCGCCAGTTCGATCATCGTGTTCGTGTTCGGCTTTCTCGGATCGGCAGTGTGCCGCCTGCCATTTCGAAAATCATCGATCTGGCGCTGGAAATACGCAATCGGCAGACCCGCGATGCCCGCATTTTCCGGGCGGCCCTTTCCGTTCGGCAGATGACAGGAGCCACAGCCGCGCGCGGTCTTTCCCATGCCCGCGGGGCCATGCGCGACAACACTCGGCATCGCTGGGTGGTCTCCGGGAAACCAATCGATGACGTTCTGACCATCACGAATATCCACCAGAGAGTATGTCGCCTTGCTCCCCTGAAGTGGCCGCGGCCGGGTTTGTTCGGCGGCGTCCTCATTCGCGCGCAGGTTCCGGTTTGGCGGATTCTGGGGGCTGGCCTTTTCGCCGGGAGCCGGAGGTTTGTCGAATCCGTATGCCCACAAAGGCTCCTGCTCGAATTTGATCGCTGCAACATTGTCGGCGGGTGCTTTGATAGTCAAAGCGGCCGGCGCCTTGGCAGGACGATAGTTGTCATAGAAACGCTGAGTGGCCGCACCCAGCGCGAAACACACGACAGCAATAATGAGGACGTTGAGAGTTCGCTTCATTTTGGCAACACCTGAAATCCTCCGCCCGGCATTGTATTTTCAGAAATTCAGAAACGCGCAACTAAAATTCATTGGATAAAAGTTTCGGGGAATCCTTCTCCCTCAGGGAGGAGGTGGCCTGAAGGGCCGGATTGGCCAAATACGGATTCCCTCACCCGTCGCCCGGCTTTCATAGACGCCCACCGCTCATGGGACCAACCTCGTCTGTGGGCCGATTACACTGTCGGAATGAGAAGAAATATTGCGCCCCTGGTTTTTTCCATTTTCTTTGCCATTTTCTTAGTCGCCTGCAGCCGGATCGAAGGCGTCGCGCCGTCCGTCTCCTACGATCACGAGTTCAAGGCGCTGGGCAGTTCACCGTCTCTTATGCTGACCGTTGCGGATTCCGGGACGGGGCTCAGTCACGTCGTCATTCGTCTCAAGCAAAAAGATCAGGAAGTCGTTTTGTCGGACGAGACGTTCACCAGAGCGGCGGCTCCCAAAACAAAGACCTATGACGTCGGCAAACTGATGGTCGCCAAATACAAAATTCAGGATGGTACCGCCTCGCTGATGGTGACCGCGTCCGATCACGCGATGCGAAATTTCCTGAAGGGTAATCTGTCCGAGACAAAAAACGACTTTCAGTTCAGCGTGACGCCTCCGCAACTCGAGGTGCTTTCGGGTCAGCACTACATCAATCAAGGCGGATCGGAGTGCGTGGTCTATCGAGTCTCCGCCAATGCCGTCGTCTCGGGTGTGCAGCTGGGGAAACGATTCTTTCCCGGCTATCCCGCTCCGGTGCAGCCTGGCGGCGATAAGAAGCTTTACTTTGCACTCTTCGCTCTCCAATATGACGAGCCCGCAGACACCGACATGAAAGTGATCGCGCGCGACGCGGCCGGCAACGAAGTGACCGCCGGCTTCTGGCACAAAGTCTTCCCGAAGAAATTTCGAACGCGAGACATTCCGCTGGAAGACGCTTTCATTCAGAAGGTGGTTCCTGAAATTACCAGCCACACTCCGGACATCAAAAACGACGGCGACCCGGTGCAGACATTCGTGAAGATCAACAGCGAACTCCGCCGCAGAAATCACGAGACGATTGCGAAATTTGCGGCTCAATCGGGTGGAGCTTTTCTCTGGAAAGGCCCGTTCCTGCAACTGAGCAATTCGAAGGTGGAGGCCTTTTTTGCCGATCGACGCACGTACATCTATCAGGGGAAGGCGGTCGATCAACAGGACCATGTGGGATTCGATTTATCCGTCGTACAACACAATCCCATCGAAGCCGGCAATGACGGCAAGGTCGTCTACGCGGACTACTTCGGAATCTACGGCAATGCCGTCATCATCGATCATGGAACGGGACTAATCACCATCTACGGCCACATGAGTTCCATCGATGTCAAAGCCGGACAGGTGGTGAAGAAGAAGGACGTCCTTGGCAAGAGCGGAGACACCGGCCTTGCCGGCGGCGATCATCTGCACTTTGGAATGTTCCTGCAAGGCGTGCCGGTGAATCCCACCGAATGGTGGGATGAGAAATGGATCAAGGACCACGTGCTCGACAGACTCAAGGAAGCCGGCGTGGAATGATATGATTCGCGACGCCACCCCGTCGGATTTACCCGCAATCGTGGAAATCTACAACGCCGCAATTCCAGGGCGGCTCGCTACTGCCGATACGGAACCGGTATCGCTGGAATCGCGCCGAGCGTGGTTTCACGAGCGCGATTTCTCAAGGCACCCCGTCTGGGTTTGGGAAGATCCGGCCAGTGGAATATCGATTCTCGGTTGGCTCAGCTTCAAACCATTCTATGGAAGGCCCGCATATGCCGCGACCGCCGAGGTCAGCATCTATGTGGCGCCGGCGGCTCAGCAATCCGGCATTGCGACAAGATTGATGGAACACGCCATCCGTCAGGCTGCGCCACTGCACCTGACGACCTATCTGGCATTCGTATTCGCACACAATTCGCCCAGCGTGGCACTGTGTCGAAAGTTCGGGTTTGAGCAATGGGGGCATCTGCCTCGAATCGCCGTGCTGGATGGAATCGGGCGCGACGTTCTGGTTTTGGGAAGATGTCTTTGATACTGCTTCTAGCTGACTCTCTTCATCAGCGACTTTGGCAGGCTCTTTAACGCGCGTGACGCTTCGTAAATGTCCACCGCCTTCTGGGAGTTGAGCCAAAATTCCGGGGACGTGTTGAAAGCTGCCCCCAATTTGATGGCAATTGTGGGCGTAACCTGAGCCTTACCATTCACAATGCGGTTGATGACTTTGAAGTCGCACTGAATATGGCTCGCAAGAAGTTTCTGGCTAATACCCAGCGGCTTAAGAAACTCCTCAAGGAGGATCTCTCCGGGGCTGGTGGGCTTACGCTTTATTGGAGTCATGGATCCCTCTCCTAATGGTAATCAATTACTTTGACGCCGTGAGCTCCGTCGATTTTCCAAATGAAAAAAATGCGCCATTGGTCGTTCACTCTTATGCTGTGCCAGCCCTTCAAATCTCCGCGGAGTGCCTCCAAATGATTGCCGGGCGGCGACGCCAAGTCCACCATTTGAGCGGCATACTCGACCATGTCCAGCTTACGTCTAACGATCTTTGCGACATTGGACCAACCCGTCCCTTTGGATACCTTTCCGGAAGCGTAAAAGCGTTCGGTCGAATGGTCATCGAAAGAAGCAATAGGCACGCACCCTCTTATATACCTCCCCTCGGTATATTCGATCAATCCTTCATTCCGGGCGCACCGCACACCGCGTTCCAAGGAAAAGCTCATCCATACGGCCAACTCCGATTACCCTGTAGGCCGTGAAGGATCTGTTTTCCATACTGGTTTCCGACATCGCACCGATCTTTGTGATCGCGGCAGTGGGCTATCTGATCGAACGTCGACGGAGCGGCAGTGCGGTGCTGCTGTCATCGCTGTCGTTCAATGCCCTGTCGCCCTGTCTGGTTTTTACTCTGATCGTCACGTCGTCGATGAGCGCCGGAGATACCGGGCGCATGGCTTCGTTTAGCGTTCTGCTGACGGTGATCATGGGGATCGCGGCGCTCGCGCTTATAGCCATGCTTCACCTGAAAGGAAGAACCCGAAGCAGCTTTCTGCTCGTCGTGATGTTCTCCAACAGCGGGAACTACGCCCTCCCGGTCATCTTGTTTGCTTTCGGCCGCGAGTCGCTTTCGTTTGCCGGCGTGAATTTCGTGACGAGCGCCATCCTGGTATACACGGCGGGAATCGTGATCGCCACTCACGAAAAACACGGACTGCGCCGGGCTCTTTCCGCAATTCTTCGCGTGCCGGCCTTTTATGCTTTGTCTGCAGCGCTCGCGGTGGTGGTTACCGGCAGTCAAGTCCCAGCTGGAATCATGAGACCGGTTCAGATGCTCAGCGACGCCGCGATTCCGATGATGATTCTCGGCCTTGGAACGCAATTGAAACGCGCATCGTTACCCAAAAACCCTGCGGCCGTTTTTGCCGCCGTTGGACTATCGCTGCTGGTCGCGCCACTGGTTGGCACCGGACTCGCGGCCTTGCTGGGTCTCACCGGCGCGGCGCGCGCGACGGCCATTCTGGTTTCCGCCATGCCTGCTGCTGTCGTCACCACCGTTCTTGCGATGGAATTCGAACTCGACTCCCCGTTCGTCACCAGCGTCGTGTTTCTGTCGACCTTGCTGAGCCCGGTGACGCTGGTCCTGCTGATTGCATACCTGAAACATTGAACCTGCCGACTCCTCTGCGATAAGCTCCGCGGCATGTCCAAACCCAAGGAACCCATTGGCCGCCGCGGCTTTTTGAAAGGAGCTGCCGGCAGTGCTGCCAGCCTCGTTGCGGCACCCATCGTGATGGCGCAGCAGAATCCGACTTCGCCGTCCACTGCTCCGGCGCCCACGGCTCAGATCACTGGAAACGAAAAGCCGGGATCGGATTTCATGGTGGATGTGCTGAAGTCGCTCGACATCGAATACTGTGCGGCGAATCCTGGATCGAGCTTCCGTGGTCTGCAGGAATCCTTCATCAACTATGGTGGAAACAAGAGCCCGGAGTGGCTCACCTGCTGTCACGAAGAATCATCGGCTGCAATGGCGCACGGTTACGCCAAGATCGAAGGCAAGCCCATGATGATCATGGCGCATGGCACCGTCGGCCTTCAGCATGCTTCCATGGCAATCTACAACGCATACGCGGATCGCGTGCCGATGTACATCATTCTCGGCAATATCCTCGACGTGAACTACCGCCGCGGCAATGCGGAATGGGTTCACAGCGTGCAGGACGCGGCGTCGATGGCGCGCGATTTCGTCAAATGGGACGACACGCCCGTCACGCTCGGTCACTTCGCCGAATCCGCGGTCCGCGCTTACAAGATCGCGATGACGCCGCCGTATGAACCAGTGATCCTCGTTGCGGATGGAACTCTGCAGGAAGAACCGACAACCGAGAAGAACCTTCGCATTCCCAAGCTCGTGATGAGTGCGCCTCCTCAAGGCGACACCGCCGCCGTTGCCGAGGCCGCGCGAATGCTCGTTGCCGCGGAAAATCCCGTGATCGTTGCGGGCCGCGCGGCGCGCACACAAAAAGGCATCGATCTTCTCATCGAGCTGGCGGAGACTCTGCAGGCCACGGTGAAGGATCAGCGCATGCGGATGAATTTTCCGTCGGCGCATCCGCTCTACGGCGATCCCGGACAACTTCCTCAATCGCCGAACCTGGCCGAATTCGATGTCATTCTCGGGCTCGAGGTTCAGGATTTCTGGGGCGCGACGCATCGGCAGACGCCGCTCAATCGATTTGGCATGGAGTCCAGCGCCACGACGAAACCCGGCGCGAAAATTATTTCCGTTTCGGCGATCGAATTGAATCACAAGTCGAACTATCAGGACTTCGGCCGCTACGTCGAGGCGGACCTCGCGATCACCGGTGATACCGAAGCGACGCTGCCGGCTCTGATCGAAGCGGTCAAAAAACTCATCACTGGAGATCGCCGACGCATCATGCAGGAACGCGGTGCAAAGATCGCGGAGGCGGGCCGCAAGTGGCGGCAGCAGCATCGCGACACGGCGGGAGTGGGTTGGGACGCCAGTCCGATCAGCACCGCGCGACTTTCCGCGGAGTTGTGGGCGCAGGTTCGAAACGAAGACTGGTCGCTGGTGTCCTTTGACCGGATGCAGAGTTCGTGGCCAACGAGGCTGTGGAATTTCAGCAAGAACTATCAGTACATCGGAGCTCAGGGAGGCGCGGGAATCGGCTATGGACTGCCGGCCGCGATCGGCGCGGCGCTGGCGAACCGGAAACACGGACGCCTGACGATCAACATTCAGAATGACGGCGATCTGAATTACGCTCCGGGAGTGTTGTGGACCGCGGCGCACCACAAGATTCCGCTCCTGAACATCATGCACAACAATCGGGCGTACCACGAGGAGCGGATGTACATCCAGGCATTCGCCGCGAAGTTCAATCGGGGCGTGGAAAACGGAGACATCGGGACGGCGCTGAATAATCCGGACATCAACTATGCGTCGATCGCGAAGGGTTATGGACTTTATGCCGAAGGTCCCATCACCGACCCGAAGGATCTCGCGCCGGCAATCCGTCGCGGTATTGAGAGGGTGAAGGCCGGCGAGCCCGTGCTGCTCGACGTCGTCACTCAGCCACGATAATGATGAAGAGACTACTTTGGATTCTTCCTTTCCTTGCGATCGTCGCGCTGGCGCAGACCAGGCCGGGTGATATCGCTAACGGCAAACGCATCTTCATGCGAAACGGTTGCTATCAATGTCACGGCACGGTCGGACAGGGGGGACTGGCCGGCCCCCGTCTGGCGCAGACGAAACTCACACTGGCCGGATTCACAGCGTACGTTCGGAATCCTGCGCCGGGCAGCATGCCTCCGTTTCGCGCAAAGGTGATGAGTGATCAGGAACTCGCCGACGCGTATGCTTACGTCCAGTCAGTGCCGCCACCGGTTCCACCGGCAGACATCCCTATACTGAACATCGACACTCGTTAGAGCTCACGGAATACGTGCGGCTCGCCGGCCATGTAGGCATCGAGCAAATGCTGTGCTTCTATCGCCGGCAACGACATGCGACTTGTCATGAAGCGCGTCATGTCGGCGGGCAATGGGGCTTGCAGAAGAAAGTCCATCCCAACCGGCCGCAAGTCAATCGCCGCACAATGCAGTGCCTGGCGCGTCATCGCCAGCAATTCGGAATGACGGGCAGTCCATCCGTTCACCGCAAATTCCAAATACAGGCTCGAGTCTGGTCCGTAAAGCTTGTCACCCAGAACGCGGTGACCCAGCCATTCGGCATGAGCGCGAATCTGGTGCTTTCGCCCGGTGCACAACTCGACACCGGCGAGGGTGTACCCCCCGCGAACGGCCAGTGGTTGAAACGAAGTCATCGCCGTTTGAGAACCTTCGCCGTCCATCACGCATTGCTTGATGGAAACGTTTGCCGAAGGATCCGGCCCGAGCGGCTGGTTCACCATCACCGGCGAGGACATCTCACCCTGCAGAATCACGGCGTAAAACTTGCGGGCTTTTCGCTGGCGCGGATATTGAAGCCGGCAGGCAATCGCTTTTGTCCTGGCGAGAATCACCACGCCGCTGGTCTCGCGATCGAGCCGGTTCACAATGCGAATCACATCGGCTTTGAATTCTTCCCGCACGGCGCCAGCCAGACTCGACCACGGACCTTTCTTCGATGGATGGCACACCAGCCAGCCCGGCTTGTCGAAGACGAGCAGTTGTTCATTCTCCAGAATCAGCCATGAACGCAGATCGGCGGGATTCACCAGTGGCGTTGTGACTGGAGGAAGTTCTTCGTGGATATCGAGCATGCTCCACCATGATACGCAATGTTGTGCCGGCAGCCGGCCGATTCGAATTCATTGCGGTCCCCCGCCGATTACCCCTCCTGTCCCAGGAGGGGTGGCTGCGGCCACGAGAAAAAAGTCGCGATAACCACCTTAATGCCGCAGCCGGGGTGGTGGTTCCATTTCGACAATAGAACCACCACCCCGGCCGCTCCATACATCGATGTTCGATATAGTTGCAAGAGTGGATCGAAAGCAGGCTCAGGCAGAAAGCCGGCGATCGATACGCGCCAGCTTATCGGGGTTGCGGATAACCCGAATTCCGGAGATCAAGTCTCCATCCATGGAAAACACAAAGATCGACTCCAGGTGTTGACCGACACGAAGCACAATCGCCGGTTCGAAATTGATATCCTCGAACGACAACGAAGCCTCCTGCAATTGACGCGTAGTTTCACCAATTCGATGCAGTCCGACAAGGAAGTTGACCACTTCTTCGCGACCGGCAAGCGGACGGCGCGCCGCGGAAGCCTTGCCTCCGCCATCGCTCCACATGCCGACATCGTGGGCCAGCATGGCGGTCAGTTCGGATCCATTGCCACTCGTGAACGCACGGGCGAAACGTTCCGCCAGCGCACGTCGGGATTCCGCGGTTCCCGTGAGTCGCGGACGGCCCTCGGCAAGACGCGCCTTCGCGCGATGAAAAAGCTGCCGCGAATTGTCGACCGTCATCGCGAGCATTTCCACGATCTCGGCGTGTTCGTATTCAAAAATATCCTTGAGAAGAAACACCGCCCGCTCTTCTGCCGAGAGCTTTTCCAGCAGGACCAGAAATGCCAGAGTCACCGACTCGGCCTGCTGGAAAGCAGCGTCCGGTGTCTTCACTTCCGAGGTGAGGATCGGTTCGGGAAGCCAAGGGCCGACATACTGCTCGCGCGAAACCCGCGCGGACTTCAAGCGATCCAGACACAAACGGGAGACGATGGTAACCGCGAACGCCTTGGGCGAACGAATTGACGATTCGTCCGATCCGCGATAACGCAGCCATGCGTCCTGCAAGACATCCTCTGCATCCGACGCGCTCCCGAGCATGCGGTAGGCGATCGAAAACAGCAACGGACGATTGGTATTGAAGGTTTGCTGGTCCATATATCAATCCGCGATGGAAAACATCTGTGCCAGGCCGTCGCGCATGGTCGGATATTTTGGCGACCATCCAAGCTCCACCATCGCTTTGGCGTTTGCCAGCGGAATACCGATCGATCCGGAACCTCCGGCAACAAAGACTTTCATCCTGACCTCAAACTATGAGACGAATGACACCGTCACGGCGTGACAAACCTGTCGGAAAATTTTCAGGGCCGCTGCAACGGATGCGTGATCAGACGCTGTCGTGTCCCCAGGTCCAAACGGCCCCGAGTCCAAATTCCTTGACGCTGCCCGGCGTGGAGTTCGCCTGGTTCAGGGCCTCGCGGCTGAAGACAACGCCCAGATCCCGAAGGAGTCTTTCCAGGGCCGGAGAGTCGAAAGTCAGGCCGGGGAATTCGATTCCGTCGCGGTTCACGTCGAGGACAACCGTTTTGTCCTGCGAGACAATCAACTTGCGCAGAATTCGGAGTTTCGGGGCCTCTCGCCGAAAAAACTGGATGAGCACGTGGGAGTCTTCAATGGAACCCGGATAAACAACCATTCAAAATTAGTTTAACGAATCGTCTTTAAAGGTGTGAACAAAATGTCCCCACTTTGTTCAACCATTCTTAATTCTTCGGACGCGGCAGCTCGGAAATCATTTCATGCGGCTGGTAGGCGTCGGAAAGCGTCTTCAATTCGGCGGGATCCAACTTGACGTCGAGGGCGCTGACGAGCTGGCCTAATTGTTCCAGCTTCGTCACTCCAATGATCGGGGCGGTAATTCCCGGCTGCTGCAGCACCCACGCCAGAGCAACCTGAACGTTCGGGATGCCGCGCTGACGCGCCACCGCGGTAATTTTCTCGACCACTGCGAAGTCCGGATCGGTGTAGTACAGCTTCTTCATGTATTCATCGGTCTTCGCTCGGACCGTGTCTCCAAAGTCGCCTTTGCGCCGCTCGCCGGTAACGAAGCCGCGAGCAATCGGGCTGTACGGAATGACGGCAATACCTTCCGCCTGGCAAAGCGGAATCATTTCGCGCTCTTCTTCGCGATACAGAAGGTTGTAATACGGCTGCATGGAAACCGGCCTCGTCACGCCCAGCCGATCCGCGGTGTAGAGGAGTTTTCCGAACTGCCACGCCGACATGGTCGACGCCCCGATATAGAGCGCCTTCCCTGCCTTGACGATGTCGTGCAATGCGATCAGCGTTTCCTCGATTGGCGTGTCCGGGTCCGCGCGATGCATCTGGAAGACATCGACATAGTCCGTGCCGAGCCGCTTCAGGCTGCCGTCGATGGCGTGGAAGAGGTGTTTGCGCGAGAGTCCGCGATCGTTGGGATCATTGCTCATGGGACTCCAGGCCTTCGTCGCGATGACGATGCGGTCGCGCGACGGACCGAAGTCCTTCAAGGCCTTTCCGAGTATCTCTTCGCAGCGCCCCAGCGAATACATATCGGCGGTATCAAAAAAGGTGATGCCCAGTTCCAGGGCGCGCTGAATGATCGGCCGGCTCTCCTCTTCTTCAAGCGCCCACTTTCGCCATGTCTTCGCCCCGAACCCCATGGTCCCCAGAGCGAGGCGTGAAACTTTTAATCCGGTCGAGCCAAAACTGACGTATTCCATTGGTAAAAATCCTTGTGGTTTAGAATGTGTCACTATAAAAGCTTTCAACAACCCGCACAACAGCGGTGCGGCAATGGAGTTCATCAAATGTCCATCAGACCGAAGGCAGACACAGCGAAGGCCCGCAAATCTGGAATGCGATGGGTCATCCTCGCCGTGTTGCTGGTTACGATTCAATTCGCCGGGGGAATTGCGCCGGGTCAGCAGCCCGCTGCCACGGTTCGTGCGATTCCGGCGCCCGCAACGCCATTGCCGCCGGAGGCTCAGTCCGCCGCGGTCACCCGCTTTTCGTTCATTGACTACGGAGACACGCGGTCCGGCGTCGACGGAACGGCTCCACAGCCGGTACATTCCCAACTGATATCGAATATGTTGGCGGCGATAGCGCGCCTGAAGTCGACGGAGTATCCCGTGCGTTTCGTACTGCAGTCGGGAGACGGCGTCACAAATGGACGCGAAGTGAACCAGTGGAACAACAGCTACGTTGACGTGGTGTCGCGGATCACGAAGGAAGCCAACATTCCCTATTACTTGATTCCGGGAAATCACGATGTCACGGCAGGGGCATCGGTGGATACTCCTCAGCGCAACGAAGGTTTAAGAAATTACTTCCAGCTCATGTCAAAGTTGATTCCGCCCGATGGGTCACCGCGGCGATTGTCCGGATACCCCACGTTTGCGTTTGGTTACGGGAATACTTTTGTCATCGGAATCGATTCCGATATATCGCCGGATGACAAGCAGTTCAACTGGGTGAAAAGCCAGCTTGAGGGCCTCGATCGGCGACGCTTTGTAAATGTCGTCGCGTTCATGCACCACCCTCCCTTTACGTCCGGCGGGCATCGGGTTGTGGAGATAGCGACGGCTGGAGTTCGCATTCGATACATGCCGCTGTTTCGCACGCACCACGTCGCGCTGGTTCTCGGCGGACACGATCATGAATTTGAGCACTGGGTGGAACACTACACCGATGGCTCCGGAACGCACCGCATAGACCAGATCGTCTCGGCGGGCGGCGGCGCCCCCGCCTATGCCTACTCCGGCGAACCGGATACCGCGGACTACCTCGCCGCGGGCGCGACACAGAAAGTGCAACTGGAGCACATCGTGAAACCCAAGCCGGCCGCGGCGGACAACAAGCCTCACTTCATTATCGTTCGCGTGGACGGAACGCAGCTCAGTGTCGAGGTTGTCGGGCTTCCTCCGGCCGCGGATTTCAAACCCTACGGCAAAGACGTCTTCGATCTCCGCGATCAATAGACGACATCGAATCGCGCGGCGACCTCTCCAACTTTCGATCCGCTGATCGGAGCGAAAGGAACTACGACCATGGCGCGTTGACGGGGATCGCGGACATCTCTCAACACGCCGTCGGTGGCGTTGCCCGGAGCTCCTTCGATAAAACACTGGGTGGAGAATTCCTGGCGGCCGGGGGACTTCACGAGAAAGTGAATGTGGGGCGTGCGTCCCGGATATGCGACCGGCTGAATCGTACGGAATCTATACTCGCCGGTGGAATCTGTTTCAAATCGACCGAATCCCTGGAAGTTCTTATCGCGGCCGGCCGCATTCTGACTTCGCGAATGAATGTAGGCGCCGTTGTTATCGACCTGCCAGATCTCCACGACAGCATTGCGAATCGGCGATCCGCTGGGGCCGAGGACGCGGCCGCTGAGCTGGGTGATCGTTCCCACAGCGGGCGTGATTGAGTTGTTGATGATCAGCAGATCGTTGTCGGTGTCGAGGGGAAGGTGATCGGGATAAAACGGACCGAGCGTCAGCGCTGGAGTTGTCGTGAGCTGTTCTGCAAAAGCTCCGGGGATGGTGTAGAACGCCGTTGCGATCGCGATGCTGGAAAGAAATTCCCGTCGATTGGTCTTCATGTTCGGTCCTCCGTTCAATACGTCTTGATCTATTGGACACGAGGCGCAGCAGCGATGCTGTTAAATGATGTAAACGGGAAGTGCGTGCCCACGAGAGTGAAAACGAGTTTGAGGAGAAAATTTGGGGAAGACCCTTCTCCCTGAGGGAGAAGGTGGCCCGAAGGGCCGGATGAGGGAATCCGGATTGGCCATCATTGATTCCCTCACCCGCCGCCCATCTCCCGATGGGCGGCACCCTCTCCCTGCGGGAGAGGGATTTCTCAATTCCCCTTGAGCGAAATCAGATATGTGACAACGTCGGAAAGTTCCTGCGGATTCAGTTTGTCGCGATACGACGGCATTGGCGACGCATAGTTCAATTCCTTCACATTCGACTTCGAGTACGTCGCGAGCTTCTCCTTCGAGTCGAAAATCTGAACGGTGAACGTATCCTCATTCAGAAGTCTTCCCGCGACCACACTCCCATTCTTCTCCACCAGTCGAACGTATCGATTCGCCGCGGTCATTGTCGCATTGGGCTCGAGCAGCTTGCGCGCGAGCGTCTGAGGATTCGCACCCGGCGCGGCGGCGCCTCGTCCACCACCACCTCGCGCCACTCCGATGCTGCTGAGGTCCGGACCGAATCGCGATCCGCTGTTTCCGACGCGATGACAGCTCATGCAATTCCCCTTCGCGCCTTCAAATAACGTCTTGCCGCGCGCTGCATCGCCGGCAGGCAACTCGGGAACCAGCGTCGTCACTGGAGTTTTTTTGGCAATCGCGACCGAGCGCAGGTAGGCAATCACCATGGCGGCCTGATTGTCGGTCAAGTTGCGATCCGCCTTCATGGTGGTATTGGGAATTCCGTTGCGGATGAGGCGAGCCAGCTCGTCGTCCGTTGTTGCGCGGCGGAACTCTCCGGTCATCAGTTCCGCGCCGGTAATCGCATAGCCGCTGGTTCCGTGACAGCCCGAACAGTTCGCGGCATAAAGCCGGCCGCCCTCTTCCACTTCCTCGGGCGTGAAGGAGTGCTGTGCAAGGACAGCTATTGACAACGTCATTGCCGCGACGAAAATTACCGCACAAACTCGAGTCATAACAATCTTCCGATCCCGAATTACGGTGCGACGACGGCGATACCCCAGGGCTTATCGCCAACTTTGATTTTCTTGACGACGGCGTTGGTTGCCACATCGACTACGGAAACGTCATTGGACGGACCATTGGCGGTGTACAGCATTTTCCCATCCGGAGAAAGTCCGATTCTCCACGGGCGGTCCCCAACGTCAAACGACGTGTCGATCTTGTTCGTGGCGGTATCGACGACAAACACTTTTTTCCCCCGGCCAGTCGCTACATACAGCTTTGCCCCGTCAGACGACACAGCCATTCCCATGGGCTTGATCTCACCGGCCTTGCCGAGTTCAACTTCGCCAATCACCTTGAGTGCTTTCGTATCGACGATGCTGAACTTGCCGTCATTCTCTCGGGTCACAAAAGCTTTCGACCCATCGGGAAGAAATGCGACTTTGCGCGGACGGCTGCCAATCTTGATGGTCTTGATGACCTTGCGCATTGCGGTATCAATTACCGAAACGGTTCCCGCATTTTCGGAAGTCACCCAGACAAATTTTCCATCCGGAGAAGTCTGAACGCCTTCGGGTTCATCTCCAACCTTGAGTCCAACCAGAACCTTGCTCGAAGCGATGTCGATGATACTGGCCTCACCACTATCTTCATTCGATATATAGAGCAGGGTGCCATCCATGCTCAGACTGAACTCCTCGGGATCAGAACCGCCGGAAATCGTCTTCACCATCTTTTTCTGCGTGACGTCGATGACGCCGATTCCATCCGCGGTTTTGTCGGCTGGCGGCAAAGTTTTCTCATCTACTCCCGGCCCGGCGTTGGGCGATCCGCTCAACGCGACATACACCGTTTTCCGATCCGGACTCGAATGAATGCCGCGCGGACGCTTGCCGACCGCCACAGTCTCGACGACCTCGTTCGTGGTGGGATCGATCACGCTGACATTATTGGAACCTTCATTTGTGACGTAAACGAGGTAGGGCGGTGCAGGTTTTTCTGCGGGCTTCGGCGCTTCTGCGGGCTGGCAGCCGGCCACGAACCCAACGCAAAGGATCACGGGTAGGATCGCGTGTCTGGTCATATCAAGCTCACTTTCGTTTTCTCGCATTCGACAAACCCGACGACAGGCTCAGCGGAATATCGGAGCCCGCAATGGCGAGCGCCAGCAATCCGCCCAGAATCGGCAGGCCGTCTCCCTTCGACAAAAATCCATACTGAAAAATACTGCTGTGTGCGACGTGAATGTTCACCACCAGGAGGAACGTGACGATCGCGGCCCGACGGGTCCAGAACCCGAAGAACAATGCCAGGCCGGCAGCGACCTCACCCAGAAACGTCAGCCGTGCAAAAATCCAGACACCCGGAAGCAGCAGGTGTTCGATGTACCACTTGCCGATTGGAACACCGGCATCCGCCCATTTGTGCAATATGCTGCCGAGCAATCCGGGGTCGGCCAGCCATGGGAACTTGTCCCATCCCTCAAAAATAAAGAAAATGCCCAACGCGATGCGTACTACAAGGAGGCCTACTTTCTCCGGACTGAAACTGTTCGATGACATAGACCTCATTACAACCGACGAACTACTTCTTGTCCGGCAATGCGTAGACGTGAAGCGCGAACCCGGTCGAAGGAGCGACAACGTCCGGCGTCACCTGATTCGGGACCAGCCACGGACTGCCACCGCCGGTTCCCGTAGTGACCGCAACGTACTGTTTCCCTCCGACGCTATACGTCATCGGAAACCCCTGTACGGCGGTGGCGAGCTCTTGTCTCCATAATTCCTTCCCGGTCTTTACATCCACTGCGCGGATGATGTGACCGCGGTCGCCCGCAAACGCGACTCCGCCGGCAGTCGTCACCACGCCCGTCAGGAATGACGCGCGTTGTTCGATCTTCCATACTTCCTTCAGCGTATTGACGTCATACGCCGCAAGCTTTCCGAGATTGCCATTGCTGCCCGGCATTTCGTAAAACGCGCGATCTGCGCCACCGGCATTTCCGTTGCCCGTCAGATTCGCGGTCTGCGGCACCATCACCTGGCAAGCCTGAACCAGCGGCGCGATCAGAAGGTTCGTTGGCGGGTTGTAACCCGTCGCAGGCCAGTTATGGCCGCCGGCGCTGGTCGGACAGGAGTCCACGGGTTTGCCTTCGACCTGGTGAAGAATGTCATCGCGATATTTCGGCTTCCCGGTCTTGGGATCGAAGCTTTGCCAGATATTCTGGAAAACCGTTTCCGTGTGTCCGAGATACTTACCGGTCTTGCGGTCCAGCTTCCACAGGATGCCGTCTTTGCCAATCGTCAGAACCAGATTCTGTCCGCCGCTGTCGACAAGCACACGCTCGAAAACAATGTCGAGATCGAGCGACTCTGCGGGAGCGTGTTGAAAGTACCATGCCAGTTTTCCGGTGTCGGCATTCAGGGCGACGGTTGAACTCGAGTAAAGAGCGTCTCCATCGGTGCCGCGAGTCGCGATCATCCAGGGCTTCGACTGGGCCACTCCCATGTAAACCAGATTCAATATCGGATCGAAGCTTCCAGTAATCCAGGACTCGCCGCCCGCGCGATTCTTGTCGGGGAGGGTGCCCCAGGTATTTCCACCAGGCTCGGAAGCCGATGCAATCGTGTTGAATTTCCACAGCTGCTTGCCCGATGTCGCATCATAGGCGGCGATGTAGCACTTCTCTTCGACGTAATTACCGCAGCCGCCACCGGCGCCTCCCTCAATCACTTTTCCATTGGTCACGACCGGACCGCTTGAGTTGCTGTGGCCGGTATTCACGTCCAGGGCAATCTTGCCATTTCGCGCGTCGACGGCGACAAGGCGAGTACCGACCATCATGTACAGATTGTTCTGGTAAATCGATATGCCTCGAAGGTCGATGTTCCCGCCCACGGTGCTTTCCCAGATAATCTTGCCGGTCACGCCATCGATCGCCTGCAGGACGCCGCCGAAGTTGGGCAGGTAGATGACTCCATTGTGGGCTATCGGCGCCGGCTGATTGGTGCCGCCTTCACGCATGGGGACCTTGAATGCCAGCTGCAGGTCTTTCACGTTATCGCGTGTGATCTGGTTCAGTGGACTGTAGTCGCTCGCGGAGTAATCGCGGCGAATCATCAACCAGTCGCCGGGATCCTGTTTCTTCAGCATGGCATCGGTGACGGGAACGAAGTCTTTGACTTCCCCCGCAATCGTTACGGTTGGGGCAGCCGGCGCTGCAGCCGCCGCTCGACCTCCACCTGCACCACCACGTGCGGGTGCGCCACCCGCCGCCGGGGCCTGACCTGGGGCTGCGGGTAATGGCGGCGCTCCGCCTGGCGCAGGGGCCCCGCCACGCTGGCCTGCCTGGCCTGCGACAATGAGCACACCGGAAACAACGATTCCCAAAAGTCCGAACACCACACGCTTATTCAGTCCCAACATACGTCCTCCTATTTCGCGATCCAGCCCAGCAGGTGGCCTGTCGGCATTCCCTCGCTGTGAACCTGAATGTAGAGCCGGCCTTTTTTCAATGCATCGACCTGTTCGGTCGTCAAATCCACGGAACCGCTGAACGATCCGCTCTTCCCATCGCCCTGTTTCATCACGGCAAATTCGCCAAAGGATTTACCCGGATAATCCCGCGCTCCCATCGCCGGGCCCATGAAAATGCGCGCGGCCGTTGCCGCAGACGCCAGCTTTTCAAATGTGCCGGTGACGGAAAGTTTCTTGCCGCTGAGAGTCGCTTCGGCACTACCGGAACCGACAATCGCCGCAGCATTCGACGTCATGCCGGCCCCTCTGGAAGTCAGCGCAGGGGCAGGGGACAAACGCACTTTGTATTTCGTGCCGCTTTGTGCGCCGGCGGATATTGCCAAAGCCGCGAGACCAATTCCGAACAACACCGTTACGACATTTCGTTTCAACGCCATGTCTCATCTCCTCGTCAAGATTTTTGGCAGCTAGAATACAGCGAATGTATACTGCCGCAACGCAAATTATGAACGGTCGAAAACATCTCGGAATCCTTGCTATATCGGCTGCTCTGGTTGCGACATCGGCCGTCGCATATGCGATTCAAGCTTCGCGAAGCACTCCGACCTGCGCCGATTCGCGCGACCTGCGCTTCACGAACGGAAGGATTGTCACTCTCGACCGGCAGAATACCACTGCAACCGAAGTCACGATTCAGAACGGAAAATTCGACACCATCGGCCCGCTCGGCAATCGCGCCGTCAGTCCGTGCACGAAGGTTGTCAATCTTGGCGGCCGTACCGTCGTTCCCGGGCTGGTCGATAATCACAATCACATTGTTCTGCTTGGATTGCGGCCCGGCCATGACACGCGGCTGGAAACGGCATCGTCGATAGCGGAGGTGCAGGCGATTATCAAGACACGCGCTGCAAAGGTTCCTGCCGGAGAATTCATTACAGCGATGGGCGGATGGAATCTCGCACAGTTCGCGGAAAAGCGATTGCCTACTCTGGCGGAGCTGGATGCGGCGGCGCCGAATCATCCGGTGATTGTGTATCAGGGATTCACGGGTCCGGCCGCCACCAACACAAAAGCCATGATGTTTTTCACAGCGAAGAACGTTGCGGTGGGTCCGACCGGCGCGATTGCCGCCAATGCCCCGTCTGTGGCAGCGCTCGATGCGTTGCGCGCCGTCCAGACTTTTGAAGACAAGAAACGCGGGACGATGGACGCGATGGCTTACTCGGCCAGCGTCGGCGTCACCACCAATGTCGATATGGGAGCCTTCGTCATCCCCGGCTTGCCCGACATTCAGGATTCATTCGTCTTCAACGGCCTCGCGAGCCAGGATCCGTTCCACATGTACGACGCCTTCGCCGAGCTTCACCGAGAGGGAAAATTCTCGACACGGCTGCGCATTTTCTTTCTCACGATGGACACTCAACCCAATGTGCCGCTGCTGAATCAGCGCCTGCTGAATATGTTCAGGGATTACGGCGACGACATGATGCGGGCATCGGGTATCGGCGAGTTCGCAACGAACTGGGCGGTCGGTGGAACACCGCCGACACAGGCGACGTACACTGCGGCTCTCAGTCTGATTGCGAAGCAGGGCCGGGCGTTTCAGCAGCACAGTCTGTCGGCGGCGGAAGATGAACTGACGATATCCACATTTGAGACCGTGAATGCGACAACACCGATCGCAAAGCTGCGCTGGTCCATCGCGCACGTGCCGCGAATCGACGCGCCGAAGATTGCTCGATTGAAAGCCATGGGCGCCGGCATTGCGGTCCATCCGTTTCAGTATCTAAATGCCATGGGCGGAGGTCCGCCACTGCGAACCATTGTCGACAGCGGGATTCATGTGGGCGCCGGTTCCGACTCTGCGCAGATTTCTACCCTGGATCCGTGGCTGATGATTTACTACATGGTCACCGGGAAGAATTCGTCCGGTGTTATGGTCAATGCCGGTCAGCAGCTGACGCGGATGGAAGCTCTAAAGCTCTACACCGTGGAGAATGGATGGTTCTTCCACGAGGAAGACAAGCTGGGTACGATAGAGCCCGGCAAGCTGGGCGATCTGGTAGTGCTCAGCGATGATTATTTCGATCCGGCAAAAGTATCGGATGAAGGAATCAAGAAATTGAAATCGGTCATGACTGTCGTCGATGGCAAGGTTGTATACGATCAGTTGCGCTAAAGCTGGGAAGAAAATGAGTTTGCCTGCAGCGCTTCTAATAAAGGAGAACTCCCAATGTCACATCAAAAAACAATCCGCGTAATGGGCATGATCGCCGCAGCCTGCGTGCTCGCTCTGGCATTTCAAGCCACAGCCTCGGCCGCAGTACCCTGCGAAAACCTGAGCGCGATGAAGCTACCCGACACCACCATCACGCTGGCGCAATCTGTCGAAGCTGGAAAGTTTGCGGTTGCCGGAGGGCGCGGCGCCAATCCCTATGCGGATCTTCCGGCCTTCTGCCGCGTGACAGCGACGATCAAACCAAGCAGTGATTCCGACATCAAGGTTGAAATCTGGATGCCAACGACGGGATGGAACGGCAAGTTCCAGGGTGTCGGCAATGGCGCGTGGCAGGGATCCATCGGAACTGCAGCGCTCGCCACAGCGCTCCGCAAGGGCTATGCGACCGCCAGCACGGATACCGGTCATGAAGGAGGCAGCGCGAGCTTCGCGCTCGGACATCCGGAAAAGATCATCGACTTCGGTTATCGTGCCGTTCATGAAATGACCGTCAAAGGCAAAGCCATCACGACGGCGTTCTACGACAACAGCGCGCCTAAGTTTTCCTACTTCGTGGGTTGCTCCGCGGGCGGCAAACAAGCGATCAAGGAAACCCAGATGTATCCGGCGGACTATGACGGCGTCGTTGCCGGCTCGCCCGGAGTGAACTGGTCGGGCCGCGCGCTTCAAACGATTTGGGTGGGACAGGCGGTGGCGCAGGCTCCGATCCCTCAGGCCAAATTCGCGGCCATCAATGCAGCAGCCGTTGCCGCCTGCGATACGTTGGACGGAGTCAAAGATGGCGTCATTGAGAATCCGCGAGTCTGCAAATTCGACCCCCAGGTTCTGCAGTGCAAGGCTGAGGATTCCAATTCATGCCTGACCGCTGGTCAGGTCGAAACCGCCCGGAAGATCTATGCGAATGTGAGCAACAGCCGGACGAAACAATCCCTTGTCGCAGGACTTTATCCGGGCAGCGAAATCGGCTGGACAACGATGGCCGGAGCTCAGCCGTTCGGCCCGGGCGTGGACCTGTTCAAGTACGTTGTGTTCAATGATGCGAACTGGGATTTCAAAACGCTGAACTGGGATTCCGATCTCGACAAGACGCTGAAGGCCAGCAAAGACATGGACGCGATGGATCCCAACATGAAGCCCTTCTTCGATCGCGGTGGGAAAATCATTTCGTATCACGGCTGGACGGATCCGCAGATCTCGCCCGGCAGCACGGTCGACTACTACCAGACGGTTCTCGACAAAATGGGCGGTGCCACCAAGGTTCAGGAAAACTATCGGCTGTTCATGGTGCCCGGAATGAACCATTGCGGCGGCGGAACGGGAACGGATCAGTTCGACATGCTGACGGCGCTGGAAAACTGGGTGGAGAAGAAACAAACTCCGGCCACCATCACGGCGTCGCGGGCAAACCGAACTCGTCCGCTCTGCCCGTATCCGCAGGTTGCCTCTTACAAGGGCTCCGGCAGCAGCGACGAAGCCGCGAATTTCGTGTGTAAGTAAAAAAAATGGGGGGACAGAGGGACTGTCCCCTCGTTCCCCCATTTCCGGAGAATCCGCATGTTCCATCAAAGGCGTTTCCGAGTCATGAGTTGTTCCGGCGCGGCGATGCTGTTCGCGCTGACATTCCACTCCAACGCATTCGCGACGGCTGCCTGCGATCTCATGGCCGGATTGGACCTCCCGAATTCAACCATTACGCTGGCGCAATCGGTCGAGGCTGGGAAATCCACCAATCTGCCCGCATACTGCCGGGTGACCGCGACACTGAAGCCCAGCATGGATTCCGACATCCATATTGAAGTGTGGATGCCGGAAACGGGTTGGAATGGAAAGTACCTGGCTGCCGGCAACGGAGGCTGGGGCGGATCCATCGTCACGGGCGACCTGGCAACAGGTTTACGACGAGGCTATGCCACATCCAGCACCGACACGGGACACACCGGCGGCGGCGCGTTCGCTCTTGGCCATCCGGAAAAAGTCATCGACTTTGGCTATCGGGCCATTCATGAAACGACGCTGAAATCGAAAGCCATCATCACCGCCTTTTACGGCAGTGGTCCGACATTCTCTTATTGGAACAGCTGTTCGGCAGGCGGCCGCCAGGGACTCGACGAGGCCCAGCGATATCCCACCGATTTCGACGGAATCATCGCCGGCGCTCCCGCAGTGAACTGGACGGGACGCGCGATTCAATCCATCTGGGTGGCTCAAGCCATGCACAACGATGAAGCCAGTTACATCCCTCCGACGAAATATCCGGCACTTCATGCCGCAGCGCTGCAGGCCTGTGATGAACTGGACCGGGTGAAAGACGGTGTGATCGAGAATCCCAGGATCTGCAAGTTCGATCCGAAGGTGCTCGAATGCAGGAATGGGGATGCGGCAAGCTGCCTCACAACTCCACAGGTTGAAGCGTCCCGCAAGGTCTACTCTGCGGTGAACGATCCGCGAACGGGGAGAGAAATATTTCCAGGGCAGGAGCCGGGAAGCGAAGCCAACTGGGCCAACCTCGGAGGCCCAACCCCGCTCGGTATCGCCCTCGATGAAATGAAGTACGTCGTATTCAACGATGCGAACTGGGACTACAAGTCGTTCCACTTCGACCGCGATATCGAGAAAGTCGACAGGGCCGACGCGGGAATCATCAATGCGCTGAATCCGAATCTGGGTCCATTTTTCGCGCGCAAAGGAAAGATCATCCAGTATCACGGCTGGGCCGACCAGCAGATCTCACCAATGAGCAGTGTGAACTACTACACCAGCGTGTACCAGACTCTCGGCGGTACCGGCAAAACGTTCAGTTCGTATCGGCTATTCATGGTGCCGGGAATGCAGCACTGCGGCGGTGGCGACGGAACCAACACGTTCGATATGCTGACGTCGCTGGAGCAGTGGGTGGAAAAAGGCACCGCACCCAATTCGATTCTGGCTTCCCACATGACCAATGGCATAGTCGACAAGACGCGCCCCTTGTGTCCCTATCCGCAAACCGCGAACTACACGGGCACGGGTAGCACCAACGACGCCGCAAATTTTGTGTGCAAATAATTGGGGTCAGACCCCTCGTTTCCCTATTTCATGAAATAGGGAAACGAGGGGTCTGACCCCAATTCGATAGTTTAGTTGCCGGAAGCTTTGCCGATTGCTTTCATCAGGTCGGCCTTGGTGACGTCATGATCGGGATTCGGCGGGTGACCGGATACGATCAAAGTGTAATCCACCTTCAAGCGATCGAGTTCAGAAGCCAGCAGCTTCTGGAACGCCAGCTGACCGGCCCCGGTGGTCACTGCACCGGCCGCTCCCGGGTTGTACGCATCGCTTTCGAAGATTGCCTTGATCTTTGGCAGGTACGCCACAATCATGTCCTCGCCGTGAACTGCGCCATGAATGGCATACAGTTCGATCGATTGTGTGGCATCCTTCATCACCAGCTTTTCGCCAACCCATTGAAACTTCGGAGTCAGCTTTTTAAGAGCAGCTTTGTCGCCTTTGGCCTTTGCGTCCACCTGCATCTGCGCCAGCTTGTCGGGAGCCGACAGCGTGCGCGGATTGTTGAACCAAACCGGGTAGAGCGCCTTGTCCATCTGCTGCGCCACAATCGTCATGCCTTCTGCGACGGCCGTGCGAAGCGATCCGGAATGATCGTAGTGATTGTGCGTGCTGACCAGGAATGTGATGGGTTTGTTTGGAAACAATTTCTTTGTTTCCGTAAGAACGCCATCGAAGCCGTTCTGAATCGCTTCAATCAACACCACATGGTCTTTGAATTCGACAGCAACGGTCCGGTATCCACTCGTGATCATATAAACGCCATCACCGAGTTTCTTCGATGTTGCAGCGGCGGCTGCGCCGCCACCGCGTCCACCACCGCCTGCGGCTCCGCCGGCTGCAGCTGCGCCGCGGCCTCCACCACCTTGTCCAGCAGCCGGAGCTCCGCCGGCCGGAGGAGCTCCTGCTGCGGCTCCACCTCGTCCGGCTCCACCACCTCCGGGAGCACCACCACCTCTACCGCCTCCGCCACCGCCTGGCGCGCCGCCACCCGCAGGCGCTCCGGCAGCTCCACCACCGCGGCCACCGCCGCCACCACCAGGCGCCGCAGCAGGCAACGGAGGTGCTGCCGCGGCGTTCGGCTTCACGTCGGTAATCGTAATTTGATTCCAGAGCAGTCCGGCGCGGGTCTCCACGATGCTGGTTGGAAACTGCACGCCAGCAAAATCCTTGTACCCGCTAAAACTGTCTTCGACGAGCATGTCTCCGATCAGCACGGGCTCTTCAATCCAGGTCTGTACTTTCGCAACCATGTTCTTGTCGTCGATAAATCCGGCGAGCTTGTACGCGACGCCAGATGGCGCTTTCGCATCGACTGGAAATGAAACCACGGTGTACTTCTTACCGCCGGACGTTTGAGTTGCGACTGTGGCGTTGGAAGAGGCAGCTGCCATTCGCAGGAATCCGGGAGGCGAAAGGTTAATCCAGGTTTTTGCGGCCCAGTTCGCGTTCGCCGCGATGTTCGCAGTGCTCGCCGCTTCGGCACCCGGATCCAGACCACCACCGCCAGGAAGCAGACCAGTCTTCGGATCTCCGGGACGGGATTGCAGCGACGTGCGCGTTGAAGTGCCCGCTGCGTAATCGATAAAACGCACGTAATTCTTTTCCGTGAACTTCGGCCAGCCGGCGGCGACGCTTTGCAGCTGTCCCGCTCCGGTTCCTTCGAATCCGGACCCACTGTATTGAATCGTGTTGAGCTTGTCGTAACCCATTGCCTTCGTCGCGTTGGCCACAACGGTCTTTGCGTCCTGAGCAACGGCCACACCGGCGACCAGTGTCACCAGCGCCGCAGCAGCCCATAATTTCCTGATCATATAAACCTCCAGATTGATTGTTTGCCGCTTACGGTAAAGCGAACACATTTACGGTGCCGCCTGCCGCGATCGCGACATACTGCTTGCCGTTGCGTGCCTGATACGTCATCGGATTTGCCGATCCGTTCGAATTCAACCGCGTCACCCACAGCTCTTTGCCGGTCTTTGAATCAAGCGCGCGGAAGCGCGAATCACTGGTCGCCGCAATGAATACCAATCCACCCGCAGTGGAGATGGGTCCGGCGGAACCGCCGCGTCCGGTATTCTGTTTTCCGGCGGGCAGAGCGTCGCTGACACCCAGGGTGACATGCCACGCGATATCTCCTGTTGCGGCGTTCACCGCCCAGAGCTGACCCCATGGTGGTTTCTGACACGGCATGCCCATCACCGAGAAACCGGAGTACGGACCGGGTCCCGTCACACTGCCGCGGTCGTATGGAATGGGCGATCCCTGAGTGCCGTTGCCGTAATTTCCATTGGGAACTTTTTTCTCGATCCATCCCACCAGCGCCGCGTCCTGGGTGAACACGAAAACGTAGCCCAATGTCGGATCCGCCGACGGGCCGCCCCAGTTGGTGCCGCCGTTGCCCGGAAACTGAATCGAACTCTTCGGCGGCGTTCCCGCCTCGTGAAAAAGAAACGGCGTGTAAGGACCGGCGTTGTAGTATCCGCCACTGCGATCGTAGAGATCCTGGCATGCCGTGGCGTGCTCGGGCGTCGTGTCTTCGGCCGTGACGATGTCTTCCTTCTTAAATGTCGTTCGCCCCAGTGCCGGCGGCTTCACCGGAAACGGCTGCGTGGGCGAATACCATTCGCCGGGCGCATCGCCTTTCGCGACGGGCCGCTCTTCCACCGCGATCAAGGGCTTTCCAGTCGTTCGATCGAGAATGAACATGTTCGCAGTCTTGTTGATGACGGCGAGCGCGGGAATCGTGCGTCCGTTCTGTTGAACATCCAGAAGCACCGGAGGAGAGGGCATGTCCGAATCCCAAAGATCGTGATGAATCGTCTGGAAGTGCCACAGGTACTTTCCGGTACTGGCATCGATGGCAACAACGGAGTTCGCGTAGAGATTATTGCCCGGACGATCGCCACCCCAGTAATTGCCGGCCGGTGTTCCGAAGCCGGTGTAGACGATGCCGCGATCTTCGTCGACCGTCATGTACCAGCCCCAGTGGTTGACGCCCTGCCGGTTTTTCCAACCGTCATCGAGCCAGCTGCCGGCAAAATTCGGATCGCCGGGCTGTGCCACCGAAGTGAAGCTCCAGACTTTGGCGCCGGTGCGTGCATCGAAGGCGCGTGTGTCGCCGGGCTGATTGCCGACGCTGACCTCTCCGTTGCTAGCGCCAAGAATGACGAGGTTTTGAAATATTGTCGGAACGCCGCCATATGGAACGTTGATGTCGATGGAGCCGCCGGTACCGAACGTCGTGTCGAGCTGGCCATCGCTCACGCGAAGTGCCGCGAGCCTTCGTCCCGCGGTGAAGAACAGGCGTGCGGGAGTCGCACCATCACCGGCCCAATATGCGACACCGCGGCTGGACGGCGTTCCAACGGTGGGAGGTCCGGCTGGTGGACCACCGGCAGGTGCGCCCGCTGGTGCACCTCCAGCGCCGCGTCCGCCGCCTCTGCCACCACCACCAGCGGCTGGAGGCCCACCGTAGCGCCAGACTTCCATTCCCGTATCGGCCGAAACGGCAACAACACCGGTGGTGGTCGATGCATACATCACACCATTGACGACGATTGGTGTTTCCTCGGATCCGACTCCGGTAATTTTCCAGGCGGGAACCAGCGTCGCAACATTCTGCGCTGTGATTTGTTTGAGAGTCGAAAACCGGGTACCTGCCAGATCACCGGCGTATCTCGGCCAGTCCGCAGCGTTGCCTTTTGCCGCAGCCGATTGCGGAAGAAGAGCGGATAGAGCAACTTCTCCGAGAATCACAATCAGCGATGTCAGGACAGCCAGTGTGGCGAGGCAGCGAAGACGCATAAACGGGCTCCTTGTCAATAACGGCGCTTATTCTTTATCACGCGTCTCATGCTGTCAAACACATTGACGGCGGATCACGTATTGAAGGTGCGAACATTGCCCTCCTGAGTCAGGAGGGCAGCGAGATCGAAGATCTCGCGAGGGGTGGTTCCCTTTGGAACCACCCCGGCGCTTCGCGCCACCCGAATTCTTTTGATTGCTGCGCGAAATCTCTTAAGGTTTCGCGCTACCGCGCTCACGCTTCGCGCGGGCTTGCGCTCGCAGCCGCTCGCGACTCAGGAGGGGAATTCTTCTTCGCACTCCCAATTCCTTCAACACCCCACAAACAAACCGGGGACGGGATTGATTTTCAGATGTTGAGAATATCAACCCCGTCCCCGGTTTTATCGATTGCTATGGATTCGAACTATTGAGTCGGCGGCGCTCCACCGCCGGGAGCTCCACCACCACGGCCGCCACCACCCGGTGCGCCACCGCCACCCGGGGCTCCGCCACCGCGTCCACCACCGGCACCGCCGCGGCCGCCGCCACCGCCGGCAGCAGGAGCGCCTGCCGCAGGAGGAGAGACTCCAGCCGAGGAAGGACCGGAGGTCGAGTCTTTCGCAAATCCACCGG